>ENA-UPTB01001532-UPTB01001532.1-human-gut-metagenome-genome-assembly--contig:-NODE-1532-length-19323-cov-91.470799_pt1 | contig 19323 bp, 19 predicted proteins | sample MGYA00250046_ERZ773369 | MGnify/ENA primary metagenome ERZ773369 (study PRJEB29103, sample SAMN06111938) | human gut metagenome | biome: human gut; feature: ankylosing spondylitis patient; material...
ACATGAAACAGAAACTCATGCCACTTTATGATAAGATTATGTTACGCAAAAGAAGTGTCATTGAATCTGTAAACGATATGCTCAAAAATGTAGCTCAAATTGTACATACTCGTCATCGGAGTTTGCATAATTTCATTATGAATATTTTGGCTGCAATGGGGGCGTATTGCTTCTTTTCTACCAAGCCTCATGTCAACTTTGACTATGAGATTCCCCCATCTGACGGGCAACTTGTAATTTGGCAATAAAATAAACTTACATAATTTTGACAGGTGACCATTTTATGGCCACCCTTTGTAGGTTGGATGGTTTTCTGCTCTTTACTTTTTTGAATATTATCTCGAACTCGCGTTTCTTTGTCTCTGGTGGCGTAACCAACAAACGACCTTAGTTTGCGGAACCCCTCCTTGTTGTGGCATCGTGTTTCATGGTTTCATCATAGAGAAAAGGTGTCATTGGTTATCTTCGTTTGGTAATTGAAATGTCGCTCAATTACTAATTATTTCGTGAAATTTCAAAAGGTCACGGGAGATGAATTTTGTCTTAAAAAGGTCACTTGAAGGTCACTAATAAAAAAAAAGCAGTTAAGTTTTTAACTTAACTGCTTGATTTTCAATGTGGACCAGCTAGGACTCACGGATTGTTTTTAGTTGTGTGTGTATAACGCAATAGGGTATTGATTATCAAGCATCTATAATTTTGTGTTGTGCAATATATCACAACTAAGCGCAACAAATAGCACGCAATTTCGCACGCATTTCTTTTAGGTGCGTGCGATTTCTTTCACGTCTGTCGTAATCGCTACTGGGCGCAAAAGATAATGCTTGTCAGGCGTTTTACTGCCCGAAATATGTTTTGCAACATATTTTGCAAAAATAGTTTGATTTTTGCTTGCATTTTTCAAACAAAGGCTGTACCTTTGCATTGTAATTAAGAAACAAAGTAACAAACAACTTAAATAATTATATTATGCTTATAACAGACTTAAAAGCAAAAGAAGAGTTATACGAGGTGGTAGAGCCTCGATATTTTGAAAATGCCCAGTCTCTATCATCAGAAGATGAGCAAGGCTCTATTTACGACTTCTTGAATACTATTAGCACAGATGGCTACAAAGAATGGCTATCGGCACACGAAAATGACTACTGTTTTGAAGTGGTCCGAGTAGACGATACTTTTTATGCTGTTGCTTATGAATCCTACACCAGAGCTGCGTGGGCAGTCGAAATAGAACCTATTAAATAAAGAATGCTATGAGCGAAGAAAGTCTTATCACCAAGTTAGGCTACGAAGTAGAAGAGTCAATTAGTGGATATTATCGCCTCGTTAGAGACGAAGAGATAATCATCGATGATTCTGCATGTGATGATGTGAACTCAGATAGAGTTACAGCTGAAGGGTACTTCGAAGCGTATCTTCAAGAGTACGCGAAAACGTACAAGGTAGAATACAAGAATTACAATGTACACGTGGTAGAAGATGATGTCTATTATCACATAGACTTTGGTACGGGTGCAGGCGAAGCACACTATCCCAAGGCAGATGGTTGGACGCTTGACAGCGCACTCGAAGACCAATATGAATTAGACGCATAAAACATACGAAAAATAACTCTTTTGTTCTTCAAACGATGTACAAGGTAATTGTAACAATAGACCAAATCCATCACACCGTGTTGGCACTTGTTAATATCACCACAGGAGAAACACGCTACTGGCGTTTAAGCTCTCATCACGCAGAATTATTGTGTAAACAATATCACGTTAAGCACCTGCAAGGTGTCCTCCTTGACGATCTGCCACAAAATGGCGGCTTGTTCGATTACAACAACATAAATAAAATATGAATAAACTAATAATGCAATATGGACAATCAACAAATATTCTATTTTGGAACTAACGGGAGTCGTGAATGTGTCCCCCTTATTGTTTATCATGATGGGGACGTATCGCCACTCTACCTTGAACACGAAGCATGTGAAAAATTAGAACGGACCTTGTCCGAACGGTCCTTTGAAAATTTTACTTTTGGCCAAGGCTATTTCCTTGGAAGAAAGTGGACAGTGTATCTTAAACCATGGTCGGTAGATGATTACAGATGTGGCTGTTTTACATCCCTGTTCTGTGAGGGTGAGCACACCATTGAAGAAATGGAGTCGATTATAAAAAGAACTCCATTTTTGCAGCGTCAGTTTAGTAAGCCTATAGAACCAAATAGTGAACCAAATAGATTTAGGGTGGTGAACCAGGTTTGGGGTTAACTGTACAGTTTCCCGATGATAACGAAGATAAAGTAGTAAAATATATGGACAACAAAAAAACATGGGGCGGCCGCCGTCCCAACGCAGGCCGAAAAAAAGTAGGTAATGCAATATTATACTGTCGAATGCCACAAGAGGCAGTAGACGAAATCAAGACCTCTGCTCAGAAAGAAAACTTAGCGGTAGGTGACTACCTAATCAAGCAACTCGGACTCTAACGAAAAAAGCGTGACACACTGTCACGCTTTTTTTATTCAAAACTCTCCATGTACCTCCATATCTTATTGCAGGGCGCATCTTCATCTTCAAAGAAAAACGCATGACCAGTCTCTATAATCAAGTCTGGCGTCAACGTCTTGCACAAGTCGGCATAAGCCGCATTAAACGCAACATACTTGTCGTAATCTGTTACACAAGGCTTAAACTGCAACCCTTTCGTGGCTTCAAGCACCTGCTCCAGGCTCCAGTGCGGCCCGTGATGCTCCGCGCCGTCTTTAGTAGTGTAGTATATGCGGCTGACAGCCTTCTCTGCACTCTCCTTATCGAAGTGCTTGCACTTGCCACCACCCTTGCAAAATACCATATATAATCTTCCCATAATCTTATTTTTTGAACTCGTTTATAAAATCACGAAGGACAGCCCCAAGGCTCTTCACCTCGTTCTCAATGCCCTCAATCCGCTTGTCTTGCGCGCGCTTCTCCGCAAATGCAGGATTAAGCTCCTCCAACAACTGGTTACAATTTGTAACCGTTTGCTTGTGCCGCTCAACCTGTGACAAAGCGTCCTCGCTTGCAGCCTTTAGTGCCTCCACCTCTCTTAGTATACCGTCCTTATCTGTTGACAATACAAGATGCCCTGCGTACGTTATTGTAGCAGTCTCGGGGATTGTGTATGTCTTGGTCGCACCATCTGCCTCAATGGTTATGTCTACCACAAGGCCCGTAGGCTGCGCGCCGAAAGCCTTGGCTTGGTTATTGTCATATCGCGGAACTGCAACACTCACGGCCTTGCCTTGATAATATCTTGCGCCCTCCTTGTCAAGAAAGTAAATCGGGTAGCCTATTTTTACGTCTTTGAATAGCATAATTTCAACGTGTTAGTAGCACGTGGGGCAATCACCTCCCCACGTGCTTGTTATTACTTCTCTTTCGACCTTTTCCGCGACCTCGCGAAAAAGCTATTGTTGTCAACCTTTTCGTTGGCGTCAATAGAATGGTCGTCAGTGGTTATTTCCATTTTGGAAACAGCCCCTCCTCATGTCGTTGCAGTTGTAGTCTTGCCAAGGGCTGCAATCAGTGCGGCAGTCTGGCTCTGCTGCGACAACTCCAATCTCGCGTCTTGATACTTGCGGTCAATGTCAGCATACCAATGATTGTTCAGCGCATCAATTATACGCTGCGTGTTGTCCTGTCCTGCACGAATTACATCGCACTTGTCTTGCGACATCTGGTAGCCAACAGAGCTAAATCCGCGCTCCACAGACGAGTTTACGAAATTGAGGCTCTGCTGCAAGGAGTTGGTCTGTCCTTGTATTGCGAGCTGGTTCTCGTAGCCCATCTTGGTGATGCTATTCTGCGTGTTGCAGCAACAATTCTGAATTGCCTGAATTACGGCTGCGTTACCTTTGTCGGCTGCGTTAATAACTCGCTCAGCAGAGAAGCCTACTTGACCAGCAACTTGTTCAATGGCTGAACGTACCGCGCACACGCCTTGCTGCAACTGGTTAAAGTCACAATTAAGGTTCGCGCCCAGTGTAGTCAAGGCATCGTTATTACCTCTTATCGCCTGCATCAGCAAGTCGGAGTTGTGGTTGTCAGCCATCTGCGAGCGCAGCGACTGGATTTGGCCCTGTATCTCGGCATCTTGCAGACCATTGCGGTTGTTGCCGAACCCGAAGCCATTGCCGCCGAACATGGCGAGGAAAATAAGGTACAAGAACGGATTACCTCCAAGGCCACCGTTCATCATAGCAGCCAGTGCCATAGGGTCATTGCCCTTGTTGTTCGCCATTGCCGCATAAGCAAGCGCATCATTACCTCTGTCGCAACAGATTACTTTCTCTACATTGTCCATGATTATGAATGTATTAAGTCGGTCGGGGAATATCCCCCGATAGCGCAAAGGTGGTGACAAGTTGCTTGTGAGTTGTTTGTGGGTTTTGTTAGTTGCTTGTGAGTTGTTTGTACTCAACTCTGCACCAATATTTGTTAATTTATTTGGAAATTGTAACTTGCAGTTGTACCTTTGCAACATGATTCATATCTTATTCGACAAAGCGGACAAAGTTAGGTGGGTTCGTAATATTGCTTCGTTTGTGAATTTGCATTGTAACAGCACTTCTGGAGAAGAGGTAGTTATAGATTTCTCCAACGAAATACTTCCACACGAGCTTAAGCCTTTCCATTTAGCTTCGCTTGCTTGTTTGGTACAATTCTTCGTAGACAAGAATTTCCCAGTTAGTATCTCTCGGGATAATAAAGATGTGTGTCAGTATGTTTGCGACACTTGCGGTTTCTCAACCTATTGGAGATTAGGTTTCAGACACGCATTAAGCACTGAAAAAAGCATCTTTAGTTTATGGAAAATAAAAGATGACGAAAAAGACATATTTGCGAGTGAAGTAACTAAATACTTTAAGTGCATAATTGGCGAAGATAAAGACTACACGCCTATATCAACGTGCCTTGCTGAAGCCTATAACAATGTGTTCGACCATGCACAAGCAAATGGCAATGCTTTTAGTGCTATATATTACAATCAGAAAAATGGTAAGATAAATGTAGCAATATGTGACTTCGGAATATCTATACCTTCTTCTGTAAGGGCATTTCTTGAAAACGAAACGAATGACAAAGAAGCACTTGAAATTGCAATCAAGAAGAACTTTACTGTTCAATCGCAACAGAACAACAGAGGGTTTGGCTTAGACAATATCTTAACAAACTCAGATAATGTAAGACTGTTTAGCAAGGGAGCTTGCCTCGTAAAAATAGACGGAAAGCAGTATATCTCACAAACCGACTTCAATTTTACGGGAACACTTATTGATTTCGACATTGATACTCAAAATTTAGAAGAAGAAGATATATTAACCGACTTTGATTTTTGATATTATGTGTACAATTAAAGTATCAACAATCCTTGCGAGAACAAAGGATTACAGAAAAGCAGGAGAAGAGTTGTATTGTATCATGATAGATAAAATACAACAAGGAGAGCCTGTCAAATTAGACATGAGTGATGTTGAAGCAATACCATCTTTACTGCTCAACCCTTGTGTCGGACGTTTTATTGACAACTATGGGCTTGACAAACTGCGAGAAACATTGTCATTTTCCAACATCTTAAAAAGTCAAGCAATCAGATTTAAGGATTACATACAACACTATCAACCAATTAACCAATCATAAGCAAAAGGCCACCAAATCCAGGTGGCCTTTACTCATATGGGCAAGGAAACGGATTTCCTCACCTCCTCCCTCATCACCCGTGCAGCCAGCCCCTTTAGTCTGTACCTCGCACTATTCTTAAGCGAATTAACCCTCTGCTGACTCATGCCGCTAAGGAATGCAATATCACCCTCGCTCATACCAAGTTCCATCAGCACATCAACAAGCACTACGCGCGCAACCACACACCGCTCCGAGCGACAGTTGGCAAGCGCATCAAAGTCAAGGCCGCTGGCTTGCATCACGGCTTCAACTGCACAATCAAAAATCTGTTGTAATTGTTCCATTGTTCTTAAGTAATTTCGTTTGTAAAAAAATAAGCACAAAGGCAAGCACGGAACACATCACCATGCGCCCATGCTTGCCAAACAAACAACCCAACAAAATCACTTATACTTACTATATATGTTGTAATATAACAACACGCATATTACTAAGATAAACAGACCGCCAACGGCCCGAAGCTTCCATCTTGCAGGAGGCTTCTCCACCTTTGTCACCGCATCACGCACCGTAGCCTTGTGGCTTGTGCGGTCTGTTCTGTGTGTGCGGCATGACACATGACTGCTCGCACTAAGAGCGTCCTTGTTGTGATACACGCTGCGGTCGCGATACACATACTTCGTCAGCACCTTGCCTGCCGTGTCCACTACCACATAGGTAGTCATGCGCTCCGCCACACTGTCCACACTTTCCATTTTGGAAACTGTCACAATCGTATCGCGCACCATCACACTGTCAGTCTTATACACTATCAGCGTGTCGTGCGTGCGCTCCATGCTCTGCACCACCTTGCGCGCGCAACTACTGTGCAAGACAACTGCACAGATAATTACGATTAAAAAAACACTAACTCTACGCATATTCTTGATTATATTTGTTATCTTTGCAGTGTTTAATTCCCATATAAAAAGGGCACATCCTAAAAGAAGCTCTTAACTGCCGCACGAGTTTTTCCGTGTGGCAGTTTTTTTATACGAACTTGCCATAGGCAAAGTGGCTCACTCGATTAAGCCACCCATTAAGGTTCACCTTCTGGCTCGGATTCTTAGCAACAATAGCCTTATAAAACGCTATCCTTTCCTGCTTCAACGCCCCGAACAGCGGCAGCGGACTGCGAGTGTTAACCGCTTGCAAGGTCTGTTTGCCCATGATGCCATCGGCAGTCGTTTTAACTATCCGCTGCAAGTGCGTCACGGCCGTCTTGACTCCGCTGTTATAGGCCCAATCCACGAGAATGAAGGCGACACTCTTGTCCTGTATGTAGTCCGCCTTGCACTTGTCCCAGTAGTATCTCTTGAATATGTATTCCCACTCGGCGTCAGTAATGCGCTTCAAGTCCTCAACCGTCTTGTTCTGTCCATACACACTGCGGTAAGTGGCCAATGTCACACCCTTGTTAGTCGGCCCTCCCTTGTCAGCCTTTCTGTTGCAATAGCCGCCCTCGCGCTCCAGCACAAATGCCGCTAATTCTTTCCAATTTTCCATACGTCTAAACTTATTTTTCTTATCTTTGTAGGTGTTAATATTTTTGTTTTGACATGGTTATGTGATGGTTGGTGCGTTGTGAAACGCGCCAATTTTTATTCAGTTTTGTTCTCACGTTTTTCGCCATACACTTTAGTAATGCCAGCTGTAACAAACAAACTTGCCACGCTGCCTACGAAAGCACTAAGCCCCATAAGGTCGGTGTGTATTGTGTTACTGTTCATGACTTCCCATATCAGCACAAATGCCACACAAAGCAACAATACACACCCTATCATGGTAACAGCCACAAGGAAGAATGCCTTGCTGCTGTGACCACTATTCACACGTATCAGTTCCGTGATGTATCTCGTCAATCTCATAGACTCATTGTTCAGGGTGATTACTGCTTGCACACACAAGTTGAGGCGGCTGGCGATTTGGACAGCCAAACACCGTACACTTCTGACTCTCCGCATATTGTTGCTTAACCATCAATTCTGCCATTTCTTTTTTCAGTCGTGTAAGTTCATCGCGTTGCTCATTCAACTGCACATATAGCGCATCAATCTTCTCATTCAGTTCCTCTTCGTGCTTCACTTTCTCATCATACAACTTCTGCCATTGTGCGGCATATTGCGTGATGTTGTCTGCCTCGGCCTTACCTGCTTTTGCTGATGCTTCTCGTTTCTTTGCATCATAAAAAAGGAATACGCCAAGCACAGGTATAGCTACGCCTGTCACGATAGAACTGATAGTTTGTATTATATCAGTCAAAATTCGCCCTCCTTTCTCCTTACATAGGCTTCTATCTCTCTCGCCAATTCAACTATCTCATCTGGCTTTATGTCGCCGCGAGATGCTGCTATCTTTACGCATTCTATCCTAATTTCTTGCAGTCTGTTCATTATAATCCGAGTTTTGCTTTAATTTTATTCAATAGTTCTTTGTCCGCTGCCGTCATCACACCAGCCTTTGCAGTTGTCGCAGCCGAAATGCTTAATTCTCGCGTGCCGCCAGTGGTAAAGATGGGTGTCACAATCTTTACTTCTGTGGCGGTAGAGTTCTGCTCGCGAAGTTCAAATGCGTCAAGCCTTTTGTACACGTCCCACCTCATCAGCCCGTTGCCGCCAATCCATACGTTTGGCAGATACACTTGGCTGTAACTTGTCTCGGCCTCGTCATTAGCTCCGCCCCAGTGCTTAATTCTAAGAAATTTTTCTCTGCCTCCATTCTGGTATATCCACATTTTGCTGCTCAATATTGTGCGAGGATTATCGGAATCACCTTGCGAATACACGTAATTTGCCGAAGTGCCTTTTGCGCCACTCTGCACTGTCGGGGGCTTGATTGGTGTCATCAGTGTATTCCAGCTGCCCCACTTGCCGCCTTGATAGTAACGGACTGCAATGGTCAAGTTGCCCGTGGTGTTGATTGACGCAATGCTCGTCTTTGCTGAATTGAACGTAATGCTGCCTTGTATCGTCTGCATTAGCACGGTGTCACCAACATTCAGAATTGCGAACGTCACAAACAACGGAATACCCCAACACTTCACGCGGTGCAACCCTTGTGCAGTCTCAGCATTGAACGCGTCAAGTTCCTTGTTTAGCTCGTCAATGGTCGTAACATTGTCGTGCGCAATAAGCCATTCTGCGGTGTTTGCCAAGGTGCTGCGCTCCTGAGCATTGACAAGACCGCTCTTTATCGTTGAGTAGGGTATGTATTTGTTCTCCCCGTTATCGTTTATTACGACCATCTCGCTGCCCGTCAGACTCGTGTCCTGCGGCAGCGATTTTAATACGTCTTTGAGTTTTACTGTTGCCATATTGTTAAGGTTTTATTGTTCCATTATCAGAAGGGCCAGGTGCCAGTGGCACTTTATTCCATGTCATTTGCCATATATTCGTGTTGTCCTTAATGGTAAATGAAGGCTTCTCTATACTGCCGCTGCCAAGGTCGCTGCTCGTACTGCCTTCTTCTACGAGCCAATAGAAACTCCCGTTTCCTTCAATACAGCCAGTTAATATGACAGCCTTACCAGTCATGAGTCTGTAATTGGATATTGAACTCTTGCCTGATGACATAGTCGAATCCTTTTTGTATAGTGCGCCTGGTATGCCAGTTTTTATGTCTATTATATTCTGTGAAAGAACTTGCGGCATCTTGTTTATAATATAGAACTTATAATCAAGAAACGCTATACTTTCAGCATAATCATCAGGTTTATTACCATAAGGAGGGAGAGAGATTTTCCTTGTGCCGCCTATTTCGTATGACAATACGACTATTGGGTTAATAACAAAAAAGTTCGGTCTGTAATAGCTGCCTTTTAGTTCAAATGCTTTATTCCATTCATTTTCATTCGTAACTTGTGTTAGCCCCTTTAGATATGACCCTACAAGCAATCCGTTTACTTGTCCGCTCTCGCAGAAGATATTCCCATGAAACGCATACTTCTCGTTCTTCGGGTCAATTATCACACGGCAGATGTTCTTAGAGATGCCATACAGCCCAACCACATTCGTGTCCTTGCCGCCAAGGTCGAAGCCCTCACCGCTCATAGCGATACCTGTAAACTTTCCGTCTGCGTCCTTTGTACCAAATGCGGCATTCTTCGCGGCCACATAATCCGCACCAAGTTCGGTGGTCTGTCCGTCCCACTGACGCACCCATGATGGCATATTTATCTTGTCTACCACAATACCAACAATATCGTTGTCGCTCCTCGTCCATGCGCTTGCAGCCTTGCCAACTTCAAATTTCGGCTCTGTAACGTAAACACACGGAACAATCGGATGGATTTGCTGAGTAAACTTCTTCACAACTCTGAACATACAAAGGCAAGTTTCAGGCAAATTGTCAGAAGTCTTGAACGTCACTGTGTGACGAGTCCACGAATATGTTGGCTGGAATTTAACACCACCATCTTTTGGTGTGTCTTGTTCCTTTCCGTCCACAATCATTTTTTCTGTGGTATCAACCATTGTAAGGCCATTTTTGTCCCATGTCCACAGATAGGTATAGACAGGTCGCTCCACGATTGTACCAAGTAAATAAAAAGATAGCGTGTACCACGTAGATGGTGCTATTTGATTCTTGACATTCTGCTGGAAAAAGTCAACATTAATTTCTTTAATTGGTGATTCTACATTCACTGTTTGCTCACTTTCTACCTTTATCGCCCCATGTCCGTTCAAGCCCTCGGCCCTTGTGCCTTCCAAAGCAAAGGCCTTGTCGGGATTTGGCACATTGTCAAACGTTTCTTGCTTGAACTCGGTATAGTCAAGCAGATTGGGACGCATATTCTCTCCGTCCGTGCCATCTTTACCAGGCGCACCATCTTTGGCCATATAGCTCACGCTGTAAGAGTACGTACCATCGGGCCATTTCGTGCGCGTCCACAGGTATTTGCCCACTTCCGATGGCGGCACACTGTTTAGCCATGTCCCCGTTGGCGCATTAACTCCGCTGCTGCCTATCTGATAGGTCACATTGCTCTTGCTGTTCGCACCCCACTTTATCACCACATCGCTGCCTATTGTGACAACACCAGTTGCAGGGTTGTACGTTATAGCTCCTCGCCCAAGGTCAAAATAGCCATCATGGTCAAAGATATAGTTGTCTTTTCCAGTCTCATCATCAAAAGACACTATCGTACCTTTTCGCATATAGAGTCCAAATGCTTCACTATTAGGTATGCGGCCCAAACTGCAAACTATCTTGTCCGAAAACGACTTGGAGTTTACGCCATTGAGCAAGTCAATGGTTGGCACACCGTTCTCGGTGGCATGGAGGTATATCGCATTCTGTCGGCTCGTGACGGTCGTATTTCCATACTGCACAATCTCGTCACCAGCCGCAGGCAAGTTCATCGGCACATCATTGTTTAATACCTTCTCCGTATCGTCATTCTGATAGATTTCGCCCACAAACTCGCTGGCCATGACGGTGAACCAACCCTCCTTCATGTTTGCGCTCTCAATCTTCACCCAGTAGCCCTTTATGCCCTTAGTCACGCCATCAGAACCTACCTCCACACGCTGGCAGCGTATAAGGTCATTCTTCGCAAAGCCGCCATACCCGTGAGTGGCTTCGCCTTCAAGCTTAATAAGGTAGTATTGGTTTCCGTGTTCATCGGTGCGCAGACTCACTTCCTTTACCTTGCCGCACGCCTGGCTAATGCCGAGTGAGCCGCATATCGCACGCACTTGGTCTATTATCAGCTCATGGGCTATAAAGGCTTTGCGCACCTTTACATTGTCTATTTCAAGCGTATATTCGGGGCTTTCTTCCGAACCGCTGTTGAATATCTTCCACCCATGGCCCATGAAGTCCGAAGCAAAGTATTCTTGCATCTCGCACACCACCTTGCCGAAAGCGTTAAGCACCTTGTTTCCTGTGCTTCTTGCGCTTCCTACAAACCCGTTGAACCATGTGCTAAGTAATCTCGCCATATATCTTATTCAAAATATTCTATTATACCATCTGCGGCAGTGTCATTTCCGCTGTAACCGCTTGCGAACATTGCTCCAGCTTCAAACGTTATAAGCCCTTGCGCGTTGTCATCATCGCGGCTGTGCAGAAAGGTGTTCTTCATTCGGAGAGCAGAATACACATTATCATCAGTTTCTTTCGTTGTGTCGTTTGTCTTGATAATGTAGACCGATGCTCCGCCCGATGTGCCTTCGCTTACGAGTGTGCTGCCGCCAATATTAAGGCTTACTTCGTTATTTATCTGCTTCTCCAAGTCCTTGAACTTGGAGAAGGTGGCCTTTTCTCCGATGATGTATGTTGGGCTGTCATAAGGTATGTCCATCTTCTTTTCGTAGCCCATAACGCGGCTTTCGCGCTTTCCGCTGCGGAATAGTGCAGCGTTATACATTGTTACTCGTCTGCCGAGGTCGAAGTCCCATGCGTTTTTTGCGTCAAGGTCGCTGCCGCTATAATCTTGCACTATCTCATTGCCGTAATCGTCAACGAGTGTGTTGCCGCTGTCATCGGTAATGCTTGTTTTCTCCCTCACACCATACGCTATGTCAGAGAATAAGGTACATTCGTAGGTATTCGGGTCAATCATCATTTTCTTGATTTGCTTCTGCGTTTCCGTTGCAAGTTCTTCTTGAGCTTTGCCTATAAGTCCAAGGTTTTCAATTCGCGAGCTGTCCCAGCCAGTTAGGATAAATTCGTTGCCTTTTTCGGGGTGCATTGACTTGTTAGGGAGATAAAGACCGCCATCGAACTGCTTTCTTAGAATGCGAAAAAATTGATGGTCAATGGTTGGTTCTGTGGGCGTTTCGGAACTGTTGAACTGCACATCAAAGGTCAGTCCTGAGAGTGGGCCAGACTGGAAGATAACTTGCATATTCTCACCATTTGGCAGTTGCCATGCTCTATCAAAGACGAACTCGTTTGTCTTGATGTAATATTCGGTGTATTTCTCGCCTGTGGGCTGCTTGTTCTCGTCCACTACATTTTGCAGTTTGTCGCGCACCTCTGTTATTTTTGATTTAGTGCGAGGGTAGATGTCATCGAATACAAGCACTTTTTCAACAATCTCTCCGTCCTTGGCCTCTTGTGTGTCTATATATCCAGGCGACGGCAGCGTTAATCGCGTTTCAGCGAGGGCCTTGATTACCTCTGCGTCTTGCTTGTTCGCTGGGAAGAAGTGTGTCGGAAGCTTCGCTGTTACAAGGTTGTTGAGCGTGAATTTTTCTCCGCCTTTAAGCGTGATTGCGCTCTTAGCAATCTTGAACATACTCGTATGTACGTCAAGCGATGGTTCGATGTATTGTGTAGTGTTATACCATATAGCCTTTGCTTCCTTTTTCGTTTGAGTGAATGTTATTTTGCATTCCGCCTGAGTGTATGAATCGTCTTTCGTTGTTGCAAAGCCAAGGCTCGCTGTTTCATCTGATATGGACAACTTCCCTTCTACCCCACGGGCTGAAAGTTCTAAAACTAAAAGATATTCAATCGTAACAGAAGTTTCTTCGGTTAATTTTACAGACGGGATACAGAACTGATACAAGTTGTATTGCTGACCTGAGCCTGAGCCATATTCGTTCAAGTTGAGTGAATACTCCTTATACGCCAAAACACGTTCATATTCTTTTCCGCCAATTTTAACAGCACTACCCTTTCCACTGTCAACGCAACGAACAATCGCGTATATTCGCCCACTTATATACCATTGACTATCTATTGGTCCGACTGTACTCCATGATAGAAGCAACCCGATTCCAGATTTCTGTTCTTCATAAGACCCTTCTCTTAACTTAACAGCATTCTTTGCCGTAATACTGATATACTCCGTTTTAGCACTACTGACAGCACCTATCAAGTATTTATCATAATAATAAAATGTTTTCTTATCAATCGATATTGTGCCAAAATCATTCACAGCTGGCTTCTCAACCTTTATCTCTGAAACCTTGTCAAAATACTCGGAGTAGAAAGGATATTCGGAGGTGAAATACCAACTGTCTGTTGTTTCTTTCAGCCCCGTGACGGTAAGCTCTACATCACCTTTATCCCAGTTTGCAGGCAGATTGTTTGACGAGCCAAAGGCATACACACGCGTTGCGTAGTCTGTTTCGCTCTTAGACCCGTCCATGCTTTCAACGTTCTTGCCAAGGATAAAGTCCACATTCGTTCCCTCTGCGTCCTGACATTTGCCGAAGTGTATCACGTTTCCTATTACCCACCATTCAGTGTCCCAAGCCTCTGCTATCTGTGCCAGCGCATCAATGTAGTTGACTGACGAGTAAGATTGCGTTTTGACCTTTTTCAAGACATCGTCATCAACCTTATTCACGTCAAAATCGTATTTGTCCGTACCATTATAGAGCATGCCCTCCACATCGTTAAGGCAGCGCACAAGGGTGTAGACCTGTTCTCTGAGGTTGGCCGTGAGGTTGAATGATGCCTCCAGCGTGTTGTTGTACTCCGATTTGTACTTGTACATTCTGTTCTTCCACGCGAAGTAGTATGCTTCGAGTTTCAGCTCATACTGATAACCGCCCGTGTTGCTGTCGTATGTCGGTGATTGTATCTCTGTGACTTGGTACACCTTGTCATGCCACGTGCAATATGAGCCAATGGGGAAGAATACGGGTTCTGCGAGGTTGAAATGCAGTTCCACGTAATCTTCCTTCATTAGCTCTTTGCGTTCGATACACCCAACGAAGATATTGGGCATCTCGTATATTAGCTCTCCCTTTGGGCTGTATATTGGTAATGTCATTCAGAGTGCAGTTTTATCGGTCTGTCGGGTTCGGTTCAAGGAACTTGATTTTGATTGTTCTGAAGTTTTCTCTTCTGTAATCCGTGATTTCTTCAACCTTACGAAAAAGTAGCTTGAATGTCTGCCCGATTCGTCTTGCCTCAAAGTTAATCATACCGCTGCGAAATACGCCAAGCATAAGGTCTGTATTAGCTTGTATCTCGCTGTACGTACTTCCCTCAAGTAAGAAAGTGAGTGAAAACTCGCGTTTCTGCACCTTTATACTATCCGAGTTTATAACGAGTCTTACTCCATTTTCAAGGCGACTTTCGTTGCTTATTACTTCTTTCGTTTCCAAGTTGCCTTGCAGTGTGTTGTAAGTACCTTTCAGAGGTTGTGCCTTATAGTTCAACCAAATATCCTTTCCGTTGATTATAATTTGTCCAGTCATATTCTTATATGTTACGCGTGTTCTTTTCTATTTTAGCAAGTCGCTCATTCATGCTGTACAGCTCATTTGTATTCTTTTCTATTGCAGCGAGATGACTTACAGAAGTACGTTGTATCTCTATTGAGGTGTCGTAATACTCATTTCTGCTTCTTTCGATGTTTATCATCTGGCAAAGACTGTCATTTATCTTGTCGTATTTCAGCGTGTCAATGAGTTGATTATCACGTATCTGATACAATGCTTCTGTCTGTGCCAATGCGCGGCCGCTAAGTTCCTCAATGCTGCTCTCTGACGCTGCCGCAAAGCCTTTCGTCTGTGACCCGTCACTCGCTTCACCACCAAGCCCGACATTGTTCAGTGTGTCGTTTCTCTTATTGGTAAAGTAGTTGCTCTTCTCTTCCAGTTCTTGTTGAAACTTACGCGCGTCCTCCTCGGTCAGTTTTCCTCCATCGGCCTCTACTTGTTTCTGATAGCGTTCAGTAAAATCCTTTGTCCATGCTTCGACTTCTTTTCCAAGCGTGTTGTCTATTAGAGCTTTGCGCATCTTGTCCTTTACAGAATTAACGAAATCGTCTGCACCGCTGTTCATATCTTCGAGAACTGACATAAAGTTTGAGTACATATCATCGAACTTGATACCTGTCATCTTCTCCTTCATGTCCTCTTGGAAGTCTTGCGTAGCCTTCTTGCATTCAATCAGCTTGTCCAAGTAGTCTTGCATTTCCACGGGGAGCTTCGCCCAGTATTCGCCATTGTCTGCGCCTTTGACTGCTACAAGTTGGTCGTAGCTGAGGTTCGTTAGGTCAGACACGCTGTTAATCTGCACGCCTGCCGCTTGGCTCATTGCTTGCAAGCCCTTTGTTCCAAGGTCGCGGTCTATGCGATAACCGTAGCTGTGAGCACCTGTATTACGTACTTGCAGATACTTTGTCGCAAGTGTTTGAAGCGACTTTTCTTCGGCCTTGTATAATGCTTCCACTTCTTTGATAGCTTCCTTTGCACCATCTCCGAAACTCATTTCAACGTATTGTTTCTTTTTTTCTATAAGGTCACTCCATATACCCGACAGTTTTTCGTAATGTTTCCTTTCATTCTCATAGGCTTTAAGTGAGTCGCTTTTACCGAATATCATCTTAAACATACCAGAAAACACGTCTGCAACACCACTGACCACGCCAGTTATTGCCCTTACGTAATTTCCAATATCAAGGAAAGACCCTGGTTTCGTCAAGTCAAAACTATCAAGCGCAGAGCCTATCTCGCCAAATCCATCAAACATAGTTTCAAATCCTTCAGGCATCGTAACACCGAATTTGCCGAGCATATTAGAAACGTCCTTGCCCAAATTCGACATTGTCGTAAAGCCGCTGCCGACTGACTTAATTGAGGATTGCGCTGTCTTCTGCGCATCTGATAAGTCTTTTGTTGATTTTGCAGCTTTATCAAGCATATCACCAAATGTTTTCAGCTCGCCAGTTACAGGGTCGTATACTTTCTCCGCGCGTATTTCTGCCTTTTCTTCTGCTGACGAAGCATTTTGGTATCTCGTCCAAAGACTTCCACCGCCAACACGTTGGACTTGTGCTTGTGCAGTCTTTGCCGCTTGTGATTTTTCTTTTAGATTGCGTACCGAAGTAAATAATCCGCCTATAAGTGAGCCTTTCTTTGTCTGTTCATCGCGGACTTTATTTATTGCTTCGTTGATGGCCTTAATGCTTTCTATTGAGAGATTTTTATCGTTCTTGATTAGTGTTTCAAGCTGACTTTGTAGCTCTGCCAAGGCAGATTTGCTAAGACTGCTAAGGTCACCAAAGACGTCCTCCCAATTCAGCTGCTTCTTGACTTCTTCAAATTCAAGGGCTTTATTCGCAGCCTTAAATTCCTCAACTTTTAATTTGTATTGCGCTGAGTCTTGGTCAAGACCAGTTGTCTCATACATAAACTTCTCGCCCAACGCCTTGCGTTTCTCCAAGAATGTTCCGTACTTCTCGTAATAGTCATTCCATGCGTCCTTGGATTGGGACACCCAATCAAGCTGCGCTTGGGCGTTGCGGTGCAACTTTTCAAGTTCATCTTTCTCTGCTTGTGATGTCGCCTTAGACAACTGTTCTTCAAGTTCTGCTATGTCGTTGCGTAGAGAGTTAATCTTGTCTTGCCGTTCTTGTTCTTGCTTGTCGTATGCCTGAGCGAGGCTGTCAACTGTCTTTCTTTGCTGCTTCTTCTCCGTGAAATCATATAACAATTTGTATTGGTCTTTAATCTTGTTAACCGCATTTTTGTCGACCATGTTATCATTCCATGCAGTTATCTTTCCGCCTCTCGCCTTAATTACAGCTTGCTCCGCTTCATATTCTGCTTTCTGTCGCTTTATTTCGGCTTCTACTGCTGCATCGCCTTGCTGCTTAATCTTATCAAGTTCGTCTTTATTTTGTTTCTCGCGTTCTTCTCGCGTTCGAGCGTAGCCATCTTTCATGGCTGCAATGCGAGCATCTGCGATTGCACTCTCTACCTTCGCGACTTCTTGCTCGCGTGCTTTGTTGTTTTTGTCATAGACATCTATAACTTTGCTATTCGCCGAGGTAACTGCATTAGATTGGTTAAGCCCTCTCTTTGCGGCAGATTGGGCCTTAGATGCCATTGAACGGAGGTTAGCTTGTTCCATGCGCGTGAGCATACGTGTTGATGCTGCCGCGGTGGCTTCTGACTGCATTAAGCCAATTCTCGCTTGGCGTTCTGCTTTGATAGTCTGCAATGTTTGAGTGTGTAACCTGTTCTGTTTAACAAGGTTGTCGTATTGCTTCTTCTGCACATCAAGAATACCATCTTCATGTTTTTTCTGTCCAGTCTTTTGGTCAACAATATCCTTTCCGTAGAATTTCTCTTTAGTTAGCTGTTTCGCTTTTTTTAGTGCTGCATCTTTCTCCTTGCCAGTTAATGTATACGCCTTTTCTCGTAGTGCTGCAATTTCTGTATCAAGTTTTAGTGCGCGCTCCTTTGCTTCACCTTCCTTCTTTGAGAGGTCTAAGTTTTGCAAAGCTATTTTTGATGCTTCTCTTGCTTTCGGTATCATGCCAGTCAAAGACTTTGTAAGAGCATTCCCGAGTTCATTATCAGTAAACATACCAGACACGACAGAGACTGTTGCCTTGATACCTGCAACTGCTGTTTTAATCTGGTTAATAACATTTTTTCCAGCGTCTAAAAGACCTGTCCCCATTTGCGATACGCCCTCCTTAAGTGTTGTCCAGCCCTCGGATATTTCACCCGTTATGATTTGCCAAACGCCCTTAAAGATAGTGCCGAAGCCAACAACCAGGTTTTTTACTGCGCTAAATCCAGTTTTGAATGAGGTTACAAACGTTGAGATAAACTCACTGACAGCCTTATTTCCGCCAGTAAATGTCTTGAACAGATATTTACCGAAAGCAATAACAATATCCGTCACAGAACCCATTATGCTTCCGAAGAACGCAGACACCTGCGCCATAACTTTCTGTCCCTCGGCAGATTTGTTAAGCCACGTATGCACAGCTTTAAGAGCAAGAGCAATCGCACCAAGTATCATGCCAAGAGGCGTTGCAACGAATGCCATTGCAGCCTTTGTCATTTTACCAAAGTTCGTAATTGTCTTTGATAGAGGAATGCCCATTCCATCTACTGTATCAGTCAGTGATGATAATGCTCCTTTAGCTCCTTCAACCTGTTTTGATGCGAAATTAGAAAAGCCTTGCCCAACAGATGAGAATTTATCCTTCAATCTGCCCCAAGTTGTACTTTGTTCTTCTACTTTTTGCGAAACGCCAGCACTAACTGCACCAAAGTTATTAAGCGTATCTTGTGCGCCCTGAGCTTGCTGTTGTAACTGCCCTAAATTCTCTTTCGCTTGTGTAAGTTGTACTTGCAGCGTTTGTATTTGCGTAGCTGCTTCAGAGGCTGATGACATATCCCCTGCCTTTACCGCACCTTGCATTATATTCTGCAAGTTCTGTATCTGCCCTTCAAGAGCAGATATTATATTTTTTTGCTCGCTGTATGCGGTTGTCGCGGTTGCTGCGGCAGAAGCATACGAGGCTTCGACATTCTTTAATCCGTTCGCTACATCTTGACTTTTCTGCTGCACCTCATCTGCACCTTCAACAATGTATCGTGTGCTTATAGTCTTGCTAATGTCGGCCATGCCGTTATCACCAGCTGCGGTAGATTTTGCACTCTCTTGTGACAGTCCTGTAACAGCGTCTTGGCTGCTCTGCAACGATGTTTGAAAATTCGCAAAAGAGTCACGCAATGCTTGCACTCTTTCAGCTGCTGTTCCAGCACCATTTACAATATTCTCAAATGTAGGTTGCGAAGATTGTAATTCCTTGTATGCTTGTGTTAGTTCTGTAATTTTATCTTTCTCTGCTTGTTGCTGCGCAACCATACTATTAAGTTCCCTGCGTTGTGCTGCAAGCCCTTCTTTGTAATTGTCTA
>ENA-UPTB01001541-UPTB01001541.1-human-gut-metagenome-genome-assembly--contig:-NODE-1541-length-19238-cov-20.623036_pt1 | contig 19238 bp, 17 predicted proteins | sample MGYA00250046_ERZ773369 | MGnify/ENA primary metagenome ERZ773369 (study PRJEB29103, sample SAMN06111938) | human gut metagenome | biome: human gut; feature: ankylosing spondylitis patient; material...
CCGTACTTGATGGCCTCGCTCAGGATCTTGCCGGGGTCGGCGGTGTGGACATGGAGGTTGATGACGTCATCGTCCTCAATGCAGACGACACTGTCGCCGTTGGACTCGGCGAAGGCGCGCATCTTTGCGGCGCTTGCACCCTCGTTCTTATTGATGAGGAACTGGGTGCAGTAGCCGTTCTTGATGTCCTCGACCTTCATCAGGTCGTCGGTGAAGACGCCTTTGCCGGCGTTTTCAGTGGAGAGCTTGGCCTTGTTGGGGACAGCCTCGCCGCCGGCCACGATGGCCTCACCGTGGAAGACCTTGCCCATACCCTCAAAGATGATCATGATGCCCTGACCGCCGGCATCCACGACGCCAGCCTTCTTCAGGACGGGCAGCAGGTTGGGGGTGTCCTCCAGAGCCTTCTGACCGGCGGTCATCACGACGTCCCACAGCTCGGCCACGTCCTCTTTGCCACAGGCAGCAGCTTCCTCGGAAGCGATGCGGGCAACGGTCAGGATGGTACCTTCGGTGGGCTTCATGACAGCCTTGTAAGCGCCCTCGACGCCCTTCTTCAGCGCAGCCACGATGTCGGAAGCGTCAGCCTCCTTTTTGCCCTCCAGAGCCTTGGAAAAGCCGCGGAACAGCAGGCTGGTGATGACGCCGGAGTTGCCGCGGGCGCCGCGCAGCATGGCGGAGGCAGCGGTCTTTGCGGCCTCGCCCACGGTGCAGCTGTCGTCCATGGCCTGCAGCTCACGGACGGCTGCGCCGACGGTCATGCCCATGTTGGTGCCGGTGTCGCCGTCGGGGACGGGGAACACGTTCAGCTCGTCCACGCGGGAGCGCTGGTTGTTGATGTTGTTTGCGCCGGAAATAATGGCGTCGCGCAGGATCTTACCAGAAATCATTGCTTTTTACTCCTTATATCTTCCCGGTACCCCCGGGCGGGCTTTGTCTCATCAGGCAACCACGTCATCGACCGATACGACCACGCGGGCGACTTTCAGGCCGGTGGCCTGCTCCACCTCGTCCTTCACGCGGTGCGAGATGGAACGCGCGGCGGTGGAGATGTTCAGCCCGTAGCTGACGGCAATGTGCAGCTCGATCACGAGACGGCCCTCTTCCTGTGTGACACGGACGCCCTTGGCCGAATCGTCCACGCCGCGCACGGCGCTGCGGACACGGTCGGTCAGATCACGGGGGGCCATTGCGGCCACGCCGTAGCATTGTTTGGTTGCTTCGCCCACGAGCGTGGAAAAATACTCGGCTGAGAAGCTGACATCTCCCAGCGGAAAACGGGAAGTGATCATAGTCGCTCTGCTCCTTTTATTCATTATGATACCCCGGTCCGCACGGCGGCGGGGCGGTGCGCGGGCCTGAGAAGGCGGCGTACCACTTTTATTATACAACTTTATGAGGAAGCTGTACAGCACATAATTGCTGACAGAAAGAAAAAAGTCAGGCACGGCTTACCCGTCTCGGCCTGCTTCGACACCGCAAAGCCGGTATACTGAAAGACAGACAGAGCCGCAAAGGGCCGCGTTCCTGCTGTTAGTATAGCACAAAATCCTTCGCAGTGCATCCATTTCGTGAATATTTATCCGACAAAGCAAAAAGTGATTGTGAATAAAATATAAAAGATGACGCAGACATCTTTATCTTACTATGAAAAAGTGCTAAAATCTAAGGTGGCAAGAGTAAGACTGTATCCGGCGCAGGATGCAGGGGCATTCGACTGCCAAGGTGCTGAAGACAGGAATTTGCTGCGGCTGCACAGGAGCTGCGGCCCAGCGGCGGAAAAGTTCACAATAGGAGTTGTTTTCATGAATATTCTGTTTTTCCTTTCCCCCAAGCAGGACCTGATGTATGTGTACGATGACTTCACCCTTCGCCAGACGCTGGAAAAATGGGAGAACAACCGCTACGCATCCATCCCGGTGCTCAACCGCAAGGGAGAGTATGTGGGGACCCTGACGGAAGGGGACATCCTCTGGGGGCTGAAAAAGTTCCACGGCCTCGACCTTGAGGCGGCAGAGGACGTCCCGATCCGGGACTTTGCCCACAAGCGGGACTACAAGGCCGTCACAGTCACCACGAGCATGGACCAGCTCATCGAGGCGGCCATGAACCAGAACTTTGTCCCCGTCGTGGATGACCGGGGAATGTTCATCGGCATCGTCCGCCGTCAGGCTATCATCCGCTACTGTTACGACCGCTCCCGCGCTGCCGCCGCAGAGCAGCGCAGAAAGCCCGAAAAGCAGGAAAAACGAGTCCCGGTTTCTGCCGGGGTGCAGTAAAACAGGAAAAGGCCCCGCCGCTCTGCATGAAATGTGCAGGGCAGCGGGGCCTTTCTATGTCTGTGGGAAGGGGAGAGTGGAGCTTCAGCCTACAGTGAGGCTGGAATCGGTGAACCGGTGGGTCAGGACAGCCTCGGCGTCCTCGCCGCCCATGGCCAACAGCTCATCCACCGAGAGGGTGGTGGAGCAGAGGATGGTCTGGAAGGTGATGGTCTCGATGCCCTCAGCCCGCAGCTGACGCAGCGCGGCCAGCGAGATGCGGAAGGAGGCTGTGAACCGTCCGACGCAGACGGTGAGGGTATTGCCGCTCTGGGTGCTGGTGTAGGAGATGCGCTGGCCGTCCTTGTCGGTGACAGTCAGGCCGGGGAGGGGAGAGGCGGGTGCGGACGGGGTGGCAGAGCCGCCGTCAGAAGAGGAAGAAGACTCCTCGGGGATAACAGGCTTTTCCGGCTCCACAGGGCGGGGGATAGAGACCTTCTGGATGACGTTGCCGTCGGCATCGGTGGTGGTGACTTTTGCGCCCGGGTCCAGCTTGTTCTTGATGGTGTCGAGCTCAAGCTCATGGCCGGCCCGCGAGAGGGCCTTGCCGTTGGGACTGCCGGCCTTGGCGGTCAGCTCGAGGCTGCCCGACAGATCGATGACGCTGCTGTAGATGCCGCTGCCGCCGCCGGTGCTGCCGTTACCGCCAGCGGCTTCGACCGTACCGCCGGAGATGGCGAGACGGTCGAAGCTGCAGATGCCGTAGCCGCCGACTTTGCCGCCGTAGCCGCCAGCGGCGTTGACCGTATTGCCGGAGATGGTGACGACGCCGCCGCTGCGGATGCCGTCGCCGCCGTAGCCGTCTTTGCTGTCGCCGTTACCGCCCTTGGCGGTGACCGTACCGTCGGAGACGGTGAGGCCGCCGCCGCTGCGGATGCCGTCGCCGCCGATGAGGCTGCCGCCGTTACCGCCATTGGCAGTGACCGTACTACCGCCGGAGATGGTGACGCCACCGCTGCTGCAGATGCCGTCGCCGCCGGAGATGGTGCCGTTTCCGCCGTTGGCAGTGACCGTACTACCGCCAGAGATGGTGACGCTGCCGCTGCTGGAGATGCCGCGGCCGCCGTCGTCGCCGTTGGCAGTGACCGTACCGCCGGAGATGGTGAGGCTGCCGCTACTGGAGATGCCGTTTGCGCCGCTGCCGCCTTGGGCCGTCAGGCTGTCATTTTCGCCGCCGGAGATGGTGAGGCTGCCGCTGCCGCTGCCGTAGATGCCGCTGCGGTAGATGTCGCTCTTCAGCGCGTTGTCGCCATTCAGCTTGATATTGGTGTCGCCCTCGCCGGTCACGCTTACGGCGGCTTTGTTCCGGCTGCTGGTGTCGATGTTCACATCCTTGAGTGTGACCTCGACCTTATCGTTCTTACCGTTGGCGTCGATGGTCACGGTGTTGGAAGAAGCTTTGTCCTCACGATTTGTGATGATGGTGTTGGTGTCATTTTTGGTGGTCACATTGTTCTGGGTGACGTCGTTGCCGGTCTCGCCTGCTTTCACGGTGATGTTACCATCCTCGATGTACCATGTCCCTGCAAAAGCCGGGGCGGCAAGGGTGGTGAGCATTGCGGCGGTCAGGACAAGCGCCGCTGCCCGCTGAGAGGCCGGACGGGGTGAATCATTACCCCCCGTATGGAGAGGGCGACCCGGAACACGCATCGCAAGCTTACGATAAGACAGCATACAAAAACCTCCTTTGAACGGTGAAAAACAGGGGGTGTCTAATTACCCTGAATGTACCACATCTGCGGAGAAAAATCAATAAAACCTACGCGAATCGCCCTCTTTCCTGCGTGAATGGAGAAAACCCGTCAGGAAGAATGCCTTTTGGCTCTCCCTTTGGGAGAGCTGGCGCGGAGCGCCTGAGAGGGCAAGGACGCTGACAGAGAGCTTTTTTGCGCCTTTTTGCTCAAAAAACTGCCTGAAAGTACATTTTATTGGATTTTTATTCTGCTATACTCCTGTCAGAACAAAAAGACACAGGAGGGAAGAGGAATGAAAGACGTTGAACTGCGGTATGTGGGCGGTCATGTGGAGGTCTATACGGGGGCGGGTGCGTTTCTGTTCTCGGCTGACACCCTGCGGGAGGCGATGGAAGAGCTGGATGCCGCTTGATGCATTCCCGGAAATACCGGGAAGCACCGGGCGAGAGTTAGAAAATACTAATGTAAAATGAATGTAAAATTCAAGAAAAGAACCGTCTAAGAAGGCCCGGAAATCTTAAAATTCCGGTCAAAAAAGTGATTTTCCTGTAAAATAATGCTTGTTGAGCCGGGGGGTTCGATGTTATAATAAAAAGGACGGCATTTTGCGTATGGAGAGCGAAGCACGGCCGTCTTGTGCAATGGAGCAATAGGAAGATTTTAGGAGCATTGTTTTATGGACATTACACACATCACCTCTCTGCTGGGCGGTATTGCGCTGTTCCTGTATGGTATGTCGATCATGGGTGCCGGCCTCGAAAAGCTGGCCGGCGGCAAGATGCAGGGCGTATTGCAGAAACTGACTTCGTCCACCATCAAGGGCGTCATTTTCGGCACCCTCATCACCGGCGTCATCCAGTCGTCGGCCGGCACGGTCGTCATTTGCGTCGGCCTCGTCAACTCCGGCATCATGACCCTTACGCAGTCGGTAGGCGTTATCATGGGTGCAAACATTGGTACTACGGTCACCGGTCAGCTCATCCGCATGGCGGATATTTCGGGCGACAGCCTCATCCTGACCCTCATCCAGCCCAAGACGTTTGCGCCGGTGGTGGCGTTTATCGGCTGCATTTTTTATGTGTTCATCCGCAACGCGAAGAAAAAGAACATCGGCCAGATCATGCTGGGCTTCGGCATCCTGTTCACGGGCATGAGCCTGATGGATACCGGCGTGTCTCCCCTGCGTGAGAGCGCAGCGTTCCAGGAGCTGTTCGTCACCATGACTAACCCCATCCTCGGCGTTCTCGTGGGCGTGGTGGTCACGGTCATCATCCAGTCCTCTTCGGCCTCTGTGGGTATCCTGCAGGCGCTTTCCAGCACCGGCCTCGTCACCTTCAGCTCGGCCATCCCCATCGTGCTGGGTGCCCACATCGGCACGGCCTTCACCCCGCTTCTGACCATCGGCGGCTCCTCCAAGGACGGCAAGCGCGCCGCCCTCATCCACCTGTACTTCAACATCATCGGCAGTGTCATCCTGCTGGCGCTGGTCTATGCAGTCCAGTTCACCATCGGCATCCCCATGTGGGGCGATGTGATGAACAAGAGCAGCATCGCAAACATCCACACCATGACCAGCGTCATTGCGATGCTGCTCTTCCTGCCCTGCAGCGGCGTGCTGTCCAAGCTGGCCATGATGACCGTGCCGAACAGCGATGAGGAGGCGCAGGAGCTGAGTATGCCTGTGCTGGATGAGCGTCTGTTCAAGAGCCCGGCTGTGGCTCTGCAGCAGGCTAAGAACGCGGTGGTCAAGATGTCCCGCCGCGCAGCCCGCAACGTCGGCCTCGCCACCCCGCTGCTGCTCAAGATGGACGAGGACGTCGTGAGTGCCATCGATGTCCGCGAGAACCTCATCGACCGGATGGAGGTGGACATCTCCAACTACCTCATCAAGCTGGCAGACCAGGAGCTGGGCGACGCGGAGAGCCATGAGGTGACCGAGCTGCTCAACTTTGTCACCGAGTGCGAGCGCATCGGCGACTATGCAGTCAACATCAAAGAAAAAGCGCAGGAGCTGACCGACAAGGAAGTCACCTTCAGCGAGAAGGCACAGCAGGAGCTGAAGCTTCTCGACAATGCGCTGGAAAAGATACTGACCCTCACCACGGACGCCTTCGAGTTCGACGACGCCCGGACCGCCAGCCAGGTGGAGCCGCTGGAACAGGTCATCGACATCCTCGTGGAGCGGCTTCGTGCGCAGCACATCAAGCGCCTGAAAGATGGTGCCTGCTCCATTGATACCGGTGTCGTCTATCTCGATGTGCTGAACAATGTAGAGCGTATCTCGGACCACTGCTCCAACATCGCCGCCCGTCTGGTGGGCATGGAGGCAGGCGAGGACTACGACTCCCATACCCTCAAGAACATGATGCACCACAACCCCACCAAGGAATATATGCTCAACTACGAGCAGTGCCGCAAGGACTACCTCGTCCCGCTGGAACAGCTCGAAGCCTGATTTTGATAAAGGATAAAAACAGTGCAGACCTCCCCGGGGTGGTCTGCACTGTTTTTGTTTATTCACCCAGGTCTTCCAGAAGCGCCCGGAGGGCCGTTTCGCCGGTGACGTAGAGGCCCTGCTTGAGCCGGAGGGCATCGGCCTCAGGCAGGAGATTGACATAGATGCCGGTGCGCAGGAGCCGCTTGTCGGGCAGTCCGTTGTCGGAGCAGGTGTAGACGACCACCCGCCCGCCCTCGTCGCAGAGGTAGAAATCGGTGCCGCTCTGCCCGGCGGAGCCCTGCGCGGCCAGACCCGACTCGGAGGCCGGCGTCTCTTCGCCGGAGTCGGCAGGGAAGGGGAGACTGGGCAGGGCCATCCAGAACAGGCTGAACACGATGGTAAAAATGCACAGCGCATAAAAAATGCAGAGCCAGACCTTGCGCATGGCAGTGGACTCCTTTCGGCTGAAATGGTGTTTCAGACGGTAGTATGTGCAAAAGAAAACTGCCTCAGACAGGGATGCAGAATTTTCACACCCGGATGCTGTACTTTGGCGGGGCAGATGTGCTATACTAACATCGTATCCGGTCGATTTTCCCCTTGCGGAAGCGGGCGGTGCGGACTATAATGTATTAATATGGCTGTGGGCAGTCTGGCCGCAGCAGGAACAGCAAACGGCATCGTCAGAGGATGCTTTGAGATGCAGAACAGTGAAAATTGCGATAGGAGGCGATCCTTATCTCAAACAATGAAAGACGGAGACTCCACAGTGATGGTGCGCTCCGGGAGCAGAACCGGCGGGTCCGTGAGCCCCGCGAACCGCAGGAGCAGGGAGAAAAGCACGGCCATCCCGTTCTCGGATTCCTGGGCCGGACCATCGTCACCCTCGTCTGTCTGGGCATTATGGCGGGCAGTCTGGTGGCAGTGGGCGCTGTATACTATGTGGTGCAGGCTACGGCCAGTGACGGCGACCTGCTGGACCTCGACAACATCGAACTGAGCCAGTCGAGCCTTGTGGTGGCCACCGACCCCGACACCGGCGCACAGGTGGAGTACGCCACCCTGCGCTCTTCCAACAGCCACCGCGTCTGGGCGGACCTCGAGCAGATCCCCACCAACCTACAGTATGCATTCATCTGCACCGAGGACAAAGACTTTTACAGCGAGCCGGGCGTCAACTTCAAGCGCACCATCGGCGCGATGATCAATGAATACCTGCTGCCTATCTACAGCTCCAAGCAGGGCGCCTCCACGCTGGAACAGCAGCTCATCAAGAACCTGACCAGCGACAAGAGCGCCAGCGGCATCGAGGGCGCACTGCGCAAGCTGCGCGAGATCTACCGCGCCCTCATCCTGAGCCGCAGCTACTCCAAGGAGACCATTCTGGAAGCCTACCTGAACACCATCAGCTTCACAGGTACTATCCAGGGCGTCCAGACGGCGGCAAACGAGTACTTCGATAAGGATGTCAGCGAGCTGACCCTCTGGGAGTGCGCGTCCATCGCGTCCATCACCAAGAATCCCACCAACTATAACCCCTACACCAACCCCGAGAACCTCATCAACCGCCGGAACTTCCTGCTCTACAATATGTGGCAGCAGGGTGTCATCTCGGAGGATGATTACCGCAACGCCGCTGCCCAGCCGCTGGTGCTGGCAGAGACGGACAACACGAAGAAGAGCAGCTCCACCACCTCTTACTTCACCGATGCCCTCTTCAACGAGGTGGTGAAGGACATCATGGCCAAGGAGGGCGTGGACGAGTCCACCGCCCAGAGTATGCTCTACACCGGCGGCTATACCATCGAGGCAACGGTCAACCCCAAGATCCAGACCGCGATGGAGAACCTGATGCTCAACACCGACGACGCCTACTTCCCGGCCGGCTGGCATGAGGAAGAGGTGACCAGCATCTCCGACGACGATGTGCAGGTCTACAACGAGGACGGCACCCCCAAGACCCGCACCGGCGAGGACGGTACGGTCTACTATTACCGCAACGTCCGCACCCAGGCGGCGATGGTCACGCTGGACTATGACGGCAATGTCATCGCCATGGTGGGCGGTCTGGGCGAAAAGACCAAGAGCCTTTCCCTGAACCGCGCCTACGGCGTCACCCGTCAGACCGGTTCTACCATCAAGCCAATCGGCGCCTATGCGCTGGGCATCGAGTATGGTCTGGTCAACTGGTCCACCATGCTCAACAACTCGCCCCTCTACCTCAAGCAGGACATGGTCATCCGTGACGAGGACTACTGCCGCCGGAACGGCCTCATGGGTCTGACGGACAAGCAGCTGAAAGCCTACCCCAACGCATGGCGCAGCTGGCCCCGCAACTACGGCGGCAACTACGGCGACGGCTCCGACCTGCCGCTCTGGAACGGCCTCGCACGCTCCCTGAACACCATCGCCATCCGCGTTGGCGACCTCGTGGGCGCGAACAACATCTTCAACTTCGTCTACAATACCCTGCAGCTCAGCACGCTGGACCCCGTCAACGATGTGGGCCTTGCACAGATGGTCATGGGCAGCCAGACCCACGGCGTCACCCCGATGGCGCTGGCGGCGGCGTTCCAGATCTTCTACGACGGCGAGTACACCACGCCTCACCTCTACACCCGTGTGCTCGACCGTGACGGCAACATCTATATGGAGAGCAACGACACCAGCTATCAGGCTCTGACGCCCCAGACGGCCTACGTCATGAACCGTCTGCTGAAGAACGTCCTGTTCTCCAGCGTCGGTACGGCCAGCGGCCGCTACCCCAACTCCAACGGCATGGAGGCCTTCGGTAAGACCGGTACGGCCAGCGATGAGAAGGACCTGTGGTTCGTGGGCGGCACGCCCTATTACGTCACCGCTGTGTGGTGGGGCTATGACGCGCCCTTCGATATGACCAAGACCCTCGGCAAGCAGCAGGCCAAGACCCGCACCTGTGTCATGGCCTGGAAAGCCCTGATGGAGCAGATCCAGGCAGACCTGCCCTATAAGGCATTCCCGGCGGCTGACGGCGTCGTGGAGCGCAGCTACTGCACCCAGAGCGGCCTGCTGGCCAGCGGCTCCTGCCCGAGCACGGCAGTGGGCTACTACCGTGCCGACGACCTGCCCGACGTCTGCAATTATTCCCACGGTCAGGCAGCTGTCGCCAGCGAACCCCTCGCGCCTGAGCCGGACACCACTGGCCTCGACACTGACTGAGCGGAAAACTCATACTTTTGCGGCATCGGGTAGCAATTCCGGTGCGCTGAGAGGGTACTTCACGGCACAAAACTGGATAATCTGACAAAATAGCATCCGACCTCTTGCAATGCAGGGAGTCGGATGCTATTATATTTTCTGCAAGAACACTTGTGTTTGAGAGGTGAACAAGTTGGAACGCCGTTTTTATCTGGTGGATGCACAGGTCCTGCCGGAAGTTTTCCTCAAGGTCGTCCGGGCCAAGGAGCTTCTGGCCAGCGGAGAGGCACGCAGCATTTCGGCTGCGACCCGCAGCGTAGACCTGTCGCGCAGTGCATTTTATAAATATAAGGACTGCATTTTCGACTCGGAGAATGGCCGCGAGGTCATCACCGTCATGGCGACCCTGCGGGACGAGACGGGTGCATTACAGAGCCTTCTGGCCGGCATCAGTGCCGCCGGCGCCAGCATCGTGACCATCAATCAGTCTACTCCGGAGAACGGAGCCGCGCTGGTGGCTGTCACCATCCGCACCGACACCATGCAGATGACCCCCGAGGAACTGACGGAAAAGCTTTCGCGCCAGCGGATGGTCGTGGGCGTACACTGCGGATACAATCTGTGACAGTACATTCATAGAAAAAGGAACGAGGGCAGTATCATGGCAAAAATCGCGATTCTGGGCTTTGGCACGGTGGGAAGCGGCGTGTACGAGGTGCTCTGCCGCAACGCCGCAGGCGTCTCCCGCCGCGCAGGCGAACCGGTGGAGGTCAAGTACATCCTTGACCCCAAAGACTTCTCGGATCATCCGGCCGCAAAGCTGTTTATAAAGAATTTTGACGCCATTCTGGAAGACCCCGAAGTAAAGGTCGTCGTCGAGACCATCGGCGGCACCCGCTTCGCTTACCCTTATGTCAAGGCCTGTCTCGAGAGCGGTCGGAGCGTCTGCACCTCCAACAAGGAGATGGTGGCCACCTACGGCGCAGAGCTGCTGGCTCTGGCCAGGGCACACAACTGCGCCTTCTTGTTCGAGGCGTCCGTGGGCGGCGGTACGCCCATCATCACCCCGATGCACCAGTGCCTCGCGGCCAATGTCATCACCGAGGTGGAAGGCATCGTCAACGGCACCACCAACTTCATGCTCACCAAGATGGTGCGGGAGAATCTGGGCTTTGACGAGGCTCTGAAGATCGCTCAGGAGCTGGGCTACGCCGAGACGAAAGATCCCGGCGACGATGTAGACGGCCGCGACGCCTGCCGTAAGATCGCCATCCTGTCCTCGCTGGTCTGCGGCCACCAGATCTACCCCCAGAACATCCCCACCCGCGGCATCCGCGACATCACGGTGGATGATGTGGCTGCGGCAGAGAAGCTGGGCTGCGTCATCAAGCTCATCGCCTGGATGAAGCGGGGCGAGGACGGCAGCGTTGCTGCCGGTGTCGAGCCCTGCCTCGTGCCGAAGGCAAACCAGCTGGCCGGTGTCGATGACGTCTTCAATGCCGTCCTCGTCAAGGGCGATATGCTGGGCGACGTGGTCTTCTACGGCAAGGGCGCGGGCAAGCTGCCCACCGCCAGTGCTGTCGTGGCCGACGTGGTGGACGCCCTCAAGAACGGCGTCAAGGTCCACGACAGCCTGTTCTGGCAGCCCGCCGAGCCGGTGGAAGGAATGCTCACCGACCCCGCTCCCGCCGCATACTATGTGCGTGTGGAAGGCATCGCCCCGGCGGTGGCCGAGGCCATCTACGGCAAGGGCCATGTGGTGGAAGAGCATTTCGACGGCTGCTCCTACTTTGTGGACAGCGCCGACGGCAAGGCTCTGGCCGAAGCAGCCCGCAAGGTAGAGGCCATGGGCGGCAGCGTGAAGCTGGTGCTCCGCCGCCTGCCTGAGGACGCCTGAGCGTGAGAGAAGAGGGAACTGCGATGAAGATAAAAGTTTCCGTCCCGGCCACCAGTGCCAACATCGGCTCCGGCTTCGATGCGCTGGGTCTGGCTGTGACCTTGTACAATACCGTGACCTTCGAAGAGAGCGATCATCTGGACATCTCGGCGGCGGACGGCACCCGCATCCCCCGCGGCGAGACCAATTTGGTCTACCGCTCGGCCAAGGGTCTGTTCGATAAGGTCGGCAAGACCATGCCGCCCCTCAAGCTCGTCCAGACCAACGCCATCCCGATGGCCCGGGGCCTCGGCTCGTCCTCGGCCTGCATCATCGCGGGCCTGCTGGGTGCGAACCGGATGCTGGGCGATGTGCTCAACACCCAGGAGCTGCTGACGCTGGCTACCTCCATCGAGGGCCACCCGGACAACGTGGCACCGGCCCTTCTGGGCGGTCTGACCAGCAGCGTTTTCGAAGACGGCGTCGTCTACTCCGTCAAGCGGGATGTGGACGAGAGCCTCTGCTTCGCGGCCATCGTACCGGACTACAAGCTGCTGACCGAAGCCGCCCGTGCGGCCCTGCCCAAAGAGGTCACCCACAAGGATGCGGTGTATAACCTGTCCCGTGCAGCCCTCATCCCGGCGGCATTCTGCGAGGGCCGCCACGACCTGCTGGCCATTGCCACCGAGGATAAGCTCCACCAGCCCTACCGGATGCCCCTGATGCCCGGCTCGAAGGAAGTCTTCGATATGGCGCGGCTCTGCGGTGCCAAGGCGGTGTACGTCTCGGGCGCCGGCAGCACCGTGATGGCTGTGGCCGAAAAGGCCAACGCCGAGAAATTCTACTCCAAACTGGAAAAGGGCCTCGAGCTGCTGGAAGGCTTGGACGGATGTGAAGCATTTACACTGCTGCGGCTGGATGCCGACAACACCGGTGCGACAGTGGAATGATAAACAGGACCGGAAGTGCAAGACCGCTTCCGCCCGGTGTACCCCTCACACACTGAGGGAGCAAAAAGAGGAGAGTGACAAGATATGGCGTTGATCGTACAGAAGTTCGGCGGTTCTTCGGTGAAGGACCGGGACCGTATCTTCAACGTGGCCCGCATCGTGGCCAACACCCACAACGCGGGAAATGACGTGGTCGTTGTAGTGTCCGCACAGGGCGACACCACCGACGACCTCATCACAAAGGCAGCAGAGATCACCCACAACCCTTCTGCCCGTGAGATGGATATGCTGCTGGCAGCAGGCGAGGAGATCAGTATCGCCCTGCTGGCTATGGCTCTGAACGAGCTGGGCTGCCATGCCACCAGTCTGACCGGCTGGCAGGCAGGCTTCCGCACCGACCGTGCCTACACCAAGGCCCGCATCACCAAGCTGGAGACCGAGCGCATCTCTTCGGAGCTGGAGCGCAACCGCGTCGTCGTCGTGGCAGGCTTCCAGGGCCTGAACAAGCTGGACGACATCACCACGCTGGGCCGCGGCGGTTCCGACACCAGCGCTGTCGCCATCGCAGCAGCGCTCCACGCCGACCGCTGCCAGATCTTTACCGACGTGGAGGGCGTCTACACCGCCGACCCGCGCAAGGTGCGCAACACCCGCAAGCTGGATGAGATCACCTTCGACGAGATGCTGGAACTGGCATCCCTCGGCGCACAGGTGCTCAACAACCGCAGCGTGGAGCTGGCTAAAAAGTATAATGTGGAGCTGGAGGTCCTCTCCAGCCTGAACCCCGTGCCCGGCACGGTCGTCAAGGAGGTTGTAAAAGACGTGGAAGGTATGCTGATCAAGGGTGTCGCAAAGGACACCGACGTTGCTGTTATTACGATCCTGAATGTTCCCGATGAGCCGGGTACCAGCTTCAAGATCTTCGGCCTGCTGGCCCAGAAGAATATCAACGTGGACATCATCCTGCAGTCCACCGGCCGCGACGGCAAGAAGGACATCAGCTTCACCTGCGCTGAGAGCGAAGCTGAGACTGCTATGCGCGTCCTGCGCGAGAGCGCAAAGTTCGACCAGGTCACCTGCGACGAGACCTGCGCCAAGGTGTCCATCGTGGGCGCCGGTATGCAGAGCCACAGCGGCGTGGCCTCCAAGATGTTCGAGGCTCTGTCCAACAACAACATCAACATCAAGATGATCTCCACCAGTGAGATCAAGATCTCCTGCATCATCGACCGTGAGGATGCCGACAAGGCTGTCAGCGCCATCCACGATATGCTGTTCGAGTAAGATGTGGCTTCAAAGCCGCCGTGCCGTGCGTCCTGCGCCGGTGCGGCGGCTTTTTGCGTACACAATTTTTTTACAGCCCCTGCCGTTTACACCCAGATAAAAGGGGTGTATAATATTATTATGTGCCTGTATCTAGGGCAAACGTCAAAAACAGGAAGGAAGCTGCACCATGGAGCAAAATCGACCCGCACCCCGCCGCGCTCTGTCGCCGAAAGAACGCCGCCGGAGACACCGTATCCGCCTCGTGCGCAACTGGACGGTCTTTCTGCTCAGCTGCGGCGCGGTCATGGCTGTGATGACCGGCGGCATCCTCTGGCTGCTGCCCAGGGCCTATGCCCTCATCGCACCGCCGACGGCCTTCGAGGCCCGGGAGTATGAGGGCGGCGCGGAGACGGACCTTTCGGATAAGCGCCTCATGCTGGTGAATGCAAACCTTCCCCTGACGGAAGAACCGACGCCGGAGCTGGCCGTGGCCGATGATGCCACCGGCGTTTCGCTGGAAGCCGAGGCTGCCGCAGCCTACCGCGAAATGGCCGAGGCCGCAAAGCAGGATGAAGTAGAGCTGGTGCTGACGGCAGGGTATCAGGATGCCGCCGCCCGCCAGAGCGCCTATGAGGCTGCTGTCCAGAGCTACCGGGAGTCTGGCTGCTCGGAGGAAGAGGCCGCTGCCAGGGCTGCGACCGTCCAGCCTGCGCCGGAGGCCAGCGAATATGCCACCGGCTACGGTGCCGACATCCTCGCGGCAGACAGCATGGAAAAGGACACCGGCTTCGCCGACACCCGTGCCTATGAGTGGCTGGAAGCCTATGCCGCAGAGCACGGCTTCATCCTGCGTTGGCCGCAGGAGCGTCAGGCCGCTACCGGCATGGTGTTTGAGCCGTGGCACTGGCGGTATGTGGGCAGGGACAACGCCCTCGCCATCCGCGCCTCCGGCCTCTCGCTGGAAGAGTATCTGGCGCTGGAACAAACGAAATAATACAAAAGGACGATAGAACATTGAGACGATCCCAAATCGCGCCCGGCGTCCACCTCTCGTATGACGCCGCGCAGAAATTCAACCGCTGCCGCATCAGCATCCACTTCGCGTTCCCGGCCCGCCGCGAGACGGCCACGGCCCACGCGCTGCTGCCGCTGGTGATGGAGAGGGGCTATGCCGACTGCCCCGACATGACCCAGATGACCAAAAAGCTGGCCCGCCTCTACGGCGCCGACCTGACCGTGGACGCCCGCCCCATGGGCTGCAGCCACAACCTCTGCGTCAGCATCACCGGCATCAAAGACCAGTTCGCACTGGAAGGGGAGAAGCTGACGCAGGAGTACGCCGCACTGGCCCTCGGCACGGCGTTCCACCCCTATTTTGTGGGCAGAACCTTCGACCCCGAGGCCGTGGGCATCGAAAAGCAGATGCTGAAGAAGGCGCTGGAAGACGAAGTGAACGACAAACGCCTTTACTGCCAGCGGCAGGCCAACCGGGAATTCTTCGGCGACAGCCCCGCCGGTGTCCGGCAGGAGGGCTACTTAGAAGAAGTGGACGGCCTGACGCCCGAAGCGCTGACCGAAGCATACTACGAGATGCTGCGGACGGCGAACATCGAGCTCATCGTGCTGGGCTGCGACGAGGCCAGCACCACCGCCGTGAAGGACGCCCTTTTGATGGAGCTTTCGGCCATCGACCGCGCCCCGCTGCCCCGGGCGGAGAATATCGCCATGCCCCGGCGGGAGCCGGTGCGGAAGGTGGAGCATTTCGACACCACGCAGGCCAAGCTCTGTATGCTGTTCACGCTGGGTCGGCCCATGCAGCCTGAACAGCTGGCCGCTGTCCGGCTGGCAATGGCCCTCTACGGCGGCAGTGTGACCAGCCGCCTTTTCCTGAACGTCCGGGAGCGCGACCATCTGTGCTACTACTGCTCGTCGTCCTTCCAGAGCTTCACGGGCAGCATGGCCGTCAACAGCGGCGTCGAGCACGCCGACGCGGCCCGCGCTGAACAGGCTGTGCTCAAAGAGCTGGCGGACCTCTGCGACGGCCCGATCACCGACGAAGAGCTGGAAGACTGCCGCCGGGGCCTGCTGGCCGGGATGAACGGCCTGGAGGACACGCTGGGCGGCATCGAGACATGGTACTATATGGAAGTGCTGCGGGGCGGCCCGGTGCAGACGCCGGACGACGCCCGCCGCGCACTGCTGGCGGTGACCAGAGAGGATGTGCGGGATATTCTGAAGCAGTTCACCCTGTCGGTGAGCTGTCTGTTGACGCGGGAGGAGGGGAACGAGAATGGCTGAGAACACCCAGAGCGTGCTGGAATGCACCGCCGCGGACCAGTGGAAAGTTCTGCCCTCGGGGCTGACCGTACTCGTCCGCCCCATGCCGGGCTACTCCGGCACCCATGTCATCTACGCCACCCGCTTCGGCTCCATCGACCGGGATTTCCGGCTGGGGGAGCGGGAAGTGCATCTGCCCGCCGGTGTGGCCCATTTCCTCGAGCACAAGATGTTCGAGGATGAGGACGGCGACGCCTTTGCAAAGTTCGCCAAGACCGGCGCGAATGCCAATGCTTTCACGGCCTTCGACCGCACCTGCTACCTCTTTACGGCCACGGAACAGCTGGACGAGAGCCTTGACGTGCTGCTGGGCATGGTGGGACACCCCTACTTTACCGAGCAGACCATCGCCAAAGAGCAGGGCATCATCGGGCAGGAGATAAAGATGTACGACGACAGCCCCGACTGGCGGCTCATCACCGGCCTGTGCGAGTGTCTGTATCACAGCCACCCCATCCGCAGCGATATTGCGGGAACGGTGGAGAGCATCGCGGAGATAACGCCGGAAATGCTCTACGACTGTTGCAAGGCGTTCTATGCGCCGGGCAATATGGTGCTGGCCGCAGCGGGCAACACCAGCATGGAGCAGATCCTGGCTGCCTGCGCCCGCCACGGCCTGATGGACGAGCGCCCGGCGGAAAAGGTCGAGCGCCTGCTCCGCCCGGAGCCGATGACGCTGGCGGCGGCCGAAAGGACCATCGCCATGCCCATCGCCAAGTCCTGTTTCGGTCTGGGCTTCAAAGAAGAGCCGCTGCCTTTCGGCGACCTGCGCAGCGAGATGCTGTACGAGCTCATCCTCTGCTGTATCTGCGGCGGGATGTCGCCGCTCTACCGCCGCCTCTACGACGAGGGCCTGACCAACCCGGGCTTCGGCGGTGAGGTGCTGCGGGTGGACGGATGCTGCTGCATCCTCTTCACCGGCGAGAGCGACCAGCCCGACACCGTCCGGCAGCTTCTGCTGGACGAGATCGAGCGGGTGCGCAAAGAGGGCGTGGACCGGGAGATCTTCACCCTCTGCAAGAACGAAAAATACGGCCAGCTCATCGAAAATCTGGAAAACGTCGAGGATTCGGCCAGCCAGATGGCAGATTTCGCGCTGGCAGGTCAGACTGTGGCCCAGCAGATCACCATGCTGGCGGGCCTGACGGCAGAGGACGCCGACGCGGCATTGCAGCACATCCTGCGGCCTGAGCGGATGGCCGTGATGCACATCGAGCCGGACGGCACTGCCGTTGAGGACGAGGAAGAAGAGGAGACGGAAGAATGACGAATCTGGTACAGTTCCCGGGTCTCGGCCTCAGCTTTGAGCTGAGCCGGGTGGCCTTCAGCATCGGCGACATTGATATTTATTGGTATGGCATCTGCATCGCCTTCGGCCTCTGCCTCGCATTGGTCTTTGCGTTCCGCCGCTGCACGGAGCTCGGCATCGACGCCGATTCGATGGTGGATGTCATCCTCATCGGCGTGGTGCTGGGCATCGCCAGCGCCCGCCTGTATTATGTGGCGATGGCACCCTATAATTACGATACCATCTGGGATGTGCTGGCCGTCCGCGACGGCGGTCTGGCCATCTACGGCGGCATCATCGGCGCCTTTGTGTTCGGCGGCCTGGCCTGCAAATGGCGGGGCGTGCCGGTGCTGCCCATGTTCGACCTGGCCGGCATGGGCTTCCTCATCGGACAGGGCTGCGGCCGCTGGGGCAACTTCTTCAATCAGGAGGCTTTCGGCTGCAACACCACCCTGCCCTGGGGCATGTTCAGCGAAGCAACGGAAGAATACCTGATGGGCAGCACCGTCACGGTGCCGAAGGGCGTCACCATCGACCCCACCATGCCCGTCCATCCCACCTTTCTCTACGAGAGCATCTGGTGCTTCGTGGGTCTGGCTCTGCTGGTGGCGTACATCAAAAAGCGAAAGTTCAACGGCGACATTGCCCTGCGCTACCTTGTCTGGTACGGCGCAGGCCGCTTCTGGATCGAATCTCTCCGCACCGACAGCCTGCTGCTGGTGCCGTCGCTCGGTCTGCGCGCTTCCCAGCTGGTGGCGGCTGCGGCCGTCGTGGGCGGTGTGGCACTGGAAATTTTCCTGACCCGGAAATATAAGTCCAAGCCTCTCATGGTGACGCTGGCCCTGACGGCAGAGAACCGCAGTCTGCTGGCGAAGGTGCGCAAGGCAGAGCCGGAATTTACGGTGGAGAGGGAAGAGCTGGTGGCTTCCAGCCCCCGCAAGCTCTTCCTCGAGCGCACGAATGCCTATAACGAGCGGGTGAAGCAGCAGCTCAAAGAGAAACTGGCAGAGAAAAAAGACGCCTGATCAGAATATTTCGAAAGAGCCGCAGCGCAGAGAACCTTGCGCTGTGGCTCTTTTTGGTGTATAATATAGCCACAGAACATAAAGGGGGCATTACGATGCAGATCATTCCGATGAGAGAACTGAAGAATACCGTGGAGATCGAGCGCCGGTGCGCCGAGGAGAACGGCCCGGTCTTTGTGACGAAGAACGGCTATGGCCGCCTCGTGGTGATGGATATTGAATACTATGAGCGTACCATGCAGGAGATGGAGGAGGCAAAGCTTATTCTGGAGGGACTGGATGATGTGGAGGCAGGACGCACAGTCGATGGCCCGACGGCGATGGCAGAATTGAGGGAAAAGTATGGACTGTGAATATCACTATCGCCTGACCCGGAGAGCGGAAAAAGAGCTTGACGACATCCTTGATTATATCGGAAACAAGCTGGATAACGCAAAGGCGGCAGCAAAACTGATGGAGGACATCGGCCGCTGCATGGAGACGGTGTGCGTTTTCCCGGAGGGCGGGGTACTGGTCACCAATGCATTCCTGCCAAGAAAGATCATTCGGAAAAAGGTCGTGGGCAATTATCTGCTGTACTACCGTGCAGATAAAGAACGAAAGACGGTCTGGCTTCTCCGCATCGTCTATGGCCGCAGGGATATGGATGAGGTGCTGAAGCACGTGAACAGCTGAAAGAGGAGAAAAACTGAAAATATTTCCGCAAAAGCGGGATTTTCCTCTTGAAATCCGCACATTTTTTTGCTATACTATTCTAGCCGCTTGGTGTGGGCGCCTCAAATGGCCCCTGTGAGGGCCTGCCTTTACGACCAGCGAGTACAACGAAAAGGAATGAACAAAATGTACGCAATCATTGTTACCGGCGGTAAG
>ENA-UPTB01001547-UPTB01001547.1-human-gut-metagenome-genome-assembly--contig:-NODE-1547-length-19203-cov-17.725452_pt1 | contig 19203 bp, 17 predicted proteins | sample MGYA00250046_ERZ773369 | MGnify/ENA primary metagenome ERZ773369 (study PRJEB29103, sample SAMN06111938) | human gut metagenome | biome: human gut; feature: ankylosing spondylitis patient; material...
CGCGTGTCGGAGCGCAACCGCCGAAGGCGGCTCTTAGCGCGTAGACTGAAGGTGGCCCCGCAGGGCCGGATGAGGGGAGAGCTTGCTGAGGCAGCCCGTGTGCGGTTCATATCGGAAAGCCCGCCCCTCATCAGTCAGCGGTCGGGGCCGCTGACAGCTTCCCCCAAGGGGGAAGCCGCTCGACGGAAAAAATCTGCAAAAACCATATTGACATGCACTTGCTTTTGTGGTAAACTAATCGTTGTAAAAAAAGCAGCAACCGGCAGTAGGCCGTCGGCTCACCTTGCAGGGTTTGTCAAAACCCCGGGTCATACCATGATACGCACCAGGTGCGCAACTTCGTATGTTCGGCGGCTGCTTTCAATGGCAGCCGCTTTTGTCTTTATCATACACTTGTGGGAGGTGTGTTACAATCGCCAGCAACAGCAAATCCAACGAACTGGAAATCAATGAGCAGATCCGCGACAAAGAAATCCGTCTGATCGGGGCGGATGGCGCGCAGATGGGCATTATGAGCCCGCGCGATGCACTGAAGATGGCCATTGACAAGGATCTTGACCTTGTTAAGGTTGCACCGCAGGCAAAGCCGCCGGTGTGCAAAATTCTTGACTACGGTAAATACCGGTTCGAGATGCAGAAAAAGGAAAAGGAAGCCAAGAAAAACCAGAAAGTGGTTGAGATCAAGGAGATCCGCCTTTCCCTGAACATCGACACCAACGACTTCAACACCAAGGTGAACCAGGCAGCCAAGTTCCTGCAGCAGGGCCATAAGCTCAAGGTGAGCATCCGGTTCCGCGGCCGCGAAATGGCACATACCAGCTTAGGTCTGGATGTCCATAAGCGTTTTGCCGAGGCGTTGGAGGGCAAGGCCGTCATCGACAAGCAGCCCAAGCTTGAGGGCCGCAGCATGATGATGTTCATGTCCCCCGTTCCCAACAAGTAAGAAAGTAAACTCTCTAGGAGGAAACAACAATGGCTAAAATGAAGCTCAAGACCCTTTCCGGCGCCAAGAAGCGCTTCAAGATGACTGCTTCCGGCAAGATCAAGCGCAATGCGTCCAAGCGCCGTCACATCCTGACCAAAAAGACCACCAAGCTCACCCGCGGCCTGCGTATGCCCAAGTACGTCGACAAGACCAACGAGGCTGCCGTCAAGAAAATGATGCCCTACGGTGGCTAATCACTAAGACATTTAAAGGTCAGTTACTACCAGTTACAGACAAAGGAGATATAAAACATGGCTCGTATTAAAGGCGCTACCATGACGCACAAGCGTCGTGCTAAGACTCTCAAGCTCGCAAAGGGTTACTACGGTGCTAAGTCCAAGCACTTCCGCATGGCCAAGCAGGCCGTTATGAAGAGCGGCAACTACGCTTTCGTCGGCCGTAAGCAGAAGAAGCGCCAGTTCCGCAACCTGTGGATCACCCGCATCAACAACGCTGTTCGTGCTCAGGGTATGAACTACTCCACCTTCATGAACGGCCTGAAGAAGGCCGGCGTCGAGCTGAACCGCAAGATGCTGTCTGAGATGGCCATCCACGATCCCGCCAGCTTCAACGCTCTGGTCGAGACCGCCAAGAAGGCTCTGTAATAGCTTGCATAAAAGACTCGCGCACACGCGCGAGTCCTTTTGTGTTTAAAGGGGGAAATGGCAAAAAAGCGGGCAACCAAGGAAAGCTCTCCCCTCATCCGGCCTGCGGGCCACCTTCTCCCCCAAGGGGAGAAGGCTTGAGGCCGCCGACGGATGAGGGACGGCCTTCCGGCAGACTGCCGTTTCCTTTTATTCATACAAATCAGTTGATTTTATCCAAAAGGGGCGCTACAATGGAAACGATCACAAGCCGCGAAAACGCTAAGATCAAATACGCCTGCGCGGTGCGCGACTCAGAAAAGCAGCGCGCCGCCGACGGGCTTTTCTTTGCCGAGGGGCCGAAGCTCTGCCTGGAGCTGGCCAAAAGCTGCACGCCGCGTGCGATGTACGCCACGGCGGCGGCGCTGGCAAAAACGCCCGAGCTGGCCCAATTCGACCCCGCCGAGATCGCGCCCCATGTGGCCGAAAAATTAAGCGGCACCAAATCCAATCAGGGCGTGTTTGCCCTGTTTGAAACGCCCGTGCCGCCCGCGGACACGCTGGACACGGCCCGCCGCATTTTGATGCTGGAGGGCGTGCAGGACCCCGGCAACGTGGGTACGCTGCTGCGCAGCGCTGCCGCGTTCGGCTTTGATGCCGTTGTGCTGGGGCCGGGCTGCGCGTCGCCGCTGTCGCCCAAGACGCTGCGGTCCTCGATGGGCGCGGCGGGGCGGCTGCCGACGCTGCACAGCGACGATCTGCCCGCCGCACTGGCCGCGTTGCGTGCCCGCGGCGTGACGACGCTGGCGACGGCGCTCTACCGCTCGCGTCCGCTGGACGAGGCCGGGAACGATTTTCCGGGCGGGCTGTGCGTCGTCATCGGCAGCGAGGGGCAGGGCCTGACGGACAGGACCGTCGAGGCCTGCGACATGGCCGTCCGCATCCCGATGACTGACCGCGTCGAGAGTTTGAACGCGGCAGTGGCGGGCAGCGTGCTGCTGTGGCATTTCAGGGGTGTGTGAAAACGCAGATACAGGCGTAGGGGGAGGCGTCGGCAACCATGGACAAAACACTCGCCTGGCTCTGGCTGGCGGATGCCGTCGGCTCGGGCTGTCAATATGCGCAGGAGCTGCTGACGCTCTACCCCGACCCGGCGGAGCTGTACGACGCCCTGCGTGCCGGGACCGAGGCCCCGCCCGCCTGCCTGACGCCCCACGCGCTGGCACAGCTGCGGGACACGACGCCCTTTGATTATGAGGAACGGCTCGACCACTGCCTGCTGTCGGGCATCGACGTGCTGACGCCCGACGAGGGCGTATACCCGGACCGTTTGCGGGACCTGCCCGACCTGCCGCTTGCGCTCTACGTGACCGGCGACATCGCCTGCCTGAACGGGCGGCGGTACGCGGGCATGGTGGGCACGCGGCGGCCCAGCACCTACGGGCGGCAGGCCGCGTTTGACCTGTCACTGGCGATGGCGCGGGCGGGCGTCGTGCTCGTCAGCGGCCTGGCCGACGGACTGGACAGCGAGGCACACCGCGCCGCCGTGCAGGCTGATGTGCCGACGGTTGCCTTTCTGGGCACGGCCATCGACAAGACCTACCCGGCGTCCAACGCGAAGCTGCGCACCGCCATTGAGAAGGGCGGCGGCGCGGTCTGCAGCGAGTATCCGCCCGGCTACAGCGGGCGCACGACGGGCACTTTTCTGGCCCGCAACCGGCTCATTGCCGCGCAGAGCGAGGCACTCTGCGTCGCCGAGGCCCGCACCCGCAGCGGCACGCTGAACACCGTCGGCCACGCCGAGCGGCTGGGCCGCCCCGTGCTGGCCGTGCCGGGCAGCATCTACAGCGCTTTGAGCGAGGGCACAAACGAGCTGCTGCGCACCCATCGCGCCGAGCCGCTCTGCAAAGCCGCGGACGCGCTGGATATACTGGGTATTGGCGCGGAGACCGCCGCCCCGGCGCAGCAGCGGTTTGACCCGGCCACGGTCAGCGCCGATGCGCAGGCCGTCTACGCTGTGTTGAAGCCCACGCCCCAAAGCATCGACGCCCTGTGCGCCGCCGCAAGCCTGCCCGCCGGACGGGTGCTGGCGGCGTGTACCGAGCTGGAGCTGATGGGCGGAGCCCAGGCGCAGCCGGGGAGAAGATATACTGCAGGATAATAGATGAAGGCAGTGGCAAGGTGCCCGGGCGGATATGGAATCCGCCCCTACGGCTGTAGGGGTCGGCGTCCTCGACGACCCGGGGCGTTTGTGGCGGCGATAAGCTGGCGGGCGAACAATGTTCGCCCCTACAGGCAACGCTCGGAAGTATGCGTGTCATCTAAATTTAAACATTGAGGTAACTTATGCCAAAATTAGTCATCGTGGAATCCCCTGCCAAGGCCAAGACCATTGGCAAGTATCTGGGCCGCGGCTACAAGGTCACGGCCAGTATGGGCCATGTGCGCGACCTGCCCGCCAGCACGCTGGGCATTGATGTCGAAAATGGCTATACACCGAAATATATCACCATCAAGGGCAAGCAGAAGCTCGTCAAGGAGCTGAAGGCCGAGGCCAAAAAGTGCGACGGCGTCCTGCTGGCAACCGACCCGGACCGCGAGGGCGAGGCCATCAGCTGGCATCTGGCGAACATTCTGGGGCTGGACCCCAGCGCACCCAACCGCGTGACCTTTGACGAGATCACGAAGAAGGGCGTCAAGGAGGGCATGGCCCACCCGCGCGCCATCAATATCGACCTGTTCAACGCCCAGCAGGCCCGGCGCGAGCTGGACCGTCTGGTCGGCTACAAATTGAGCCCGTTCCTGTGGAAAAAGGTCCGCCGCGGTCTGTCCGCGGGCCGCGTGCAGAGCGTGGCCGTGCGGCTGATCCGGGACCGCGAGCTGGAAATTGAAAACTTCAAGCCCGACGAATACTGGAACATCGACGCGCTGCTGAACCCGCAGGGCGAGAAGGGCGAGTTCACGGCCCGCCTGGCCGCCACCGCCGACGGCAAAAAGCTGACCGTCACCAATAAGCAGCAGGCCGACGGCATCCTGGCCGCGCTGGACGGCAGGGACTATACCATCACGAAGATCGAAAAGGGCAAGCGCCGCCGCCAGCCCTCGCCGCCCTTCATCACGTCCACCTTGCAGCAGGACGCGAGCCGTGCGTTCGGCTTCTCGGCCACCCGCACGATGCGCGCTGCCCAGACGCTGTATGAAGGCGTGGACATTGCGGGCCACGGCACGGTGGGTCTTATCACCTATATGCGTACCGACTCGCTGCGCATTGCCGCCGAGGCTCAGGCCGCGGCCAAGACCTTTATTGCGGAGCGCTGGGGCGACAACTACGTCTGCAAGACCGCCCGCAAGTGGAAAAGCCGCTCCGCCACCGCCGCGCAGGACGCCCACGAGGCCATCCGCCCGTCTATGCCCGAGCTGACCCCCGACGAGGTCGAGCAGAGCATCAGCGGCGACACCGCAAAGCTCTACCGCCTGATCTGGAGCCGCTTTATGGCCAGCCAGATGGCCGACTGCATTCAGGACACCGTCTCCGCGTCCATCACGGCAGGGGACTACCTGTTCCGTGCGTCGGGCTTCCGCGTCTCGTTCGACGGCTTCACCGCGCTGTACGAGGAATCCACCGACGACGCCAAAAAGAAGGAGACAGCCCTGCCCCCGCTGGAGGAGGGCCAGACCCTCAAACTCAAAAAGCTGACGGCGGACCAGAAGTTCACCCAGCCGCCGCCGCTTTACACCGAGGCCACGCTGATCCACGCGCTGGAGGAAAACGGCATCGGACGTCCGTCCACCTATGCGCCCATCATCACGACCATCGTGGACCGCGGCTATGTGGAGAAGGACCAGAAGAAGCTGAAAACCACCCCGCTCGGGCAGGCCGTCAACACGGTCATGATGGAGCAGTTCCCCGACATCGTCAACGTGAAATTCAGCGCTGACATGGAGAAAAAGCTCGACGTTGTCGAAGCCGGCCAGGCGGACTGGGTCAAGACCATCGACGACTTTTACCAGGGCTTTGAAAAGAGCCTGGAGCAGGCCGAGAAGAATATGGAGGGCAAGCGCATCAAGGTCGAGGACATCCCCACGGATGAGATCTGCGAAAAATGCGGGCGGCCCATGGTCATCAAATCTGGCCGCTACGGCAAGTTTGTGGCGTGCTCGGGCTTCCCGGAGTGCCGCAACGCCCACCCGCTGGTCAAGGACACGGGCGGTCTCTGCCCGCTGGACGGCGGCCACATGCTGGTGCGCAAGAGCGCCAAGGGCCGCGTCTACTACGGCTGCAGCAACTACCCCAAGTGCAACTATATGACCTGGGACGAGCCGGTGCCCGAAAAGTGCCCCCAGTGCGGCAGCACCCTCTTTAAAAAGAAGGGCCAGCTGTACTGCGCCAAAGAGGGGTGCGGGTTTGTGAAGGCGATTGAGAAGAAATGACCGCTTTCGGCACTTCTGTAGGGGTCGATGCCTGCATCGACCCGCGGACAGGCTGCCGACTTGCGGGCGGATGCGAGCATCCGCCCCTACAACCTGCGGAAAACAGAGACGTTACGGAGAAACTATGCAAGTGAAAATCATCGGTGCCGGTCTGGCCGGCTGCGAGGCGGCGCTTTGGCTGGCGGACCGCGGCGTGCAGGTCGAGCTGTACGAGCAGAAGCCCGCAAAATATTCCCCGGCCCATAAAAGCGCGGGCTTCGCGGAGCTGATCTGCTCCAACTCGCTCAAGGCCGAGCGCCCCGACTCCGCGTCGGGCCTTTTGAAAATTGAGATGAAGATGATGGGCAGCCATCTGTTGGACGCCGCCGAGACCGCCCGCGTGGCGGCGGGCGGTGCGCTGGCCGTGGACCGCGATGTGTTTTCCGCCGCCGTGACCGAAATGGTGGAAAACCACCCCAACATCACGGTCCGGCGCGAGGAGGTCACGGCGCTGGACGAGAGCGCACCCGTGCTCGTCGCCAGCGGCCCGCTGACCGAGGGCGGACTGGCACAGGCCGTCGCCGCGCTGACAGGCGACCATCGGCTGAGCTTTTATGACGCTGTCGCGCCCATCGTGACCGCCGAGAGCCTTGACTATGACAAGGTTTTTGCCGCGTCCCGCTATGGCCGCGGCGAGGCGGACTACCTGAACTGCCCGTTCAATAAAGAGGAATACGAGGCGTTCCACGCGGCGCTCATTGCCGCCGAGCGCGCGCCGCTCCACGACTTTGACGGCGACCTGACCGTCTACGAGGGCTGTATGCCGATTGAGGTCATGGCCGCCCGCGGCGCGGATACGATCCGGTTCGGCCCCCTGCGCCCCGTCGGTCTGCGCGACCCGCGCACCGGCCACCGCCCCTGGGCCGCCGTCCAGCTGCGCGCCGAGAACACGGCCCGCACGCTCTATAACCTCGTCGGCTTCCAGACCAACCTGAAATGGGGCGAACAGAAACGGGTGTTCAGCATGATCCCCGGCCTGGAGCACGCCGAATTTGTGCGGTACGGCGTCATGCACCGCAACACCTTTTTGGAGAGCCCGAAAGTTTTGACAAAGCAGCAGTTCTTGAAAGAACATCCCAACGTGTTTTTTGCAGGGCAGATCACCGGCTTTGAGGGCTATATGGAGAGCGCGGCGTCCGGCTTGCTGGCAGCGCACCAGATGCTTGCACGGCTCAATGGCCGCGAGCTGCCGCCGCCCCCGGCGGCAACGATGTGCGGCGCGCTGCTGGACTACATCACGACGCCGAACAAGGACTTCCAGCCGATGGGTGCGAACATGGGCATCCTGCCCCGCACCGAGGAGATCAACAGCATCCGCGACAAGCGGGAGCGCTACATGGCGCTTTCGCAGGCCGCGCAGGACGCCATGCAGGCGTGGGTAAAGGAGTACGAAGCATGAAAATTTTAGTGGATGCCATGGGCGGCGACAACGCCCCGCTGTGCGTTTTGCAGGGCGTGAGCCAGGCCGCGGCGGAGTTCGGCGACGGCATGGAGCTGGTGCTGCTGGGTGAGGAAAAAGCCATCCGCGACTGCGCAAAAGAGAATAAAATCGACCTTGCACCGTTTGAGATCCTCAACTGCACCGAGACCATCGACATGCACGATGACCCGGTCAAGGCTGTGCGCCACAAAAAGGATTCCAGCCTTGTGAAGGGTCTGACCATGCTGAAGAACGGCGAGGCCGATGCCTTTGTCAGTGCCGGCTCCACCGGTGCGCTGCACGTCGGCACCAGTCTCATTGTGCGCACGGTCAAGGGTGTCAAGCGCCCGGCGCTGGCCACCCCGATGCCCGGCGCCAAGCAGAATTTCCTGCTGCTGGACTGCGGTGCGAACGTCGAGTGCCGCCCCGAAATGCTGAACGCCTTCGGCACGATGGGCAGCGTCTACGCCGAGAAGGTCATGGGCCGCGAAACGCCGAAGGTCGCGCTTGTCAACAACGGCGCGGAGGACACGAAGGGCACGCCGACCTACCGCGAGGCCCACAAGCTGCTGAAGGCAAACCCCTGCATCCACTTTGCGGGCAACATCGAGCCGCGCTACATCATGGACGGTGATGTGGACGTCGTCGTCTGCGACGGCTTTGTCGGCAACGTCGTGCTGAAATTGACCGAGGGCGTCGCCAAAACGCTGCTGGGGATGCTGAAAAAAATCTTCTTGCAGAACCTGGTCACCAAGCTCAGCTATCTGGGCATCAAGGGCGGTCTGGGCGAGCTGAAACGCATGATGGACTCCGAGGAGGTCGGCGGCGCACCGCTGCTGGGCGCTGCGAAGCCGGTCATCAAGGCGCACGGCTCCAGCCACGCCAAGGGCATCAAGAACGCCATCCGTCAGGCCAAGCTCTGCGTCGCCAACGACCTGTGCGGCACGATGGAGAAGGCGCTGGCAGAAGTGGCGAAGCAGGCGGAAGAAGCAGACGCTTAAAAGTGAAGCTGCCCTGTAGGGGCGGACATGTCCGGCCCGCGGCATAAAAAATACCGCCCGTAAAAGGGCAATCGAGATAAGGTTGAGGGCCGGGTATGCCCGGCCCCTACGGACTAGCCGGAAAGGTGAAAGAATATGGCTCACAAACCGGAAGAACTGCAGGAGGTCCTGCACTATACATTCAAAAATCCTGCGCTGCTGCGCATTGCGCTGACCCATACCAGCTATGCCAACGAGAGCAAGGTCGCCACGACCCACAACGAGCGGCTGGAATTTCTGGGCGACAGCGTGCTGTCCGTCGTTGTAGCGGACTACCTGTTCCACCAGTCGGGCCGCCCCGAGGGCGAGTTGACCCGTATGCGCGCCAGCCTCGTCAGCGAGGATGCACTGTTCCAGTTCGCACAGGAAATTCAGCTGGGTGAGTATCTGCGCCTTGGCCACGGCGAGGACCTTGGCGGCGGACGCAGCCGCCCGAGCGTTGTCTCCGATGCGTTCGAGGCGGTCATTGCCGCGCTGTATCTGGACGGCGGCATGGAGGCCGCGCGCAATTTCATCCTGCCCTTCATCACCGAGGGCAAGACTGCCGAGGACGACTACAAGACCCGTTTGCAGGAGGTCGTCCAGCAGGACCCGTCCGCTGTGCTGAAATACGAGGTCACCGGCGAGACCGGCCCCGACCACAACAAGCAGTTTACGGTCTGCGTCTGGCGCAACGGCGAGCTGCTGGCCGAGGGCCGTGGCCGCAGCAAAAAAGCCGCCGAGCAGCACGCAGCAAAGGTGGCGCTGGAAAAATTGCAATGAAATTGTAGGGCGGCATGCCCCCATGCCGCCGCGGCTGTAGGGGCCGGGCATGCCCGGCCCGCGGCATAAAAATCGCGACCCGTTTACGGGTACATAAGGCGAGGTTGAGGGCCGGGCATGCCCGGCCCCTACGACCATTTTAAGAATTTTGAAAGGTACCCATGGAATGCGCCTGAAAGAACTGGAAATCCAAGGCTTCAAATCCTTCCCCGATAAGACAAAGATCGAGATCGGCGAGGGCATTACCGGCGTTGTCGGGCCGAACGGCTCGGGCAAGTCGAACATCTCCGACTCCATCCGCTGGGTGCTGGGCGAGACCAGCTCCAAGCAGCTGCGCGGCAGCGGCAAGATGGAGGACGTCATCTTCGGCGGCACCCAGTCCCGCGGTGCCATGGGCTATGCCTCCGTCGCGCTGACCATCGACAACAGCGACCACGGTCTGGACATGGACGCCGACCAGGTCACGATCGGCCGCCGGTACTACCGCAGCGGCGAGAGTGAATACTCCATCAACGGCCAGAACGTCCGCTTAAAGGACGTGTACGAGCTGCTGCTCGACACCGGCATTGGCCGCGACGGCTATGCCATCGTCGGGCAGGGCCGCATTGCCGAGATCGTCGGTGCAAAATCCGCGGAGCGCCGCGAAATTTTTGAGGAAGCGTCCGGCATCGCCAAGTACCGCTACCGCAAAAACGAGGCCGAGCGCCGCCTGGACGCCGCCGAGGGCAACTTAGAGCGCCTGCGGGACATTCTGGGTGAGCTGGAAAAGCGCGTCGGCCCCCTGAAACGCGACAGCGAGAAGGCCCAGCAGTTTCTGGAATTGAGCGAGAGGCGCAAGACGCTGGAGATCACACTCTGGGTCGATGCCATCCGCCGCGCCAACGACTCGCTGCGCGACCAGCAGCGCAAGTACGAGGCCGCCCAGGCCGACTATGACCGCCTGAGCCGCCAGCTGGACGAGTTTGACGAAAAAAGCGCGTCCCTGCGTGCCGAGGCCCAGCAGCTGATGCTGGCCGTCGAGCAGGCCAACGCCGACATCCGTGCCATCACCGAGGCAAACGCCGGCAGCGAGAGCGAGATCGCCGTCCTGAAAAACGAGAGCGAGCACAGCCGGTTCCGCATCGACGAGGCTGCGTCCGAATTGGAGCGCGCCGGGCAGGGCCGCGAGAGCATCGAGCGCGAGGCCGCGGACCACCGCGCCGCCATCGAGACGCTGAAAAGCGGCATGGCCGGGCTGGACGCCCGCGTGGCCGAGCTGCGCGAGGCCCTGCGTGCCCTTGAGGAAAAGGCCGCTGCCAGCGGCGAGCGCCGCGACGTCATTGACGCCGCCATGGCCCGCCTGCAGGACACCGCCACCGCCGCCAGGGTCAGCGCCGCGTCGGCGCAGTCGGCAGGGGAGGCTGCGGCCAACCGCCTGGCCGAGGCACAGCGCCAGGCCGAGGAGCTGAAAGCCGGCGCCGCCGCCACCGACGAGGAACGCCGCCGCGCCGAGCGCCGCTTTAAGGACGCCGAGGAGGCCGTGACCCGCAACGACAACATCAAGGCGGGCCTGAAGCTGAAATTGGACAGCCGCCGCCGTCAGCAGGCCGAGGCTGCCGACAACCTGCAGAAGGCGGACCGAGAAAGGTCCGCCGCCGCCCAGCGCATCCACATTCTGGAAGATCTGGAGCGCAACATGGACGGCTACCAGCAGAGCGTCAAGGCCGTCATGCGCGCGGCGGGCGGCGGGCGGCTGCGGGGCATCATCGGCCCCGTGGCGGGCATCATCACCGTCGAAAAGGGCTACGAGACCGCCATTGAGACAGCGCTCGGCTTTGCGCTGCAGAACATCGTCGTCGAGGACCAGGGCTGTGCCCGCGCTGCCATCGGCTTTTTGAAGGACGAGCGCGCAGGCCGCGCTACGTTTTTGCCGCTGGACACCGTGCAGGGCTCCCGCTTCACGGGCCGCCTGACCGGCACGGCGGAGGTCGCCGCCGACCTGGTCAGGACAGACCCGAAATATCAGCATATCATCGACAATCTGCTGGGCCGCATCATCGTGGTCGAGGACCTGACCGAGGCGTCCGCCGTGGCGCGGAACCTCGGCTACCGGAACCGCATCGTCACGCTGGACGGCCAGGTCATCAACGCGGGCGGCTCGTTCACCGGCGGCTCCACCGCGCGCAGTGTCGGCGTGTTCAGCCGCAAGCAGGAGCTGGACGAGCTGCGCAGCAAGCTGACGAAGCTCGAGCAGAAACGCACCGAGGCGGAAAAGGAATTGGCCGCCCGCAAGGCCGAAGTGGACAACCTCTCGGCCCAGCTGGCCGGTGCCGAGGGCGAGGGCATGAACGCCGCGACGGAGCACGTCCGCGCGAACCTCGAGCTCGAGCGCCTGACGAAGGCCGCCGCCCAGTACGACGAGACGGCCCGGAGCATCGAGGCTGAGATCGCCGCCCAGCAGGCCGCCGTGACCCGGAACGAGACCGCGCGCACCGAGGCCGAGAAGGCCCGGACCGACGCCGAGGCCGAGCTGGCGCAGTACACCGCCGAGCTGGCCGCCTTGGGCGAGAGCACGGGCAGCCTGACGGCAGAACGCGAAAAAATCACCGGTGAGCTGTCCGAAAAGCAGCTGCAGCGCCTGGCGGACGAGAAGGACGTCGGCCTGCATGAGGCCGCGCTGGAGGGCTTGCGGAGCCGTACCGGCGAGGCCGATGCCCGCGCCCGCGAGCTGCAGACGGCGATTGAGGCCGCCAAGGCAAAAATCGAGGCCAACGCGCTGAAAATCGCCGAGATGGAGCGCGTGCGCGGCGACAACCAGCAGAAAATTGCCGCCGCGGAGGAAACGATTCGATCTGCCAACGCGGCCCGCCTCGAAAAGGAGGCTGCGATCTCGAAGCTGGGGCAGGACAACCGCGCCCTGACCGACGAGCGCGAGCGGATGAGCGGCGAGATGGCCCGCCTGGCCGAGCGCCGCACCGCCGCCGAGACCGAGCTGAACGACACCAACAGCAAGCTGTGGGAGGAATACCAGCTGACCGAGAGCGAGGCCCGCAGCCAGTGCGTGCCGTTTGAGAGCCTGACCGAGCTGCGCCGCAGCGTGACCGAGGTCCGCGGCAAGATCCGCGCCTTGGGCAACGTCAACGTCGGCGCGATTGACGAATATAAAGAGGTCAGGGAGCGCTATGACTTCATGAAGGCGCAGGTCACCGACGTCGAAAAGGCGATGGCCGAGCTGACGAAGATGATCGCCGAGCTGTGCAGCGAGATGCAGGAACTGTTCACGGCGAGCTTTAAGCAGATCAACGCGAACTTCCAGCAAATTTTCAAGGAGCTGTTCGGCGGCGGTCATGCGCGGCTGTACCTGTCGGATGAAGCGAACGTGCTGGAATCCGGCATTGAAATTGAAGTCTCGCCCCCGGGCAAGGTCATCAAGAACCTGTCCGCGCTTTCCGGTGGCGAGCAGGCGCTGGTCGCTATCTCGATCTATTTCGCCATCCTGCGCGTCAACCCCGCGCCGTTCTGCTTCCTCGATGAGATTGAGGCCGCGCTGGACGACGTAAACGTCGCGCGCTATGCGCAGTATCTGCGCCGCATGACGGACCGCACCCAGTTCATTGTCATCACCCACCGCCGCGGCACGATGGAGGCCGCCGACGTCCTCTACGGCGTCACGATGCAGGAGGACGGCGTGTCGAAGATTTTGCGCTTGGATCTGGATAATGTGAGCGCGGACCTTATTACCTGATGGCATGTAGAGGCCGGGCATGCCCGACCCGCCACATAAATACGACCACCCGCCAATGGGAAGCCACACAAACCCGCGGGCGGCAAATCAAAAGTAAGGAGGGCCACGATGGGCTTTTTCAACTTTTTCAAACGCGATATTTCCGAGGAGGAATTTCAGGAGCAGCAAAAGGTCAAGCGCGGGCTGGAAAAGACCCGCACGGGCTTTTTCCAGAGCATCGTCAATACGCTGACCAACGCGCAGATCGACGATGATCTGTACGACCAGCTCGAGGAACAGCTCATTCTGGCCGACGTCGGCCCCGCCTGCGCCGTGCGTCTGGTGGACGAGCTGCACGACGAGGTCAAGGAAAAACACCTGAAAACCGGTCAGGAGGCGCTGGACGCGCTGCGCGGCATCATCTGCCAGGAGCTGACCCCCCGCTACCCGATGGATCTGGACGGCAAGCCCGCCGTCATTCTGGTCATCGGCGTCAACGGCGTCGGCAAGACCACGACGATTGCCAAGCTGGCCGGCCTGTACAAAAAGCAGGGCCGCCGCGTCATGCTGGCAGCGGGCGATACCTTCCGCGCCGCCGCCAGTGAGCAGCTGGAGCTCTGGGCCGAGCGCGCCGACGTGCCGCTGGTCCAGGCCGGCATGGGCGCAGACCCGGCGGCGGTCATCTTCGACGCCGTCAAGAGCGCCAACGCCCGCGGCTACGACATGGTCATTGCCGACACCGCCGGACGTCTGCACAACAAGAAGGGCCTGATGGACGAGCTGTCCAAAATCTCCCGCAGCGTCAAGAAGGCCAGCCCCGAGGCGAGCCTTGAGGTGCTGCTGGTGCTCGACGCCATCACGGGCCAGAACGCCATCAGCCAGGCCGAGGAGTTCTGCAAGGCTGCCAACGCCACCGGCGTGGTGCTGACCAAGCTCGACGGCACGCCCCGCGGCGGCTGCGCGGTCTCTGTGTGGGAGAACCTCGGTCTGCCCATCCGCTTCATCGGCGTCGGCGAGAAGATCGACGACCTGATGGAATTTGACGCACAGACCTTCGTCGAAAGCCTGCTGCCGGAATCCGCCCTGCAGAAGGACGAAAAAAAAGAGGAAGGGGAGAGCGAAGCATGATCGTTTGCGCCGCCAGCAACAACGCGGGCAAGCTGAAGGAATTGCGCCGCATTCTGGAACGCATGGGCCATGAGGTCAAGAGCCTGCGGGAGCTGGGGATCGACCTTGACCCCGAGGAAACCGGCACGACATTTGCCGAGAACGCCCGCATCAAGGCCGAGGCGTTCTGCAAGGCCAGCGGCCTGCCCACCGTGGCCGATGACTCCGGCCTCTGCACCGACGCGCTGCACGGTGCGCCCGGCGTCTACAGCGCCCGCTATGCCGGGCATCACGGCGACGACGACGCGAACAACGCAAAGCTGCTGCGGGAGCTGGCCGACGTGCCGGAGGAACAGCGCAGCGCAAAGTTCGTGTCGGCGGTCTGCTTCATGCTGCCGGACGGACGCGCACTGGAGGTCGAGGGCGAGTGCCCGGGCCGCATTGCGTTTACATTGCAGAACGGCGACTACGGCTTCGGCTATGACCCGCTGTTCATCCCCGACGAGTACGGCGCACCCGACGGCAAGCGCCCGAACAACGAACGCCGCAGCTACGCACAGCTCACCCCCGACGAGAAGGACGCCATCAGCCACCGCGGCCGGGCGATGGAGAAGCTGGAAGCGCAATTGCCGACTTTTTTGGGGTGACATGTAAATGCCTTCCCCTTTGGGGAAGGTGGCCGAGGCCCCGCCCGAGGCCGGATGAGGGGCAGCCTTGCGGCGGGTACCCGTGAACGGGAGGCTACCGCGAACTCCGCCCTCATCAGTCGCCTGCGGGCGACAGCTTCCCCCGAGGGGGAAGCCTTTGTAGGGGCCGGGCATGCCCGGCCCGCAGCATAAAAGCAGCAACCCGTTTAAAAGGAAACCACACAGACTAGAGGGCCGGGCATGCCCGGCCCCTACCGAGATATATACAATAAAAAGGAGATAATTTATGGCACTTACCAGCAAACAGCGCGCGGCTCTGCGCAGCGCGGCGAACACGATGGACCCCGTTTACCAGATCGGCAAGGGCGAGATCGACGACACCCTCAAGCAGGGCATCGCCGACTGCATCGCCGCACGCGAGCTTATCAAAGTAAAGGTGCTGGAAAACAGCGAATATTCCGCCCGCGAGGCCGCCGACATCCTGTGCGAGGCGCTGGACTGCGAGTGCGTGCAGGTCATTGGCCGCAAATTCGTGCTGTTCAAGCAGAAGAAAAAGGAAAGCGCCTACACCGCCGTGCTGGCAAAATGAAAACCCTGCTCTACGGCGGGACGTTCGACCCGCCCCACAACGGCCACATGAACAACCTGCGCGCCGCGCTGGCACTGGTACAGCCGGACCGCGCCCTCGTTATGCCCGCGGGCACACCGCCCCACAAGCACGCCAGCGCCACCCCGGCAGAGCTGCGCCTGCAGATGTGTGCCTGCTTTACAGCGCTGTCCCCGGCGGTGCAGGTCAGCGATTGGGAGATACGCCGGGGCGGGCGCAGCTACACCGTGCACACGCTGGAATGGCTGCGCGGCCAAGACCCGGACGGCGCGCTGTACCTCTGCGTCGGCAGCGATATGCTGCTGACGTTTCAGGAATGGTACCGCTGGCAGGATATGCTGAAAATGGCTGCCCTCGTCGTCGAGAGCCGCACCGGCACCGATGAGGCCGCCCTGCACGCCGCCGCCGCAGAACTGAAAAAGGCCGGGGGCCGCGTCCTTTTTGCCCGCGCCGAGAGCTACCCCTGCGCGTCGAGCGACATCCGCAGCGGGAAGATCCCGCGGGAGCAGTGGCCGGAGGTGCTGCCGCCGGAGGTGCTGGCAGTGATAAAGGAGCATCGGCTGTACGGGAGCCTGTAAGACGGCCTGCCCCCACCCCGCCCTACGCATGACCCGAAAAGGGGCGATAAAGCCGCCCCTGCAAGAGCTGCCCAAAAGACTGCTCTGTAGGGGCCGGGCATGCCCGGCCCGCAGCATAAAAATACACCACCCGTTCAAGGGCAATCACGGCAAAGTTGAGGGCCGGACATGTCCGGCCCCTACAGCCAGTCAGGAGAAGGAAAAACGCCATGGAGTACTCCGAAGCCAAGAAGTTGGTCAAGGCCCGCCTGAGCGAAAAGCGCTGGACGCACACGAAAAATGTAAAAAAAATGGCTGTAAAACTTGCCAGGCGCTGGGGCACAGACCCGGAAAAGGCCGCTATGGCGGCAATTTTGCACGATTCCGCCAAGGAACTGCCCAAGCAGGAGTTGTTGCAGATTTTTGCCGATAATGCTATAATAGCAGAAAATGCCCCCGCGCGTCCGTCGCCGGTCTGGCACGGCATCGCCGCCGCCATCCTGGCCGAAACGCAATGGGGCATCACCGACCCGGAAATTTTGTCTGCCATCCGCTGCCATACTACCGGCAAGCCGGGAATGTCCAAGCTCGATAAGATCATCTATTTGGCCGATATGACCAGCGCCGAGCGCGACTGGCCCGGCGTAGACGACCTGCGCGCGCTGGAAATGCAGGATCTGGACCGGGCCCTTTGCGACGCACTCAAGCGCAGCATTGATTTTGTGGAAGAAAAGGGCGGCTCGCTGGACCCTGAAAGCGTCGCCGCTTATGAGTATGCAAAAGCACACCTTGAATAAAAACACTCCACAGAGCAGGGAGGAAATGTAATGAGCGAACCGCGTAAGCTGTATACCGGCAGTGCATCGGGCGGGCTGGATCAGGAGCAGTATGAGGCTGCCCGCCGCCGCGCCCAACAACTGGCCGAGCAGAATGCCCGCCGCCGCACCGTGCAGCAGCCCATGCGCACGGCCCAGGGACGGCATATCAGCCAGCGCCCCGTTGTGACCGGGCAGCCTGCCCCCGCACCCGAGCCGCCGGTACAGGAGCCTGCCCGGCAGGCTGCGCCCGCACCGGAAAGACCCCGTGAGCTGACCTACGCCCAGCGGCAGGCCATGGCCTACCGCGCCGCTGCCGAGCGCAAATATGGCGATACCTTGCAGTTTCAGGTGCAGCGCCCCCGCCGCACCGTGAACCGCCCGCCGGAGCCGGAGCAGCGCGCCCGGCAGGCCGCCGCCCAGCTGTATGAGCAGCCCGCGGCCCCGCGGCAGGGGCAGCAGCCCGCCCCGCGCTCCCAGGCGCAGGCCCCTGTGCAGCAGGCGGCCCCCGTCGGCGGCATCCGGCTGGAGGAGGCTGCCGCGCAGCCCCGCCGCACAAAGCATGCGGATGCCCCGCAGCCCGCAGCCCATAAGCCCCGCACCGCCGCAGGCGGCAATGGCGGCAGCCGCAAGCCCCCGCGCGATGACGACGACGCCCCGCACAAGGCAAAGGGCAGAAAGTCCGGCAAAAAGGGCGGCAGCGGCAAGGGCGGAAACGGGAAAAAGAAGAAAAAGATCCGCTGGTGGCAGATCCTGCTCATCACGCTGCTGGTCATCGCGCTGATCTTCGGCGGTGCGTTCGCGCTCATCATGGGGGCTATCACCCCGGAGAGCGGCAACATCAAGCTCAATCAGCTCATCAACACCCCCAAGGAGTTCCAGGGCAAGGAGCTGAACTTCCTGATGGTCGGCATCGACCGCTCGTCCCAGAAGGAGGGCGACGACCTCAATGATGCAGGCGTCGATGACGGCAACACCGATATGATCCTCTACGTCCATTTCAACAACGAGACGGGCGAGATGAAGATGCTGCAGATCCCCCGCGACACGATGGTCACGACCGACCGCAGCGTGTCGGGCAACTACCGCATCAACAATATTGCCAAGACCCAGGCCGCCGACAGCAACAGCATGAACATGACCGCCCTGTGTGAGCAGGTTTCGAATATGTACCAGCTGCCGATCGATGGCTATATGACCATCCGCCTGGAAATGCTTGTGCAGCTGGTCGACACCTTCGGCGGCATTGAACTGTACGTCCCGCAGGAGATGGATTATAAAGGCAGCCACCTGGATCAGGGCTACCAGACGCTGAACGGCGACGCCTGCGAGTTCCTGCTGCGCACCCGCCACATCTACAACAACGGTGACATTGGCCGCCTGAATATGCAGCGGCAGTTCTACTCGGCACTGTTCCGCCGCCTGAAGAGCATCGGCAACATCTGGGACGTCGCCAAGCTGACCCCCGCCGTGCTGAACTATATGGAGACTAGTTTGAGCGCCTCGCAGCTTGTCAGCTTTGCGGTCAGTATGCTGAAGATCGACTCCAGCAAGATCATGATCTGCCAGATGCCCATTAAGATGGCCGGAAAGTACAACGGACAGGCCGTTGTCTACCCGGCCCGCCAGGAGGACGCCGACATTCTGAACCAGTATTTCCGCGAGAATACCGGCTTTGTGGATGCCAGCGAGCTGCAGCTCTGCGACGATGCGTCTGTGCTGGGCTTTGATTTGAGCGGCTACACGGCAACCGACGCGAACGTGCAGTATATGGGCCAGCTGAACCAGGAGGCCGCAGACGCCCAGCAGAACCAGAATCTGGACGGCTCGCACACGGTGGAGTATGTTGATTCCGAGTCCACCGACACCACGGACAGCAGCAGCGATTCCACTGAGAGCGAAAGCCAGCCCGCAGCGTAATTTACACTAGGAGAGTTACTTTATGGAAAGCAAAGAACTTGCCATTCGTCTGGCGCGTGCGCTGGACGCAAAGAAGGCCGTCAACGTCCACATTCTGGCCGTGGAGGACCTGACCACCGTCACCGAATATTTCGTCATTGCCACGGGTACGTCCACCACCCATGTCGGCGCACTGGCCGATGAGGCTGAGTTCCAGCTGGACCGCGAGGGCGTCAAGGTGCTGCGCACCGAGGGCCACGACGGCAAGCGCTGGGTGCTGCTGGACTACGGCAGCGTCATCGTCCACGTCTTTACCCAGGAGGCCCACGACTACTACGACCTCGAGCACCTCTGGGCCGACGCCACGGTTGTGCCCGCCAGCGAGTGGATGCCGGAGCAGCCCGAGAACGAGCAGTAAAAATGCGGAACGGCTTCCCCTTCGGGGGAAGCTGTCAGCGGCCCCGACCGCTGACTGATGAGGGCAGACTTTCCCGCGGCAGCCTATAAAACGGGCAGCAGCGGCACACGCGCCCCTCATCCGGCCCTGCGGGGCCACCTTCAGTCTACGCGCTAAGAGCCGCCTTCGGCGGTTGCGCTCCGACACGCG
>ENA-UPTB01001549-UPTB01001549.1-human-gut-metagenome-genome-assembly--contig:-NODE-1549-length-19195-cov-5.883931_pt1 | contig 19195 bp, 15 predicted proteins | sample MGYA00250046_ERZ773369 | MGnify/ENA primary metagenome ERZ773369 (study PRJEB29103, sample SAMN06111938) | human gut metagenome | biome: human gut; feature: ankylosing spondylitis patient; material...
AAAATAAGCGTTATCACTATAAGTTTCGCACACTATGAAACGTTTTTTTTGCCGAGAGTTAAAACATTTTAACCATAAATACAGCCGTCGTTTGTAAAAATCATTGTACCTTTGCAAAATCATTAATAATAATTTAAAAGGAAGCCAATATTTAGCTTCCTTTTAAATTAAAATATTATCTTAAAACAGCACCTAATTTATGCTCTAAAGCTTTAAGAATCTTATCATGAACCTTAGCTATATCTTTATCTTCTAAAGTTTTCTTTTCATCTCTATATGCAATTGCATAAGCTATTGACTTTTTACCTTCTGGTATTTGTGCACCTTTGTAGATATCAAATAATTGAACTTTTTCTACTAAGTTTCCACCTGCTTTTCTTATAGTTTCTTCTATTTCAGCAACTAATATAGAATCATCACATAATAAAGCTATATCTCTTGTTACTGCTGGGAATTTTGGAAGAGGCTTATATGTTTTTGTAGTACTTGAAGCTTCAAATAAAGCATCTAAATCAAGTTCTGCAACATAACAATCAACATCTATTCCATAGTTTTCAGTTACATCTGGATGTATTTCACCAAATACACCAACTTTCTTATTTCTTACCATAAGAGCAGCTGTTTTACCTGGATGATAGCTTGGATTTTCACTTTCTCTAACATATTTAGCCTTAGTTATTCCTAATCCATCAATTACATTTTCAACTATTCCCTTAAGGTCTAAATAATCACAATCACCATAAATACCAATAGTTAAAACATTCTTTTCTGTTGGTAATTTAGTTTGATCTTCATTTGGAATATAAGTTCTACCAATTTCAAATAATCTTACATAATCATTATTTCTTGAATAATTTCTTCCTAAAGATTCCATTATTGAAGGTAAAGTAGTTGTTCTCATAACACTATAATCTTCACCTAAAGGATTTTTAATTTTAACTACATTTCTTAATTTACTATCTGCTGGTATATTTACCTTATCAAATACCTTAGGTGATACAAATGAATAGCTTATTGATTGGTTTACGCCACTTCCTATCATTGTTTCAATAACTACATCAGTTAATATATCATTCTTATATTTAGGTTCTCTTTCAGTTGCAACCTTAAATATAGTAGTTGGTATTTTATCATATCCATATATTCTAGCAACTTCTTCGGCTATATCTTCTTTTATAGCAATATCAATTCTAAATGTTGGAATAGTTATATTTAAATCATCACCATTTAATTTTGTTTTTAAATCTAATGAATCTAAAGCTTCCTTCATTTCTTCCTTAGATATATCTGTACCTAAGAATTTATTTATCCATTTAGAATCTACAGTTATAGAGCTTTCTTCTTTTACAGAATTATAAATATCTATAGTTCCTTCCATAACTTCACCGCAACCTAATTCACAAATTAATGCACAAGCTCTATCTATTGCAAGTTTAGCTAAGTTTGGATCTATATCTTTATCAAATCTTGAAGAACTTTCTGATCTTAAGTTTAACTTTTTAGAGCTAACTCTTATATTAGTTCCTTCAAAGTTTGCAGATTCAAATATTACTTCTGTAGTATCATCTTGAATTTCTGAATTTAATCCACCCATTATTCCAGCTATGGCAACAGATTTAGAACCATCTTTTATCATTAATATACTTGAATCTAATTCTCTTTCTATTTCATCTAAAGTTGTAAACTTCTCACCATCTAAAGCTCTTTCAACAACTATTGTTTTGCTTTCTATTTGTCTTGCATCAAATGCGTGCATTGGTTGACCAAGTTCTAACATTACAAAGTTAGTTATGTCAACTATATTATTTATAGGTCTAACTCCAGCTTCTAAAAGTCTTTCTTGCATCCATCCTGGTGATGGCTTAACCTTAACATTTTTTACACCCTTAGCCATATATCTTCTACATAATTCATCTTTAACTTCCACTTTTAATTCATCATTAATGTTTGATGAACATTTAGTTTCGTAATTGAAGTTTGGCATTTTATAAGATGTTCTTAATGTTGCAGCAGTTTCTCTAGCCATACCAACAATACTTAAACAATCTGGTCTATTAGATGTTATCTCAAAATCTAATATAGCCTTATTTAATCCTAAATATTCTTTAATATCCATTCCTATAGGAGCATCAGCAGGTAAAATCATTAATCCATGAACAGGCTCATCTCCAGCTATTCCTAATTCCTCTTCAGAACAGAACATTCCATTAGAAACTACCCCTCTCATTTTACCCTTTTTTATTTCAGTTCCATCAGCTAAAATAGACTTATGTAAAGCTACTGGTACTATATCTTGCTCTTTCATGTTAGTTGCTGCTGTAACTATTTGTATTTCTTCTGTACCTATATCAACTTGACAAACATTTAATCTATCAGCATCTGGATGTTTTTCTATCTTCTTAATCTTGCAAGTAACAACATTTTTTATGTTATCTCCTTGTATTATAACCTCTTCTAAAGCTGAACCCGAAAGAGTTAATTTATCTCCTAATGTATGTGGATCTACGTTAACTTCAGCGTAGTCCTTTAACCAACTATATGGTATTTTCATTTTATTTACCTCCTAATTAAAACTGATTTAAAAATCTCATATCACTTTCGTATAATGCTCTTATATCATCAATACCATACTTAAGCATAACCATTCTATCTACACCAAATCCAAAAGCAAATCCACTGTAAACTTCAGGGTCTATTCCACAATTTCTTAAAACGTTAGGATGTACCATTCCACAACCTAAAATTTCAATCCAACCGCTTCCCTTACAAACTCTGCATCCTTTTCCTTCACAAACAAAACAAGTTGCATCCATTTCAGCTGATGGTTCAGTAAATGGAAAATGGTGTGGTCTAAATTTAGTTACAACCGTATCTCCAAACATCTTTTTAGCAAACAACTCTAAAGTTCCTTTTAAATCTGCAAAAGTAACCCCTTTATCAATTACTAATCCCTCCATTTGATAAAATATTGGTGAATGTGTAGCATCTACAGCATCTGATCTATAAACCTTACCAGGAGATATCATCTTTATTGGTGGTTCTTGATTTTCCATTGTTCTAATTTGTATTGGTGAAGTTTGAGTTCTTAAAACTATATTATCATTAATATAGAATGTATCTTGCTCACTTCTAGCTGGATGATCCTTTGGTATATTTAAAGCTTCAAAATTATAATGATCAAGCTCAACTTCTGGTCCATCTTCTATGCTAAATCCCATTGAGATAAATATTTCCTTCATTCTTTCTAATGTTAAATCTAAAGGATGTCTTTTTCCTATAACTTGCTTTTTCCCTGGAAGAGATATATCAATTACTTCACTTGCAAGCTTAGCATTTTTTTCTTTAGTTTTAATTGCAGTTCCAACCTCTTCTAACTTTGCTTCAACTTCACCTTTTGCTTCATTAACTAATTTACCTACTACTGGTCTTTCTTCTGGTGATAATGAACCCATTCCTCTTAATATAGTAGTAAGTTCACCTTTTTTACCAAGGAACTTTACACGCACATCATTCAGTTTTTCAGGCATATCGGCAGCTTCAATTGCTTTCAATGCTTCCTCTTTGATGTTCTGCAGTTTTTCTTTCATCATTTTCTTCCTTTCTTCGCATATCTTTATGTCAGCGTATGCTTTTGGGTATGCAAGAGAACTTGCCACTGGCAGCTTCTCTTGCATGCTTTGGCATAAAAAAAGCCCCGCCCCAAAAGGGACGAGACATATAACCCGTGGTACCACCCTGATTCCCGCAAAATATTTTTGCGGACACTCATTACTGCGTAACGTGCATCATACGGCATTCTCTACTTTTATTTCAAGAACACAGCTCGCGCGGGAAATTCATTCACCATCTGAACCCAAGGGAACTTTCAGCCTGTCGATTCCCTCTCTCTAGCGGAAAATGGCTCACTACTTACACGGTCATTGCCTTTATCTCATAATACTTAATTATTGTATCACATGAACAGAAGTTGTCAAGTCAGAAATTCTACTCCTGCTCCATCTCCCGCAGGATCACATTCACTTCCCCGCCAAGCAGCAAAATATACATACAGAAGTACAGCCACAGCATGATCAGTACAATTGTCGTCAAACTTCCATACATAGATGAAAATCCCTTAAAAATATTCAGATAGACCGAGAAGATCCATGATACGATCATCCATCCGACTGCTGAAAATGCCGCACCCATCAACTGAACTTTCAACTGTACAATGTGGTTCGGCAAAAATTTATAGATCATCATTGTAAACACAAACAGCAATACCGGTGTAATGATTCCACGTATCTGCATAATCTGATCCACCAAGCGTTCCATAAGCGGATAATGTTCCGTTACAAACAGATTCAATGTATTACCAAATACTGATAACACCAGCAGAAAGATAATTACAATAATAAACGCAACTGTATAAAACGTTGCGCGTATTCTTAAAATAATATAATTACGTGTCTCCTTACAGTCGTAAACACAATTCAGACCTGTCGTCAGTGCCAGTACACCTTTCCCGGCTGACCAGAGTGCAACGATAATGGTCAGTGAAATGATACCGCCGGACTGATTATATACCTGATTCACAATGGATGTGATCAGGCTGTCTACTGATTTTGGAAACACCTGAAGGACAGCCGTCATAACGTCTGCCTTCGTAACCGGCGTATACTGTACCAGTGTGATCAACAGTAATATGATCGGAATCAGACTGAGCATGAAGAAATACGCTGCCTGTGCAGCATAGGCACCTACATGATCTTTCCCGACTTGTCCGGTTATTTCCATTACTTTATCATATAGAAACTTAACTTTTTTCATCTTTTTCTCCCAAAATATTCGTCTCTATATTCTACCCGATTTTCTTTCGTTTGTCTATTAGAAATCATTCCGCTTCCAGGTATGTTTTACTCAACTATTCTTTCATTGATTATACTTATTTTTCAATTGTTGTTCCTGGATAGAACATTTGTAATATTTCCTGATAATTCTTCCCTTTTTTCGCCATTTCATTTGCTCCATTCTGGCTCATACCAATGCCATGACCGTATCCGCCGCCTATGATTTTGAATATATTACCAGCCTTTTTCACTTTAAAAAATGCGCTTGGAAGTAGCGTACCACTTTGGGCAACCGTACCATCCTGTTTCTTTATCACATATCCATTTCCCCCCAGCGCCTTTCGTATCTTATTCTCTGTATCAACTGTAATACTTCCCTTATCACCGACAGCTTTTATCTGCAGCGCGACACCTCCCGGTCCTGTTTTCGTTACTTCTAATGACTGTACCGTCCCAATATTCTTTTTTACATTCTCCGCCAAAAGTGTACTCAATATATCCTGATCTATATCAGTTTCCCACCGGTACCATGGAAGTGATTTTTCATAATCTCCATTCTTATCTTTTACTTCTACCGACTGAAGATATCCATTACTTTCATTTTCACTCGTTCCCCAGGCTTTCATGGTTGTTGTCTTTCCGCAAGATGTTGAATAATAATACGTTGTTACAATATTACCTTTATATTTTAACACCTCGCCGGCAGTTTCCCTTACCGCTTCTGTGGATGCATCCTGCTGTGCCGAATTATTATATACCTGATAATCTGTGCTGTCATTGACATGCGCCTGATATTCCGGATAAGCATAGTCTTCCATCTGGCGTTCCGCGTAATTTCTTGCGCAGACTGCCTGTGCCTTTAAGGCTTCTTTCTGATAGGATGCCGGCATTTCACTGGGAACAACTTTGCATAGATAACTTTCCACCGGAAGTTCATTAATAATTACTATTCCTTCTGATGTTGCATAAAGATCCAGTATTCCGGCATAAGAAGGATTTCCATATCCTCTCCTGATGCTGCTGACAACCATCTCTCCCCCATCTTTTGCTGTTACTCTGATTTTTCCATTCTGAAATCCGAAATCTTCCTTTGTGATCGTTATTTTCTCATTTTCTGCAGTCTCTTCCCTGGTACCAGTTTTTTCTATTATAAGACCTCCCGTTGCACTGACCTTTAATTCTTTATGTACAATCTGTTTATATCCATCGGTCATGAGCAATATCCTGATATTTTTCTGTGCTGCCTCCGTACTCTCTGATTTTTTCTGGTCTTTCTTTTTATCATTTTTCTTTTCAGATACAGATTTCAGTAATTCTTCCCATCTGCTCTGAATAGATATTTCAGAATGCGTTTGCTCTTTTCCCACAGCACTTTCTTCTATGCCTGCTTTCAAGCCTCCGATCACACACAATAACAGTAAAATCCATGCTATATAGATACTGTAATGCTTTTTATTCCGTCTCCGCAATTTTCTTTCCTTTCTTTCCGCCCTTTATACCCGAAAAAAGACAGCCGTAAAAACGACTGTCTTTTATCTTTTGTATATTCCCCAAAATGCCGGTTCCTGTATTCTGACTCCTAGCACCCAGCTAGGTGGGTATCCGCATCTGCTTTTCTGCCTTCCACTGCAAAATCGATGGCCTGACATATTACAGAGATGTAAGACTCCCGTTTAAAGTATTGTAGGTTCAAAACTACAGGAGTGTCGAACATTCCAGGTTTCCACTGCACTTATTATAACCCATTTACATGGATTTTACAACCCTATAACATTATCCGATTTTAATCAGATTCATTAGTGGATCTTATAACTGTGGTCCTGCTGAAACTAAAGCTTTACCTGCTTCATTTCCTTCATATTTAGCAAAGTTCTTGATGAATCTTGCAGCAAGATCTTTTGCCTTTTCTTCCCACTCAGATGCATCTGCATATGTGTCACGAGGATCAAGGATTCCTGTATCAACACCTGTAAGTTCTGTAGGTACTTCAAAGTTGAAGTATGGGATTGTCTTTGTTGGAGCATTCTTAATATCTCCGTTCAGGATAGCATCGATGATTCCACGAGTATCTTTGATAGAGATACGTTTTCCTGTTCCGTTCCATCCTGTGTTAACGAGGTAAGCCTTAGCTCCGCTTACGTTCATCTTCTTAACAAGTTCCTCTGCATATTTTGTAGGATGCAGCTCAAGGAATGCCTGTCCGAAGCAAGCTGAGAATGTTGGTGTAGGCTCTGTGATTCCACGCTCTGTACCAGCAAGTTTTGCTGTAAATCCAGACAGGAAGTAGTACTGTGTCTGATCAGCTGTCAGGATAGATACCGGAGGAAGTACTCCGAAAGCGTCTGCAGACAGGAAGATTACTTCTTTCGCTGCCGGTGCAGAAGATACTGGACGAACGATGTTCTTAATGTGGTTGATCGGGTAAGATACACGAGTGTTCTCTGTTACGCTCTTGTCGTTAAAGTCGATCTTTCCGTTCTCGTCAAGTGTAACGTTCTCAAGAAGAGCGTCACGAACGATTGCATTGTAGATGTCTGGCTCAGACTCTTTGTCAAGGTTGATAACCTTAGCGTAGCATCCACCCTCGAAGTTGAATACTCCGTTGTCATCCCAGCCGTGCTCGTCATCACCGATGAGGAGTCTCTTAGGATCTGTAGAAAGTGTTGTCTTACCTGTTCCTGAAAGACCGAAGAAGATTGCTGTGTTCTCTCCGTTGAGGTCTGTGTTAGCTGAGCAGTGCATGGAAGCGATTCCCTTAAGTGGAAGGAAGTAGTTCATCATAGAGAACATACCTTTCTTCATCTCTCCGCCGTACCATGTATTAACGATAACCTGCTCTTTGCTTGTGATGTTGAAAAGTACAGCTGTCTCAGAGTTGAGTCCGAGCTCTTTGTAGTTCTCAACTTTAGCTTTGGAAGCATTGTAAACAACGAAATCTGGCTCGAAGTTCTCAAGTTCTTCCTCTGTTGGCTGAATGAACATATTTGTTACGAAATGTGCCTGCCAAGCTACTTCAACGATAAAACGGATTGCCATACGAGTATCTTTGTTAGCACCGCAGAATGCATCTACAACGAAAAGTCTCTTGTTAGAGAGCTCTTTGATTGCGATATCTTTAACAGCTGCCCAAGCTTCTTCTGTAGCTGGGTGGTTATCGTTCTTGTATTCATCAGATGTCCACCAAACTGTATCTTTGGAGTTCTCATCCATAACGATGAATTTATCTTTAGGAGAACGTCCTGTGTAAACACCTGTCATAACGTTGACAGCACCGAGTTCACTTTCCTGTCCCTTTTCAAAACCTTCAAGTTCCGGTTTTGTCTCTTCTTCGAATAATACTTCGTAGGAAGGATTGTATACGACTTCTGTTGTTCCAGTAATGCCATACTTACTTAAATCAATTTTTGCCATCTTACATATACCTCTTTCTTTTCTAATGATAGAATAAAATGCTGCTTATGCAAGCTTTTCATATCCTTTTTTAATTATACATATTATGTGAAGAAAATCAATAAAAATCCTGTAAAATTTTTAACAAAGAAGTGGGGAAAATGAAAGATTTCATATTAAAAATGCAGGAAGAAAAAAGTAAAATGTCAAAAAATAAAAAAATGCAAGGAAAATATGACAGATTCCGTTGCTTTTTTATATATCAGAATGCAAAAAATTATGATAAAATAGGAGAATAATGCCAGAAAATACGAAAAAACAGGCATATGAAATTTGAAAGATAAAATTCTGGACAGAAGAAAATCAAGAGAAAAATAAGCGGAACAATGATAGATAATAGAAGAAAAACAACAAAAATGCAAAAGATGTCGATGAACAAAAATGAAAGATTGTTAATTGAAAAATTCAAAATGATAAATCCGGTGGAGAAGTTGTGTGAAGAAGATGCGAAAAGACGATGGAAAACAGTCGCGAAACCACTGTTCAGTCTTGGAAAGCTTGAAGACGCTGTGATACGAATGGCAGGAATCCGAAGAAGTGCGGAGTTTGAGATTAAAAAGAAAGGCTTGCTGATCTTTTGTGCGGATAACGGGGTTGTCTCAGAAGGAGTGACTCAGACCGGGCAGGAAGTGACAGCAATCGTTGCAGACAATTTTACAAAATGTGCGACGAGCGTATGTATTATGGCAGAGACAGCCGGAGTGGACTTATTTCCAATTGATGTTGGAATGGTGAAAGACGTTCCATCTGTCACAAAACCAAAAGACAAAGTGATGTATGGAACAAAGAATATGGCGATGGAACCTGCAATGTCAAGAGAACAGGCTGCACAAGCCGTTCTTATTGGCATACGAAAGGTCAAAGAGCTGGCAGAACAAGGGTATGATCTAATCGCAACCGGTGAGATGGGAATTGGGAATACAACGACAAGCAGTGCGATTGTGTCCGTTCTGCTTGATGAAAGCGTAGAAAATGTAACAGGAAGAGGCGCAGGGCTTAGTTCAGAAGGGCTGAATAGAAAGATTCGTGCAATTAAGAGAGCAATTGAAAAGCATCAGCCGGACAAGGAAGATGTTTTAGATGTCTTATCCAAAGTCGGAGGGCTTGATATTGCCGGAATGACAGGTGCATTTCTTGGCGGTGCGATCTATCATGTTCCGGTTCTGATCGATGGATTTATCTCTTCTGCAGCAGCATTATGTGCAGTGCGTATGGTTCCTGAGACGGCGGATTATATCTTGGCATCACATTGCTCTGGAGAACCGGCTGGGCGAATGGTCTTAGAAGAGCTGAAACTTCCATATCTGATTGATGCAAATATGTCTCTTGGAGAAGGCAGTGGCGCAGTTGCAGCGGTTCCGCTTCTTGAGATGGGTGTGAATGTTTATCGGAAGATGAGCACCTTTGAAGAGATTAAAGTAGAGCAGTATGAAGAGCTTAAGTGAAAATAAGGAGCAGAAAAATGTGGTTATTGAACGCAATGATCATTGCAATCGCAATGTATTCTAAGATCCCGATGCCGCGGGTTGACTGGAATGAAAAAAATATGAGATATGCGATGTGCTTTTTCCCGTTGGTCGGAGTTATAATCGGAGTATGGGAAATAGTTGCAGGGAATCTGATCACCGTATGGAAGGGAGAAGGAACTTTCTTTTATGCAGTTGTACTGACTCTGATTCCGGTTTTCATAACAGGGGGAATTCATCTGGATGGATTCGCAGATACCATGGACGCAAAAAGTTCTTATGGAGATCGAGAGAAGAAGCTGCAGATACTGAAGGATCCTCATACGGGAGCATTTGCGATCATCAGTCTTTGCTGTTATTTCCTTCTGTGTGTGGGGATTTTTAGTGAAATGAGAATAGAACGCCTGTTTGCGGCAGCACTCGTGTTTGTGTTCTCGCGTTCGCTGAGTGGAATTTCTGTTGTGACATTTCCGGCAGCGAAGAACAGTGGGCTGCTTCGAACATTTCAAGACGGTGCACAGAAGAGAAGCGTAAGGATTGTACTGATCTTCTGGCTATTGGCAGCAGGAATCGGATTATATCTGACAGCGGGATTATGCGGAGTGGCTTCCATCGTTGTCGGACTGGCAGTTTTCCTCTATTATGATCGTTTTAGCAGGAAACAGTTCGGTGGAATCACAGGCGACCTTGCCGGATATTTTCTGCAGTTATGCGAATTGTTTATGATAGCAGTGCTTGCATTATTTTAGATGAAATTAGATTTTTGGAGTGATTATGGAACTTATTTTGATTCGGCATTTGAAGACGCCGGGCAATGAAAAGAGACAATATATCGGAAGTACAGATGAAGATTTGTCAGAACAGGAAGTACTGAACTTTAAAAAGAAATGCAAACAGGCTAGTTATCCGCAAGTACAACAAGTGATTGTCAGCCCGATGAAGAGATGTATTCAAACGGCGGAGTTGATTTATCCGAAGAACCAGATCACGCAGGAAGTATTGTTAAAGGAATGTGATTTTGGTATTTTTGAAGGAAAGAGATATGAAGAGCTGAAAGACAGAGCAGAATATCAGGCATGGCTGGATTCCGGTGGAACGATTGCATTTCCGGAAGGGGAGGAGCAGAAGGAATTCCGTTCTCGTTGTGTGAGAGGCATGCTCTGTCAGGTTGATAGATTATGTGAAGAAAATGTAGAAAGTGCAGCTTTTGTCGTTCACGGAGGAACGATTATGGCGGTGCTGGAACAACTAGCGGAAGACCAAAAAGATTTTTATCACTGGCAGGTGGAAAATGGCGGAGGATATAGAATGCTTGTTGACGAAGATGAGTGGAAGTCAGGGATTCATAGATTTCGTGAAATTCAAAAACTGGGAGGAGTGACAGAATGAATGGAAGGATGACGATTCTGGCATGCATCATAGGATTTTTGTTAGACTGCATTTTCGGAGATCCGGTCTGGATGTATCATCCGATACGCGTGATTGGAAACCTGATCAGTGTGTTGGAAAAAGGATTGCGGAAGCTGTTGTGCAGTCAGATTCCTGTGTCGGAACAAGAGAAGAAAAACAGAAGAGAAGTTCTGGCAGGTGGAATTTTATGGATTCTGACAGTTTCATTATCCTTTCTTGTACCGGCGGTACTCTTATTTGCTGCAAGAAAGATTCATCCGGCAGTACGGTTTCTTTTAGAAACCTTCTGGTGTTACCAGATATTTGCGGCGCGGTGTCTTGTAGGAGAAAGTAGGAAGGTTTATCAGAAATTAAAAGAAGATGACCTGCCTGGAGCAAGAAAGGCAGTGTCCATGATCGTCGGAAGAGACACAGAGAACCTTACAGCAGAGGGAGTGACAAAGGCTGCAGTAGAGACGGTGGCAGAGAATACTTCTGATGGAGTGACAGCCCCGTTATTATTTCTTTTAATTGGCGGCGCGCCGCTTGGATTCTTATACAAGGCAGTGAATACGATGGATTCCATGCTTGGATACAAAAATGAAAAATATCTGTATTTCGGAAGAATTCCGGCAAAGATGGATGATGTATTTAATTACATTCCAGCCAGGTTGACGGCGTGGTTTATGATCGTGGCAGCATTTTTGACGGGGATGGATGGAAAGAATGCGTGGAAGATTTATCTGCGTGATAAGAGAAAACATGCAAGTCCGAATTCCGCCCAGTCAGAGGCAGTCTGCGCCGGAGCGCTTGATGTACAGTTAGCCGGGGATGCGGTTTATTTCGGGAAAGTCTATAAAAAGGATTATATCGGCAATGCAATCCGCAAGATTGAACCGGAGGATATTCTTCGTGCCGGGAAGTTAATGTATATGACAACGATATTGATGATGGTTGTCTTTGGAGGTTTATTGTTATGGATTTATTGATTCGATTTGCAAAAATGGAGGATGCAGAAGAACTTCTTGCGCTTTATACACCTTATGTAACGGATACAGTGATCACATTCGAGTATGAAGTTCCGTCATTAGATGAATTCAAGGATCGAATGCGTCAGACGATGAAAAAGTACCCGTATCTGGTTGCAGAACAGAATGGCGAGATTCTTGGATATAGCTGTGCAGGGGCATTCAAAGGTCGTGCGGCATATGACTGGGCAGTGGAAACGACAATTTATATAAGAAAAGACCGACAAAAAACAGGAGTTGGGAAAAAGCTGTATGAGGCACTGGAGAAAGTATTGCACGCTCAGAACATTTGCAATCTATATGCATGCATTGGATATCCAGAGATTGAAGATGAATATCTGACAAAAAACAGCGCACAGTTCCATGCACATCTTGGGTACCGCATGGTGGGAGAATTCTATCATTGCGGATACAAATTTGACCGCTGGTATAATATGGTCTGGATGGAAAAGCTTCTGGATCCAGAGGTTAAACATCCAAAGCCGATCAAATGGATGGAAGAGAATCGCGAGGAGCTGGAGACAGTACTTTTAGATTAAAAATGAAACACATAGAGAAGTAGGAGTAAGATTCATGGAATATGTACACGGAGGAGACATTTATACATATGGAGATGTGCTGGATTTTTCAGTTAATGTAAATCCTTACGGTCCGTCAGAAGAAGTTCTCGAAGCGGCAAAAAGATCGATGGATGAAGTGAGTCTTTATCCGGACAGTCAATGCAGACGGCTCAGAAAGAGACTGGCAGAGAAAAAAAGTCTGCCGGAAGAATATTTCCTTTTCGGAAATGGAGCAGCGGAGCTGTTCTTTTCTGTCGTTCTTGCAGAAAAACCAAAGAAAGCATTGCTTCCGATTCCGGCTTTCGCAGAATATGAACAGGCACTTCGGACGGTAGACTGCGAAATCATTTATCATGAGTTGAAAAGAGAGAATAACTTTGCATTGACAGAAAGCTTTTTGGAAGAACTGACAGAGGATATTGATCTTGTATTTTTATGCTCCCCATCGAATCCGTCAGGGCAGGTGATCGAACCAGAGCTGATGGAACAGATTCTTACGCGATGTGAAGAAAAGAAAATTCGTCTTGTTTTAGACGAGTGTTTTATTGAATTTCTGGAAGAAGCGCAGAAATATACCATGGTGAAAAAGGTGACAGATTATGCGTGCCTTTTTCTTGTACAGGCATTTACGAAGATGTATGGAATCCCGGGATTGAGACTGGGATATGCAATGACTTCGGATGGAGAACTTAAAGAGAAGATGCAGCAGATCCGTCAGCCCTGGAGCGTGTCAATTCCGGCACAGGCGGCGGGGATAGAGGCGCTGACAGAAAGAGAAGAACAGAGAGTTCAGAAAATACGAAACAAAATCGTGGAAGAAAAAATGCGCATGGAAAAGAAAATGCGTGAGTTTGGGATTAGATTTATTCCAACAAAGGCAAATTTCTTCTTATTATATAGTGAAATTCCATTGTTTGATCAACTGTTAGAACAGGGGATTTTGATTCGAGATTGTGGGAACTACAGAGGATTGAGCAAAGGCTGGTATCGAATTGCGGTGCGGACAAAAGAGGAAAATGATGTTCTTTTACGGGCACTTGAGACAATCCTGTCAAAGCAGTGAAGGAGGCGAAAAATATGGCGAAATCAATTATGATACAGGGAACGATGTCAAATGTCGGAAAGAGCGCACTGGCAGCAGGACTTTGTCGTGTCCTGAAACAGGATGGATACAAAGTTGCACCTTTTAAATCCCAAAATATGGCACTCAATTCTTTTATCACAAAAGAAGGACTGGAGATGGGAAGAGCCCAGGTGATGCAGGCAGAAGCTGCAGGGATTGAACCGGAAGCAATAATGAATCCAATTTTACTTAAGCCGACGAACGATACAGGCTCTCAGGTGATTATCAATGGTAAACCAATCGGAGTGATGGCTGCAAGAGAGTATTACCGTCATAAGAAGGAATATATTCCGGCAATTATGGATGCATATCATGAGTTAGAGAAAAAGTATGATATCATTGTAATTGAAGGTGCCGGAAGTCCGGCAGAGATTAACCTGAAAAAAGATGATATTGTAAATATGGGAATGGCAAAGCTTGCAGATGCACCGGTGCTTCTTGTCGGAGATATTGATCGTGGTGGAGTATTTGCCCAGATCGCCGGAACCGTAATGCTTCTTGAAGAGGATGAAAAAGCACGGATCAAAGGAACGATCATTAATAAATTTCGTGGAGATGTATCCATTTTGGAGCCGGGTCTTCGGATGCTGGAAGAAAAGACGGATATCCCTGTAACGGGAGTAGTTCCGTACTTTTATTTAGATCTGGATGAGGAAGACAGCCTGACGGAACGATTTCAGAAAAAAGAGAAGCCGGGACTGATCGATCTGGCAGTGATCCGATTCCCAAGAATCTCTAATTTTACTGACTTAGCACCTTTAGAAGCATTGGAAGAAGTAAGTGTAAGATATGTTTCATCTCCGGCCGAGTTTGGAAATCCGGATGCGGTGATCCTTCCGGGAACAAAGAATACGATCAGCGATCTTCTGTGGATGCGTCAGAACGGACTGGAAGCAAGAGTTCTGAAACACAGCGCGCAGAACAAACCGGTCTTTGGAATCTGTGGCGGATACCAGATGCTTGGAATGGAAATCTCAGATCCAACAGGAGAAGAGTACGGAGGAACTGTACAGGGAATGGGACTTTTGGATACAAAGACCGTGTTCCGTCCGGAAAAACACAGAACCAGAGTACATGGAACATTTGGCGAGATGAAAGGAATCCTGAAAGAGATGGAGGGACTTCCTTTCGAAGGATATGAGATCCATATGGGAGAGACGATTCTTGATGAGCACGCATCCGGGCTTGTAACATTAGAAAATGATTCTGATGCGGTACAACAAGGACATTCGGATGGTTCACAGAAGGAAAATGTCTATGGCTGTTATGTGCATGGAATTTTTGATTCACCGGAAATGTCAGGTGGGTTTCTCTCCGCTTTATTGAAAGAGAAAGGCTATGATCCGGAGACGGTACAGGCAGTAGACTGGAAGTCTTATAAGGAAGAACAGTATGATAAGCTTGCAGATATCGTTCGTTCTAGTCTTGATATGGAAGAAATTTATAGGATTATTGGATTGTAGAGTTAGTAGAATTATTTATTGAAACAGATTTTTTACTGAAACAAATTTTATTGAAAAAGTTGTGATGAGAGAAGGTGTGGGATGATTACAGATTTAACGAAAGAACATCCGAACAAGACATTGTGGCGGTTCCTTCTGCCAATGTTGTTCAGTGTGATGTTCCAGCAGATTTACAATATCGCAGACAGTATGATCGCGGGAAGATTTGCCGGAGAAAATGCGTTGGCAGCAGTCGGTGCATCTTATCCGATCACAATTATTTTCATGGCATTTGCTGTGGGAATGAATCTAGGGGCCTCCGTAGTCGTATCAAGACTGTTCGGAGCGGAAGACCGGGGCGGTGTGAAGCGTGCGGTTACAACAGCATTTCTTAGTTCTATGGTGTTGGGAATCATGCTGACATTATTCGGGTATTTCTTTAATCATCAGATGATGAGATGGATCCGCACACCACAGAATATTATGGCAGATGGAGTTTTATATTTGAAAATTTACATTTTCGGAATTATCTTCCTGATGCTTTATAATGTGTGTACCGGAGTATTTACAGCGCTCGGGGATTCTAAGACACCGTTATATTTTCTGCTTGGATCATCAGCTGGAAATATTATTCTTGATTACATCTTCGTAGCAAAATTCCAGTGGGGTGTGAGCGGTGTTGCCTGGGCAACATTTATCGCGCAAGGTGTGTCAGCCGTGCTTGCATTAGTAACACTTCTCGGAAGATTGCAGAAATTTGCCGGGAAAGAAAAGCAGCCGTGGTTTGATAAGAAATTATTCGGACAGATCATGGCGATTGCAATTCCAAGCATTCTTCAGCAGAGCGTATTGAGTGTAGGAAATCTTTTCGTGCAGGGAATTGTAAATCAATTCGGTTCAGCAGTTGTTGCGGGATATTCGGGAGCGATCAAGCTGAATACATTTGCCATTAATATCTTTATGACACTTGGTTCCTGTCTATCCAGTTATACGGCACAGAATATCGGCGCGGGAAAGAAAGAACGAATTCCGTTGGGATTCCGTACCGGATTAAAATTATCAGAGCTTACGGCACTTCCGTTTGTCATTCTGTATTTCGTTTTCAGCCGTCAGATGATGGGACTGTTCTTAGGTGCAGAGAGTGCAGAGGCGATCAGCGCAGGAATGGCATTTTTGAAAATTGTATCGCCGTGGTATTTTATGATTGCGATCAAGCTGATGACAGATGGAATTATCCGAGGTTCCGGAGCGATGGTCTATTTTGTGGTTGCAACAGTTCCGGATCTTATTTTGAGAATCGGATTTGCGTTGGTTTTGACAAAAAGCTTTGGAAGCACCGGAATCTGGATGGCATGGCCATTTGGTTGGATCGTAGCGACCACATTAACATTGATCTTTTATAGAAAGTTGGGATATAAGAATGATAAAAGCAGTGATTTTTGATATGGATGGGGTTTTGATTAATACAGAACCGCTTCATTATCAATGTTGGGTAGAAATTTTTAAAGAACGATATGGAATTGATTTGGATTATGAGGTATATAAGCCATGCATCGGATCTACAAGACTCCATTTCATGAATCTGATCAAAGAAAATTATGGAATCACATTTGAAAGTCTGGAAGTAATGAATCAGATTATGAAAGAGAAGAAAGATGAAATTATTGCGCGAGACGGATTCCCTGAGATGCCGGGAGTAGGGCAGATGCTTTGCTGTCTGAAAGATGCGGGGTATCGCCTGGCCGTGGCCTCTTCTTCTCCGAAACCTGTAATCACAGAGACACTGGAAACGCTGGATCTGATGAAATATTTCGATGTCGTGACAAGTGGAGATGAAGTGAAGAATCCAAAGCCGGCACCGGATACATTTCTCTTTGCAGCGAAACAGTCGGGCGTACCGGTAGATGAGTGTATTGTAATCGAAGATTCAACGAATGGAGGAAAGGCTGCGAAGGCGGCTAAGATGCCATGTATCTGGATGCATAATCCGGATTCCGGAGACCAGGAGATACCGGATGCAGTGCTCGAGATTACGGCCTGGACAAAGGAGAATATAGAAAAGATCATGAAACTTTTACATTTTGGTCAAGAAAAAGTGTAAAAATAAATGAGCGATATAAAATTTTTTTGAGTAGAATACTCAGAAATAGTAGACTTGGAAGTATTATTAGGATGTGGTTGAATGAAAAAACTGAAATTTATATTTGGCAAACTTAGTATCCTCTATTATATATTGTTTTTGCTCGTGACCTGTGTACTTTGCAAGTACGGAAGCATCAGACAGCTGAAGTTTGCATTCTTGGCTTTAGGTATCCTTCTGGTACTCAGTCTTTGTATCTGGATCGGCTGCCTGATAGCAGAAAAGGAAAATCCTTTTAAAATGAAAGGTGCACTCAGGAAAACAGTGTTTGGTACAGAACTTTTGATTCTACTTGTAGTTACGGTTGGATGTATTTCTTATATCGTATATACTGCGATTCCTTATAATGGCGCATTGTCCTGGAAGGTAGATAGCCTGTTTAAGACGAAGAAAATTGAGTATGAACATAACAACTTCTTTCGTGATGGCGCAGAAGGGCTGATAAAAGATATCAATAAGAAATTGAAACTTCCGGACGAGTTATATATCACAGATAGTTTTGAGATGTCCTTTGATAAAGACGGAACGATAACCCGCGTGTCGGCCTATCTCTACGGACAAAATGAAAAGGGAAAAGATAAGACCTATCTGATTGATTATGATATCGATAAAAGCGATAAGATTGTTGTGCAGATCGCAGGTTATGCAAATGCAGATTATGATGATGACAAGAAATTAGATCCTATGTTTACCATTCTGGAAAAATCAGATTGTAAGATGCAGGTGACACAATGGAATCTGAATTACGCATTTGCAGATAATCCGCCGGAATATGAGATTCTGTATTATGGAAAACGCTCCTTCGCTTCTTCGGAAGGTCTTGTTTATCTTCCGGGAGATGTGGATGGTGACGGAGCAGTCAGTGGTATGACTGATTTCACAGCACTGGATAGCGGTGGAGAAGCACTTGGATATGAAGTGTCTCTATATCTTCCACAGGATGAATCTGTGACGCCAGTGCGTTATATGATGGAACCAGAATATATCAGTCCTGATACAATCAGTCAGAATGAGCAGGCAGAGAAAGATTCGCAGGCAAAAGAACAGGGAAAAGAGAATAATACCTGGACGGTCGATACGGACGGAAGTGGTGTTGTCCGATTCTTCTTAAACGAACAGAAAGGCTGGAAACTTTCAATTGTTGATGCGGCTCTTGGAACACGTTATTACAAACTGAAAACTACGTCAGATGGTGGATATAACTGGACAACAGTAAATGAAGACCCATTCGACGGAAATGGCGGAGTAGGAGAAGGCATACAATTCTTCGACGAACAGTTTGGATTCATCGGTCTAAGCGGGGCATCGCAGACACATTCGTCTATTTATGTTACAAAAGACGGTGGAAAGACACTGAAGGAGATAGAACTTCCGATGGATACAGTGACGGAATATCCGCCGCATATGCAGGAATACGGCTTCACGCTGGCTGATTATCAGTATCTGGAAATGCCACAGCAGGATGGAGAGAATTACAAGATTCATGTGATGACGCAGAGTGGAGAGATGGAAGGCCTTGTGTTCACATCTGAGGATCAGGGTGAGAACTGGAGTTTTACCGGGAGTTTTTGATGAAAATAACTTATCATAAAAACTAATAACCTTACCCTAAAAGACGAATTCATTATGAAAAATGAGTTCGTCTTTTTCTGTGTGCGCCTTGCGGCGCACGTTTCTAATGGGTGAAAGTCCGTAAGCGTCCAATAAGAGGGTGTATCGAAATTTCTGGCTGTTGCATGTAAACTATTGATTAGAGTTTTGGGAGTTG
>ENA-UPTB01001555-UPTB01001555.1-human-gut-metagenome-genome-assembly--contig:-NODE-1555-length-19139-cov-3.890305_pt1 | contig 19139 bp, 15 predicted proteins | sample MGYA00250046_ERZ773369 | MGnify/ENA primary metagenome ERZ773369 (study PRJEB29103, sample SAMN06111938) | human gut metagenome | biome: human gut; feature: ankylosing spondylitis patient; material...
CAGTCTATGCCGGAACCGAGGCCCGCTCCCGCATCGTGGCAGTCGGCGGCGATTACAGCAAAGTCCGCTTCACCTTCCAGGAATATTTCCGCAGAATGACTGAGGATCCGCACCGCTGGAGCCAGCCGTTCGCAGCACTTCTTGGTGCATACGACGCACAGATGGGCTACGGCCTGCCGTCTATCGGAGGAAAAGACAGTATGTCCGGTACCTTCAACCATATCGATGTACCGCCGACACTCGTATCCTTCGCGGTTGACGTTGCAAAATTAAAAGATGTAGTATCTCCGGAGCTGAAAAACACAGGAGACAAACTCGTGTGGATCCACCTTCCAGTCGACGCACATCTGCTTCCAGAGTACGAAGGCGTCATGGAAACCTACAGAAAACTGCATGAGGATATGCAGAACGGCCGTGTGAAAGCCGCTTATGTCGTAGACCGTCAGGGTATCGCAGCAGCCGTATCCAAGATGGCATTCGGTAATGCTCTCGGCGTAACCATCGAGCACAATGTAGACGAGAGAGATCTCTTTACTCCATATATTGCAGATCTGATCTGCGAAGTTCCGGCTGAAAAAGTCGGAGAGCTGGCAAGCACCTACACCGTCATCGGTGAAGTGACAGACAAACCGGTTCTTTCCTATAAAGACACCGAAATCACCATCCGCGAGGCCGTTTCCGCATGGAACAAACCGCTGGAAAAAGTATTCAAGACCGTATCCGGTGCAGAGCTTCCGGAGGTAGATGCCCTGAATGTGGCAGCAGCAGACGAAAACGGAATTGTTGCAGACAGCTGCTATCAGGCAAAGAGCATCCACGTATGCTCCCACAAGCTGGCACAGCCGACCGTATTCATTCCGGTCTTCCCGGGAACGAACTGTGAGTATGACAGCACCAGAGCTTTCGAGCGTGCCGGTGCAAAAGTTATCACTCAGGTATTCAGCAATCTTTCCGCAGAAGACATCCGCGGTTCTGTCGATGCCTTTGAAAAAGTCATCAACCAGGCGCAGATCATCATGTTCCCTGGCGGATTCTCCGCAGGTGATGAGCCGGATGGATCAGCAAAATTCTTTGCAACCGCATTCCAGAATGCGAAGATCAAAGAAGCTGTTACCAAACTGCTGAATGAGAGAGACGGACTTGCCCTTGGTATCTGCAACGGATTCCAGGCACTGATCAAACTGGGACTCGTTCCGTACGGTGAGATTCTCGGACAGACGGAGGATTCCCCGACTCTGACCTTCAACACTATCGGACGCCATATTTCCAAGATGGTTTACACGAAGGTTGTGACCAACAAATCCCCATGGCTGGCAGGCGCCGAGCTTGGCGGTGTTTACACCAACCCGGCATCCCACGGAGAGGGACGTTTCGTAGCATCGAAAGAGTGGATCGACAAGCTGATGGCAAACGGCCAGATTGCAACCCGCTACTGCGATGTCAACGGAAACCTGACCAACGACGAGTACTGGAATGTCAACGGTTCCTACTGCGGAATCGAGGGTATCACCAGCCCGGACGGCCGTGTCTTTGGTAAGATGGCACACGCAGAGCGCCGCGACAACGGCGTAGCAGTCAACATCTACGGAGAGCAGGATATGAAGATCTTTGAGTCCGGTGTTGCTTACTTTAAATAAAATAAAACCAAAATAGAAGATTCCCGCAGAGAGGAAGAAAGCTCCTTTCTGCGGGAATTTTTTGTCAGAAACAGTAATTTCTGATTTCGAAAGAAAAAATTTGATTATGCGCCGCGGTGCAGTTATAACGCAATATTTTGCTTTATTAACAAAAGTAATAAGGTCAAATAGTAGAAATATTCTGAAAAAACGAAAGATTTCGATAGTCTCAACACATTACATATATGACGGGCCCGGAAGAGAAGGACAGCGAAATAACAGGAGGGAGAAAGAAGTGTATGAGACAAGAGAAGGAACGATTTTTTCAGATCATATTCGAGGAAAACAGTCATGTGCTGTTCCGTTATATCTGCGGTCAGTTGAACAATGACCGGGAGACGGCGAAGGATGTGCTGAACGATGTATGGGAGGTATTGGTGGTAAAATTTGAAACCGTTGCCGATCTCGAAGGAGAAGAGATGACGAAATGGCTGTTCTGTGTGGCAAAAAACAAGATCAAGAATCAGCGCAGAAAACATTATTATCAGAATGAAGTTTCCTATACACAGTATCAGAAAGAGAACAGAAATGAAGGGGAGGCGGCCGCGACAGCCGAGATTGAGGAACGAATGGTGATGCAGAACTGCATCCAGAACCTGAATCCGATGGATCAGCGCATTTTCTGGGGGAGAGCATATGGATTCAGCTACAAAGAGCTCAGCGGATTCTGCAAGAAAAGCGAGCAGGCGCTGCAGTGCCAGTACAGCCGCGCAATCAAGAAACTGCAGGGAATGATGAGTCAGGAAATCAGTCTGACGAGAGCGTAGAAAATGGAAATGGTATGCAGCGGAAACCTCAACTCTTACAATCCAAAAACAATAGAAATATCTAAAAAATTCTCTGCAGGAGAATATCCTGTGTCTAAAAATAAAGTGTTACCGTTTACATATCAAAAATCCGTTTTCCTCGTTGTCGTGGCGCGGAAATTGTGTTAAAATATTTTTAGAAAATTCACACGATGTGCGAGAAGGCAGAAAGGATGAAAACAACATGAAGGATGAGTACGTAGCCTATGTAGGCACTTATACCCATGGAAGCAGCATTGGTATTCATTTATATGATGTAAATGTAGAAGAAGGCACTCTGACAGAGCGAAAAGTCATACCGGTCAACAACTCTTCCCACATTGCCCGTTCCTTAAACGGCAAATACCTGTATTCGATTGCAGATGAAGGCGTTGCAGTGTTTGCAGTGGAGGATGACGGAGACCTGACCCCGATCAACAAAGTAGACATCGACGGCATGCGCGGCTGCTATCTGTCGGTGGACAAAACCGGAAGATACCTGTTCGTGGCAGGCTATCATGACGGAAAAGTAACCGTTGTACATACCCATAAGGACGGCCGCCTCGGAAGTCTGATGGACGGCGTGTTCCACAAGGGCCTTGGCAGTGTGGCAGAGCGTAACTTCCGCCCGCATGTCAGCTGTGTCGTTCCTACACCGGACAACAAATATGTCTGCGCAGTCGACAACGGCATTGACCAGATCAAAATGTACAAGCTGAACACACAGCGTGACCGCCTGAAACTGGTGGATATCCTGCGCTGTGAGCGTGAATCCGGTCCGAGAGAGATCGTTTTCAGTGAATCCGGAAAATACGCGTATGTCATTTACGAGCTGATGAACAAAGTCGATGTATTCAGCTACCGTGATACGGGAAACGGACCGGAATTTGAAAAACTGCAGTCGATCAGCACCACATCCGCGAACGTGGACCAGGCGCACGACGCTGCATCCGGCATGTGCCTTTCCCCGGATCACCACTACCTGTTTACTTCTACAGCCGGAGACAATACCGTAGCAATGTTCCATATCGACCCGGAGACCGGCTGCATGGAGAAGAAGTTTGCACTTCCGATCAGCGGCGAATATCCAAAGGATATTGCAATGTTCCCGGACGGAAAACATATCGCAGTGGCAAACCATGAGTCCAACACGATCACAACATTTACCGTTGATTATGAGAAAAACGTGCTGGTTCAGAAAGGCCGCCCGATGAAAGTGGAGACGCCGAACTGTATTCTGATTACGAAAAAAGGCGTTCACTAAAAAATAACGCAAAAATGCCTGCAGGAAGAACTGTATCCCGCAGGCATTTTTTGTGTTGAAGCCAGAAAGAAGCAGTCCGGCCTTTATTTCTCGTCCAGAGCCCAGACTTTCTTTACATTGTCCAGTTTGGCGCTCATGCCGACGAGCAGTGCGTCCGCCAGGACAAGAGCGGTCATGCATTCCACGACAACAACGGCGCGTGCAACGATGATCGGGTCGTGGCGGCCTTTGATTTCGATGGCAATATTTTCGCCGTCTTTGTTGATGGTCTGCTGGGAAGCAGCAACGGACGGGGTCGGTTTGAAACCAGCCCGGACAACGATATCGCTTCCGTCGCTGATACCGCCTAAAATACCGCCGGCGTGGTTGGTCAGCTTGACAATGGAGCCGTCCGCATTTACATGGAAGGCATCGTTATTGGTAAGCCCGGTAGCTGTGCAGACCGAGAAACCGTCTCCGATTTCCACGCCTTTTACGGCGCCGATGGAGACGAGTGCTTTTGCAAGGTTGGCATCGAGCTTTTCAAACACCGGATCGCCGACACCGGCCGGCATATGGTGAACGACACATTCGACCACACCGCCGACGGAATTTTTTTCCGCCATGGCTTTTGTTAAAAGCTCGGAAGCCTTTTCGGCAGCCTCTGCATCCGGCATATTCAGGGCGTTATTCGCGATTTCAGCGGTATCAAAAGACTGGATTTCCACGTCACCGATGGAGCGGGTGTAGGCGGAAACGGTGATGCCAAGCTCAGAGAGCATTTTTAAGGCAATGGCACCTGCAGCCACGCGTGCGATCGTCTCGCGTCCTGAGGAGCGTCCGCCGCCGCGGTAGTCGCGGAAACCGTATTTTGCATCAAACGTATAGTCGGCGTGGCCCGGTCTGTAATAGGAAGCAATGTCGCTGTAATCTTTGGAATGCTGATCCTCATTCCATACCACCATGGAAATCGGGGTACCGGTCGTTTTTCCTTCGAAAGTGCCGGATAAAATCTGAACGGTATCGGATTCTTTCCGTTTTGTGGTAAAGCGGTTCTGTCCCGGCTTCCTGCGGTCGAGGTATAACTGACTATCCTCCTCGGAAAGCGAATGGCCGGCCGGCACTCCGTCCACAACAACGCCCACGCCTTTTCCATGAGACTCTCCCCAGGTGGTCAGTCTGAAGATGGTACCAAATGATGATCCTGCCATATATAAAGTCCTCCTGAATTTTTTCGTATATTTATAAAATAACTGGAAAAGATTTCTAATAAATTATACCGGAAAGTAAAACATTCGTAAAGCTCTTTTTCGGAGACGAAATTCACCGTTATACCGTTTGACAAACGAAAAGGCAGCACGTATAATGAGAATGTATTTTCGGGCAGTGAAAGCCGGTAAAATAAAACAAACAAAAAGGAAGAGTGTGCATGAATTTTTTAGACAAAATGGAGCGAAAATATGGGAGATACGCGTTAAGCCATCTGACGATGTACATTATCGTAACGTACATTGCGGGATATATCATTGCGCTTGCGGCTCCCATCATGAGACAGTATCTGACGCTGGAACCATATTATATTCTGCACGGACAGATCTGGCGTCTGGTGAGCTGGATTCTGATTCCGCCGAGCAGCCTTGATATCTTTACGATCATCATGCTGTTTTTCTATTACTCAATCGGAACAAGCCTTGAGAGAGCCTGGGGAGATTTCAAGTATAATGTTTACATCTTTTCCGGCATTCTGATGACCATTATCGGTTCCTTCCTGCTGTATGGAATCTTATATGCAGTCAACGGATATCCGTCGCTGATGGGAACGGCATTCAGCACTTACTACATCAGCCTCTCGATTTTCCTTGGCTTTGCGATCAGCTTCCCGGATATGCAGGTACTGCTGTATTTCATTATTCCGATCAAAATCAAATGGCTGGCATACCTTGACGTAGCGCTTCTCGCCTACAGCATGATTACCAGCATCATGAGCGGAAACTGGGCAGGATGTGTTGTTATTCTTTGTTCCCTTGCAAACGTCCTTGTGTTCTTCCTGATGACAAGAAAAGGAAAACGCGGCTCTTTCCAGCAGAACAGACGCCGGAAGGAATTTAAAAAGGCCGTTTCAAGAGGCGAAGCCGAATACCGCAATCCGAACGGGATCACAAAACACAAATGTGCGATCTGTGGCCGGACCGAAAAAGATGATCCGAATCTGGAGTTCCGTTTCTGTTCCCGATGCAACGGAAACTATGAATACTGCCAGGATCACCTGTTTACGCATGAACATGTAAAATAAAGAAGGAGAGAAAGTATGAGAAGAACGAAAATTGTCTGCACCATGGGACCAAATACCAACTCCCGTGACCTGATGAAAAAACTGATTGAAACCGGAATGGATGTTGCTCGTTTTAATTTTTCTCATGGAGACCACGATGAGCAGAAAATGCGTATGGATATGCTGAAAGAGCTTCGAAAAGAGCTGAAAACTCCTGTGGCAATCCTTCTGGACACCAAAGGACCGGAAATTCGTACCGGCGTTTTAAAAGATGGAAAAAAAGTGAATCTGGTAACCGGACAGACTTTTACCCTGACAACCGTTCAGGAGACCGGAGATGAAAATCACTGTTCTGTCAGCTACACCGGCCTTACGGAAGATATCAAAGAGGGAGATACGATTTTGATCGATGATGGTCTGATCGGTCTGCGCGTAGAAAAAGTAAATGCACCGGAAATTGTCTGTACCGTAGTAAACGGCGGCGAGCTCGGAGAAAAAAAGGGTGTGAATGTACCAAACGTTTCGATCAATCTTCCGAACCTCACGGAGAAAGACAACGGAGATCTTCTTTTTGGTATTGAACAGGATATTGATTTTGTTGCAGCTTCCTTTATCCGGAATGCAGAGGCAATTAACGAAATCCGTGAGTTCCTTGTGGCAAACGGAGGAGAGCATATTGATATCATTGCCAAGATCGAAAATGCGGAGGGTGTGCAGAACATCGACAGCATCATCGATGCGGCAGATGGTGTGATGGTTGCAAGGGGAGATCTTGGTGTAGAGATTCCGGCGTGCCAAGTACCGCATGTACAGAAAATCATCATTGAAAAATGCAATCATAAATACAAACCGGTTATCACAGCAACCCAGATGCTGGATTCCATGATCCGGAACCCGCGTCCGACCCGTGCAGAGGTAGCCGATGTTGCGAATGCAATTTATGATGGAACGGATGCGATCATGCTCTCCGGCGAAACAGCAGCCGGAAAATATCCGATCGAGGCAGTTACCATGATGGGAGAGATTGCCGAGCAGACGGAGCGTTATCTGAAATTCGAAGACTACCGCGATGGAAAAGCGCTGGAAGGAAAGCTAAATGTTTCCGCAGCAGTCGGAAGTGCAGCCGTTTCTATGGTAGAACACATCAAAGCAGCCTGCATTGTGACTCCGACGATGTCCGGTCAGACTGCAAGACTGATTTCCAACCTTCGTCCGAGCGTACCGATTTACGGCGTTACCCCATATGAATGGGCAAGAAGAAAAATGCAGCTCTACTGGGGCGTTCGTCCGGTGACCGGATACGAGGAAGATTCTACGGAGAACATCATTTCCCATGCTATGTATATGGTGCGCCGTGAGGAGCTTGTAGAACGTGGCGATATGGTTATTTTTACGGCCGGAGACCCTGCTACTAACGAGGTGACGGGTGAAGGATATATGACAAACATGCTTCACATTATTCAGGCAAAATAAGCAGAAGAAGGAGACAAAAGAGAATGACGAAGAAGCCTTTTGTAACAAAAGAAAAACTGGAAGAAATCGCAGCAGCAGTACCAACTCCGTTTCACATTTACGATGAAAAAGGAATTCGTGAGAATGCGAAAGCGGTAAAGGAAGCTTTTTCCTGGAATCCGGGATTTCGTGAGTATTTTGCTGTAAAAGCGAACCCAAACCCGACACTGATCAAAATGCTGGGTGAATATGACTGCGGATGCGACTGCTCTTCTTACACGGAGCTGATGCTTTCCGATGCGATGGGATTTGAGAAAGATAAAATCATGTTTTCATCCAACGTAACACCGGCTGCAGAGTATCAACTGGCTGCAGAGCTTGGTGCGATCATTAACCTTGATGATATTACGCATATTGATTTTCTTGAGAAAACATTAGGCTACATTCCGAAGAAAATCTGTTGCCGTTATAACCCGGGCGGACTGTTTAAAATCAGCACCGATATTATGGACAATCCGGGAGATGCCAAATACGGTATGACAACCGAGCAGATTTTTGAGGCATTCCGCATTCTGAAGGCAAAAGGGGCAGAAGAGTTCGGCATCCATTCCTTCCTTGCAAGTAATACCGTAACCAACGATTACTACCCGGTTCTGGCAAAAACACTGTTTGAGCTGGCTGTAAAGCTGCAGAAAGAGACGGGCGTGAAGATTAAATTCATCAATCTTTCCGGCGGCGTCGGAATTCCGTACAAACCGGATCAGGAAGGCAATGACATCCGCGTGATTGGCGAGGGTGTACATAAAGTGTACGATGAAGTTCTCGTTCCGGCCGGCATGGGCGATGTTGCAATTTACACGGAAATGGGCCGTTTCATGATGGGACCGTACGGCGGACTCGTTACCCGCGCCATCCATCAGAAACACATCTACAAAGAGTACATCGGCTGTGATGCCTGCGCGGTCAACCTGATGAGACCGGCTATGTACGGCGCTTACCATCACATCACGGTGATGGGAAAAGAAGATCAGCCGTGCGACCACAAATATGACGTAACAGGCTCTCTGTGCGAGAACAACGATAAATTCGCGATCGACCGCATGCTTCCGGAAGTGGAAGTCGGAGACCTCCTCTTCATCCACGACACCGGCGCACATGGATTTTCCATGGGATACAACTACAACGGAAAATTAAAATCTGCAGAGGTTCTGTTAAAAGAGGACGGCAGCTTTGAAGTCATCCGCCGCGCAGAAACCCCGAAGGACTACTTCGCTACACTGGATGGAACACCGGAGTATGAGAAGATGTTTGGAAATAAATAAGAAATAACAACAGTAAAACCCCTTTCAAAAAGAACCATGCGGCAGATGGCCGGTTCTTCGAAAGGGGTTTTCTTTCTTTCAAAAGCTGTTTTTTTGAAGGGAAGACAATAAAAAAGATCTGCATCAACGTTCGTTTTTGCAGATCTTTTTTAGCTATGCCGCTGGCCGGACTCGAACCGGCACGGTTATTCACCGCTTGATTTTGAGTCAAGTGCGTCTACCAATTCCGCCACAGCGGCAGTGTTCGTAATCAGAACAAGATATATTTTACCATAAAAACAAGAAGGACGCAAGAGAAAAAAATGGAATAATTATCATAAAAACTTTCTAAAAAAGATTGACGAAAGGAAAAAATAGAAGTATAGTGTAGATAGTTTAGTACCATACTAAATTTTACATCATAAGTTCAAATAACGATTTATCGAAAACGCCATCGTTAGATGGTCCACAGTGTGTGGAACGAAAACTGTTGTCTTCATAGACAGCAGTTTTTTTGTTGTCTAAAATTAGAAATGAAACATGGTTATGATTCAGTACTGTGAGAACAGCAAGAACCAGGAAGTAGAATTGTTGAAAATAGGAAAGAAAAGATGTAAAAAATCAAAATATATGGTAAAATTAGATAAAATGTAGAAAATGGAGGAAAGAACAGATGAAAGGGGAATATTATCTCGGACTTGATATGGGAAGCAGTTCGGTTGGATGGGCTGTGACAAATGAGAAGTACGAAATTTTGCGCGCACATGGAAAAACACTTTGGGGTGTACGGCTATTTGACAGTGCACAGACTGCAGAAGAGAGAAGAGGGTTTCGGACAGCAAAACGAAGATTGGATCGTCGTAATTGGAGAATAGAATTGCTGCAGAAAATTTTTGCGGAAGAAGTAGAAAAGATAGATGATGGATTTTTTCGCAGAATGAAAGAGAGTCGTTACTGGCCAGAGGATAAGCGTGACAGGCAGGGAAAGTGTCCGGAACTTCCCTATGCATTGTTTGCGGATGATGATTACACAGACAAAGAATATCATAAACAGTTTCCAACCATCTATCATCTGAGAAAATGGTTAATGGAAACTGACGAAACGCCTGATATTCGCCTGATATATCTTGCTCTGCATCATATGATGAAACACAGAGGCCATTTTCTATTAAACGGAAATATCGAACAGGTAAGAGAATTTCAGACAACATTTGAACAGTTCCTTGAAGCAGTGCGGGCAGAAGAACTTGGCTTTTCTTCCGAGATTGGAGTGGAAAGAAGCAAGGAAATAGAGGCAATTTTAAAAGACCGAACATTGACCAAATCTGCGAAAAAGACAAAAGCAGTAAAAGCAATGCGGGCAGAAACATCCTGTGAAAAAGAGTGGCTGGGATTGATTACCGGTGGAACAGCAAAACTGGGAAATCTGTTTGGGGAAAAACAGATGGATACACTGGAACGGCCAAAACTTTGCTTCGCAGATGCAGGTTATGAAGAATACGCTGGAGAGATCGAAGCAGAGCTGGGAGAAAAATATGTATTAATTGAACACGCAAAAGCAGTGTACGATTGGGCTGTTCTGGCTGATATTTTGCAGAACTATTCTTCTCTTTCAGAGGCAAAAGTGGCACTTTATGAAAAGCATAAAAAAGATCTGAAAGATCTGAAAAAGCTGGTCAGAGAGAATCTTTCAAGGGAAGAATATCAGAGACTGTTTGCAAAAAAGGATGAAAAAGCTAATTATTATGCGTATATCAAGGCACCAAAACAATGTAGTCAGGAAGACTTTTACGGTTATCTGAAAAAGAATATTCTGGGCAAGATATCAGATGTGACGAAAGCATCCTGCATGCAGAAGGAAATGGAAATGGGAACGTTTCTTCCGAAACAGACTGTAAAAGACAACAGTGTCATTCCATATCAGATTCATTTATATGAATTAAATGCAATCCTGAAAAATCTGGAAGATAAAGTTCCGCTACTGAAAGAGAATGGAGAGAAGATTCAAAAGATTTTCACATTCCGCATTCCGTACTACGTAGGACCCTTAAACGGAATTCGAAAAAAAGGGGAGAAGAGTAACTGGGCGGTACGAAAAGAAGGCAAAATATATCCATGGAACTTCGATGAGATGGTAGATTTGGAAGCAAGTGCAGAGCAGTTTATTCGAAGAATGACGAATAAATGTACTTATCTGCCAAGTGAAGATGTTTTACCAAAGTATTCTCTGCTGTACAGCAAATACGAAGTTTTAAATGAATTAAATAATCTGCGTTTGGATGGAGAAAAGATATCTGTAGAGCAGAAACAGAAAATATATGAAGAAGTATTCCAGAAAAGCAGAAAGGTTACACAGAAAAAACTGAAAAACTATTTAGTGAAAGAAGGAATTACCGGAAAAGAAGTTGAAATTACCGGAATTGATGGTGATTTCAAGAGTTCTCTTACGGCATACCATGACTTTAAAGAGAAATTAACAAATCTGTCACTGAACCAGGCGGAAAAAGAATGCATCATCCTGAACGTAACGCTGTTTGGAGATGATAAAGCGATACTGAAACAGAGATTAAAGAAACTGTTTCCGGAGTTGACAGAAAAACAAAGAGACAGCATAAGTAAACTGCCGTATCGTGGTTGGGGAAGACTCTCAAAAGTGTTTTTGGAAGAGATGGAAGCACCGGCACCGGAAACGGGAGAGGCATGGTCTATTATTCGGGCTTTGTGGGAGACGAATGACAATCTGATGCAACTGCTTAGCGAAAAATATTTGTTTGCATCGGCAATCGAAGAAAAGAATGGAAACGAACAGAAAAAACGGGATATTTCGTATGAATTAGTCGAGGAGCTTTACGTATCACCGGCAGTGAAGCGGCAGATTTGGCAGAGCCTTTTGATTGTAAAGGAAATCTGTAAAGTGATGGGAAACCCACCGAAACGTGTTTTTATAGAAATGGCAAGAGAAAAAACCGATCAGGGAAGAACCTCTTCAAGAAAAAAGAAACTGCTGGAACTTTATAAAAAATGTAAAGCGGAAGAAAAAGACTGGATAGATGAGATTGAAAAGCGTTCCGATGCGGAAATGAGAAGAGACAAGCTGTATTTGTATTATACGCAAAAAGGAAAATGCATGTATTCCGGTGAAACAATTGAACTGGAGGAATTGTGGGATAATCAGAAGTATGACATTGATCATATTTTTCCACAGTCCAAAGTGATGGATGATAGCCTGGATAACCGGGTACTTGTAAAGAAAAAGTGTAATCAGATGAAAGAGGATAAATATCCGATCGATGAAACAGTTCGGAAAAAAATGCAGCCATTCTGGAAATCTTTAGTGGATGCCGGATTGATCAGTGAAGAAAAATATAAACGGCTGATAAGAGGAAATGGATTTGAACCGTCTGAATTGGCTGGATTTATTTCCAGGCAGCTGGTGGAAACTCGTCAGAGTACAAAAGCGGCAGCAAGTATTCTGCAGCAGGTGATCCCGGATACACAGATTGTTTATGTAAAAGCGCCAACCGTTTCAAAGTTCCGTAAGGATTTTAAATTTCTGAAGGTACGGGAGATGAATGATTATCATCATGCGAAGGATGCTTATTTGAATATTGTCGTTGGCAACGCATATTTTGTAAAATTCACATCAAATCCGATTCACTTCATTAAGGAAAATCCGGGAAGAAGTTATAATCTGAAGAAGATGTTTGAACAGGAAAGAATTGAACGAAACGGAGAAATTGCCTGGGAAGGCGGGAACGGAACCATTGTGACAGTCCGAAAGTTTATGGAAAAGAACAACATTCTTGTGACGCGAAGATCGTATGAGGCAACAGGTGCATTGTTTGACCAGCAGATTGTCAAAAAAGGAAAAGGTCAGGTTCCGATCAAGAGCAGTGATGAACGGCTTTGTGATATACAGAAGTATGGAGGATATAACAAAGAGGCGGGAGCTTACTTTGTACTGGCAGAATCGGAGGGCAAAAAGGGAAAGAAAATACGAACAATCGAGTATGTGCCGATTCGTCTGAAAAAGGAAATTCAGAAGTCAGAAGAAAATATAATTCGGTATCTGGAAGAGGAAAGACAGTTAAAGAATCCGCGAGTGCTGGTGCCGGAAATCAAAATAGATACTCTGTTTTGTGTGGACGGATTTTATATGTGGGTTTCCGGAAGATCAGGGGATCAGCTATTGATGCAAGGTGCAAATCAGCTGGTACTTTCCCAGGAAGAAACAGAAATACTGAAAAAAATAGTACAGTACGTGGAACGTAAAAAACAGAATAAAGAACTGAAAATTTACGATTCCGACCATTTAGAAGAAAAGAAGGTGGTGATGCTGTATGAAACCTTTTTAAATAAATTAACAAATACGGTATATGCAAAAAAACTTGGAGCACAGGCAAAGACATTAACGGAAAAAAGAGAAAAATTTAAAGAATTATGCATAGAAGAAAAGTGTATCGTTTTGTATGAAGTTTTACATTTTTTCCAGTGCCAGAGTGCTGCCGCTGATTTGAAATTAATTGGAGGATCTGGAAGAGCAGGAATTTTGTGTCTCAACAAAAATATAACCGATTGCAGTCGAATCGAAATGATTCATCAATCGCCAACCGGTATCTACGAGCAGACAGTAGACCTGAATGCATTATGAGCTGGCGGATTGTGGTTATTTCCAAACGGGCAAAGCTGGACTATCAGCTTGGTTACCTTGTGGTGCGAAATGAGGAAGTAACAAAAATACATTTAAGTGAAATATCAACCATTCTGATTGAGTCAACAGCAGCAACAGTCACAACAAGTCTGCTGGCAGAGCTGACAAAAAAGAAAATAAAAGTGATTTTTTGCGATGAAAAGAGAAATCCATCGTCGGAACTGGTTGGGTATTACGGAAGTCATGATACCAGCAATAAAATCAGAAAGCAGATTCAGTGGAGCCGGCACAGTAAAGAAGCGATCTGGACAGAAATTGTGACGGAAAAAATACGAAAACAGAAGGAACTGTTAAAAAATATGGGAAAGGAAGAAGCGGGTCTGTTAGAATCATATTTACAGGAGATTGGCTGGAACGATGAGACAAACCGGGAAGGGCATGCGGCAAAGGTATATTTTAATGCATTGTTCGGTATGACATTTACCAGAACTGCGGATTGTCCGGAAAATGCAGCGCTGAATTACGGATATAGCATTTTGTTGTCTGCGTTTGCGAGAGAAATTGTAGCGAGCGGTTATATTACACAGCTCGGACTCTTTCATGATAATATGTTTAATCAGTTTAATCTGGCGTCCGATTTGATGGAACCGTTCCGTGTTCTGATTGACCGGGAAGTAATCCAAATGCAGAGGAAAGAATTTACGCATGAGGAAAAAATACAGTTGGTCAATGTATTAAACAACGAAGTCATGATAGACGGGAAAACACAGTATGTGAATAATGCCATAAAAATTTACTGTAAAAGTGTATTTGATGCCTTAAATGAGAATGACAGTGCATTGATCCGGTTTTATGGCCTATGAGTTATCGTTTTATGAGAGTATTGGTACTGTTTGATCTTCCGGTGCTGACGGGCGATCAGAGAAGAGAATATGCGAGATTTCGAAAGTTTTTATTGAAAAGCGGATTCCTGATGCTCCAGGAATCCGTATACTGTAAGCTTGCGTTAAATACAACTGTAGTGAATGGAATCGTGGATCAGATTCATAAAAATAAGCCGGAAGAAGGTCTGATACAGCTTTTAACGGTGACTGAGAAGCAGTATGCGAAAATGGATCTGATTGTTGGGAACGTAAAGAGTGAAGTGTTGAATACGGATGAAAGGCTGGTGATTTTATGAAACTGGTACATGTGGACTTGGAAAAACCTATTGCGATTCATCGGAACTGTCCCACGGAATGGATTATAGAATCACCGGAGCTGTTTTTAAAATATGTGGAGCAGCTGCAAAAACAAAATCAGGGAGAGAAGGGAAATTTCGTACTTTCTAAAGCTGACACAGAGCTGAATATGAAAAGAGATGTGGAATTGGTATTAACGCCCTTTTCTCTTGATTTTGCGGATCACAGAATACAAAAACGGTTATTTACAGAGCTGGTCAAAAGTGCGCAAAATGAAGAAATGTTTCTGGAAACGCAGAGAATTATTGCGGAACTGAAGAAATACATCTATCAATTGGAAGCTGTCAGTGGGTACGAATTGGAACAAAATGAGGAAATCGATTTGAGCGCACTCCTAAAATTGATGGGAGTTCAGACAGAAACCGAAAAAGAGATGGGGCTTCTGGAAAAATTAACGCAATATATCAAAGGTATGGCCGAACTTCTCCAAAAAGCACTGGTGATTTTGGTCAATATTCTATCCTATCTGAACGAAACACAAATAAACAAACTCTCCCAAATGGCATGCTACTATGAAATATCCTTGCTTTTCATAGAAAATATACAAAGGGACTTTTCGAATCAGAGAGAATATTATATAATTGACAAAGATGGATGTGATGTCTATTAATATCCATCGGATGTTTGAGTACCTGTTTTGTGCAGATGAAAGCAGTTCATTTTTAAATTTGAGGTTTGAGAATGATGTAAAAATGTATGGTACTCAAACACCACGTAGACGCCGAGGACAAGCTGACCGGTTTGAGAATGATGTAAAAATGTATGGTACTCAAACTTTTGCCGCGGCGAGTTGTATTCTGTGCAAGTTTGAGAATGATGTAAAAATGTATGGTACTCAAACGCACGATCAGTTGTTTCAATAATTCGAAGCGTTTGAGAATGATGTAAAAATGTATGGTACTCAAACCATTCTGATCTCGACCAATTCCAGATGCGAGTTTGAGAATGATGTAAAAATGTATGGTACTCAAACTTTTCCAACGATCCCATGACACGAAAATGAGTTTGAGAATGATGTAAAAATGTATGGTACTCAAACTTCTGCGGCTCTCCATGCGCTTTCCACTGGGTTTGAGAATGATGTAAAAATGTATGGTACTCAAACCAGACTGGCCCCGATGATCCGCGACACGCCGTTTGAGAATGATGTAAAAATGTATGGTACTCAAACGATTAAACTTGCTTTTGAAAATGGGATTGAGTTTGAGAATGATGTAAAAATGTATGGTACTCTCCACCTCCCCTAAATCTGTAAGTAATGGTTTGAGAATGATGTAAAAATGTATAGTACTCAAACATTTTCAGGGCAAATTCTGCTAAATCGTACGTTTGAGAATGATGTAAAATTTATTTTTGTGAACAACAAGAATAGATAATTCAAAATGAAATATTCAGAAGACAGTATGAAATCGACTTAATTGTCTTTTTCTTGCTGTCTTTTTCCTTGTCTCAAAGCGCCGCACCATGTATAATAAAACCACAAGAATTTCATTTCATAGTTTTTACAGGAGGAACCTGAATCATGATCCTTGCAATAGACATCGGCAACACGAACATCGTCCTTGGGTGTGTGGAAGGGAAAAAAACATACTTCATCGAAAGACTCTCCACGGACAAGGCAAAAACAGAGCTGGAATACGCAGTCAGCTTGAAAAATGTACTGGAACTGTATGAGATTCCGGTGGAGCAGATCGAAGGAGGTATCATCTCTTCCGTTGTTCCGCAGGTGACAGAGCTCTGCCGGAGTGCGGCAGAAAAAGTGATTAAAAAGCCGGTCAAAGTTGTCGGCCCCGGTGTGAAGACCGGACTTAATATCAAACTGGACGATCCCGCAACGGCAGGAAGCGATCTTGTTGTTGTAGCAGTAGCAGCGCTGAATGAATACACATGTCCGCAGATTGTTATCGATATGGGAACTGCCACGACGATGAGTGTACTTGATCAGAAAGGAAGCTTCATCGGAGGCGTGATTCTTCCGGGACTTCGTACTTCGCTGGATGCTCTCGTATCAAATGCCGCGCAGCTTAGTCAGACCAGTCTGACAGCACCGAAAAAAGTCATTGGCAAAAATACGCTGGACTGTATGAAAGGCGGTATGATTTATGGAAACGCTGCCAGCATCGACGGCATGATCGAACGGATGGAAGAAGAACTTGGCTGCAAATGCACGATTGTGGCTACCGGAGGTCTGGCGAAAGCTGTGATTCCGCACTGCAGACATGACATCATCATCGATGAGAATCTGCTCTTGAAAGGTCTTCAGATCATCTACGAGAAAAACAGGTAGGGAAACCGTTTGTTGACAAAGTCTGCGAATTGTTATAACATATGTATAACAAAACGATACGAGAAAGCAGGGTGTAACTATGTATTATGAGACAATACAGATCGATTTCAACAGCGATGAAGCGATCTATATCCAGCTGAGAAATCAGATTATTCTGGGTATTGCCACTTCCAGAATTCAGGAAGGAGATACTCTACCTTCGGTAAGACAGCTCGCAGACAATATCGGAATCAACATGCATACCGTAAATAAGGCCTACAGCGTACTCCGGCAGGAGGGGCTTCTTTCGATTGACCGAAGAAAAGGAGCCGTTATCTCTATCGATGCGGATAAACTGTATGCCATGCAGGAACTGCGCGAAGATCTGCAGGTGATTCTTGCAAAAGCCGTCTGCAAAAATATATCAAAAGAAGAAGTACATCAGCTTGTAGATGAAATTTACAGCAATTACGCAGACGAAACATGAAGGAGACAATAGTATTATGAGAGAAGGATATACCAGTCAGGCAAAAAAAGCACTGGCATATGCGGTTAGGACAGCTGAAAAATGTGGACATAATTACGTAGGAACCGAACACCTTCTGATCGGACTTCTGAACGTGGAGGATGGCACAGCAGGCATGGTGCTTTCTGAGTTTCACGTAGATGCCGGACAGCTTACCGAACTGATTGACCGTCTGATTGCACCAGGCGGAAACACCGTGACCGAATCCCGACCGGGCTATACTCCGCGGGTACGCAGAGTGCTTGAAAATGCAGAAGCGGAGGCAGCGCGTTTTAAGAGCAGAGCTGTGGGAACCGAGCATTTGCTGATCGCAATCTTAAAAGAAAGTGACTGTGTTGCTACCCGTTTGCTTTTTACCATGGGGATCAACATTCAGAAACTATATGGAGCAATCCTTACTGCCATGGGCGAGGCACCGCTGCAGGGCGGTGCAAGCGGAAATGCAAATACCGGCCGCGGACCGCAGACAAGAGGTGGAGCGCAGACCAGCGAAACGCCGGCACTGGACCAGTACAGCCGGGATCTGACTGAGCTTGCGCGCGAAGGAAAACTCGATCCGGTTGTCGGCCGTGGGCAGGAAATTGAGCGTGTCATTCAGATCTTAAGTCGCCGGACAAAAAACAACCCGTGTCTGATCGGAGAGCCGGGTGTCGGAAAAACGGCGATTGCGGAAGGTCTGGCGCAGCGGATTGCCCTTGGCATTGTGCCGGAAACGATCCGCGATAAGCGAGTTGTTGTCCTTGACCTTTCCGGAATGGTAGCCGGAAGCAAATACCGCGGTGAGTTCGAAGAGCGTATCAAACGTGTCGTCAAAGAAGTGACGGACAATGAAAATATTCTGCTGTTCATCGATGAACTTCACACCATCATCGGGGCCGGCGGTGCAGAGGGAGCACTCGATGCATCCAATATCTTAAAACCGTCCCTTTCCCGCGGAGAAATTCAGCTCATCGGTGCAACCACGATCGAAGAATACCGTAAATATATAGAAAAAGATGGCGCATTGGAGCGCCGTTTCCAGCCGGGAAAAGTAGAAGAACCGACGGAAAGCGAAGCACTTGATATCTTAAAAGGCCTGCGCCCATACTACGAACGCCACCACGGCGTGGAAATCACCGATGAAGCACTGGAAGCAGCCGTAAAAATGAGCGTCCGCTACATCAACGACCGTTTCCTGCCGGATAAAGCCATCGATCTGATCGATGAGGCATCCGCAGGCGTACAGCTCGCCGGCTACCAGGTGCCGGACAACATGGCAAAAGAGGAGCAGACACTGTTCGAAGTACAGAAAGAAAAAGAATCCGCGATCAGTACCGGCGATTTTGAGCAGGCAAAAGAACTGCAGGCGCGCCAGCAGGAGCTCGAAAAAGATCTGGAGCAGATCCGAAAACGCTTTGAACGCCGTTGCAAAAACAAAAAACTGCAGGTAACAGAAGAAGAAATCGCAAAAACCGTATCCACCTGGACGAAAATTCCGGTACAGCGTCTCGCGGAAGGAGAATCGAAACGTCTGGCAAGACTGGAGCAGACACTCCATAAACGCGTTGTCGGCCAGGAAGAAGCCGTGACAGCTGTGGCAAAAGCCGTAAAACGAGGCAGAGTCGGATTAAAAGACCCGAACCGTCCGACAGGATCCTTCCTGTTTCTTGGACCGACCGGTGTCGGAAAAACAGAACTTTCCAAAGCACTCGCCGAGGCAGTTTTCGGTACAGAGCAGGCCCTGATC
>ENA-UPTB01001561-UPTB01001561.1-human-gut-metagenome-genome-assembly--contig:-NODE-1561-length-19093-cov-13.009518_pt1 | contig 19093 bp, 17 predicted proteins | sample MGYA00250046_ERZ773369 | MGnify/ENA primary metagenome ERZ773369 (study PRJEB29103, sample SAMN06111938) | human gut metagenome | biome: human gut; feature: ankylosing spondylitis patient; material...
AGGCCGCCGCTGGTGATGAAGCCGCGGCTCTTGGTGTGGCGGATGTACTGTGCCGCCCACATCTGGTGCTGGCCCACGTCGGTGACGTAGACAGCCTCCGGGCCGCACTGGCTGCACACCTCGCCGATGACCTGATGGGGCATCAGGCGGGACGCGTCGGACACGGGATGATAATCCTGCGCCTGCCACTCGCGGATCATGGCCATCCACTCCGGGTGCTTTGCCTCCTGGATGAGGGGGAGCATCCCGCCCAGCACGTAGGCGGCATCGCCGGAGATGGCCAGATCCACATCCACGTTCTTGCCCAGCTCGCTGGGGTCGATGTCGATCTGGATGATGGTGGCATTTTTCGCAAAGGTCTTGGGGTTCAGGGCCACACGGTCCGAGAAGCGGGTGCCCAGCGCGATGAGGACATCACAATCGGCCACGGCCCGGTTGGAGGTGTAGCAGCCGTGCATTCCCACCATGCCGATGTTCATCGGGTCGCCGTAGGGCACGACGCCTGCCGCCATCAGGGTGTAGGTGGCGGGGATCTCCGCTTTGTGGATGAGGTCCCGCAGGGGCTGGCAGGAGGCTGCGCTCCGCACACCGCCGCCAAAGTAGACCAGAGGCCGCTTGGCCGCGTTGATGAGGTCGGCGGCCCACTTGACCTGTTCTTCGTTGTATGTGGTCACGGTGCGGATCTTTTCCGGCTGCTTGGGAGTGAACTCGCAGACCGCAGCGGTCACATCCTTGGGGATGTCCACGAGGACGGGGCCTTTGCGGCCGCTCTGCGCAATGCGGAACGCGGCCCGCATGGTGTCGGCCAGGTCTTCGACCCTGCGCACCGTGAAATTGTGCTTGGTGATGGGCATCGTGATGCCCTCGATGTAGGCTTCCTGAAAGCTGTCCGTGCCAAGGGCCGCCGTGGTGACGTTGCCGGTGAAGGCGACCATGGGCACCGAGTCCATGTAGGCCGTGGCAATGCCGGTGACGAGGTTGGTGGCACCCGGCCCGCTGGTGGCCAGCACCACGCCGGTACGGCCGGTGGCGCGGGCATAACCGTCTGCCGCATGGGAGGCGCCCTGCTCGTGGGCGGTCAGCACATGGGTGATGCGGTCGGCGTTCTTGTACAGCTCATCGTAAAGGTTCAGCACTGCGCCGCCGGGGTAACCGAAGATGGTATCCACCCCCTGCTCGCAGAGCACCTCAACAAAAATCTGCGAACCATTCAACTGCATGTCTTGTCTCTCCTGTTTCCTGTCTCTTTTCCAACTCTACACTTTCAAAATTCCCTCAGATACGTCAAATTTCGCATCCTGCATCCTCGATGGAACGTTGGGTCAATTATACTATAAATCGGTCAGATGTCAAACAATGATTTGTAAAGTGAATCACCCGAAAGATGAAGATAATTAAACACAGGGTTGCACTGAGCCTGCAGCAGCAGTATAATTTTGGTACATTCGTTAAATAGAAGAGGGAAAAGGCTATGAAACTTCGTGAATGGAACGCCCGGCTGCACGGGCTTGTGATCTTCCGCGCCCTGCTGGAAGACCCAGTGGTGGCCAAATTATTGGACCTGACCGACCGGATGGAAGCGGGCACCCGCAGCATGGGCCCGGTGTGCGACGCCGTGGCGGCCTTTGAGGCGGCGTTGTTCGAGCAGACCACCAATCTGGGCGAGTATCTTGCCAATGCGGTGCTGGAGACCGAGACGGTCTGTGTGCGGCAGGCTGCGGCGGGCGGCATCACGCCGGTGCTGCAAAAGGCACTGGACAGTGAACTGAGCTTTTTGCAGGAGCTTTGCCGCCTGACGCTGGATGAGCTGTTCCAGACGGCTTATTCCGAACAGGCCCAGCGGCCGGAACTGGCCTTCCTGCCCCGGTGGGAGACGAAGGACATCGACCTGGCAGCGGCTTACGCCCAGCGGATGCAGGAGGCCGGGAAAAAGGGTTACGGCATGTTTGCCAAACACCATGTCTTCACGGTGGAGAACGGGCGTCTGGTGCCGGTCAAGTACCCGGACCCCCAGCGCCTGTCCGAACTGCCCGGTTACGAGGGCGAGCGGGAAAAGGTCATCGCCAACACCAAAGCCCTGCTGGCCGGGATGCCGGCCAACAACGTCCTGCTGTACGGTGACGCGGGCACCGGCAAATCGAGCGCGGTCAAGGCCATCGCCAACGAGTTCGCGCCCGAAGGCCTGCGTCTGGTGGAAGTCAAGAAGAACCAGCTCTATCAGATCCCCGACCTGATGGACAAGCTGGCGGCGAACCCGCTCAAGTTCATCTTCTTCATCGACGACCTGAGCTTCACCGCCAACGACGACAACTTCGCAGCCCTCAAGGCCATCCTTGAAGGCAGCGTGGGCGGCCGGGCCAGAAACATTGCGGTCTATGCGACCTCCAACCGCCGCCACCTCATCAAGGAGACCATGACCGACCGCACCGGTGATGACATCCACGAGGCCGACACCCGGCAGGAGCTGATGAGCCTGTCGGCCCGCTTCGGCCTCACCGTGACCTTCCAGCGGCCCGAAAAGGCCCGCTTCGAGGCCATCCTCACCGAGCTGGCCAGACAGCACGACATCCGGATGCCGATGGATCAGCTTCTCGTCAAGGCCGAGGCGTTCGCCATCCGCGCCGGTGGCCGCAGCCCCCGCGTGGCCAAACAGTTCATCGAGCAGTGTGAGAGCGGCGTACAGAAGTAAGAACAGGCAAAAAGGCAGTGCCCATGCGGGCACTGCCTTTTTGCAATAAAATCAAACGCGCTCGGCGACGAGCTGGAAACCGGCCTTGGTCAGCTCCGTGCGGATCTGCTCGATCTGCGCATGGTCGCGGGTCTCCAATGCCAGCTTGAGGAAGCAGCTGGAGATGGGCATGTTGGGGTCGGAGCCATCGTGCAGGACGGAGACGACGTTGCTGCCGCAGCGGGAGACGATCTCGGCCACCTTCTTGAGCTGGCCGGGCTTGTCCTCCAGTGCGATGGTCAGGTTGGCTTTGCGGCCGCTCATGACCAGACCGCGGGTGATGACGCGGTTGAGGATGTTCACGTCGATGTTGCCGCCGGAGATGACGCAGACGACCTTTTTGCCCTCGATGGGCAGCTTGTGGAAGAGGGCGGCCGCCACGGGCACTGCACCGGCCCCCTCAGCGACGAGCTTCTGGTTTTCCATCAGAGAGAGGATGGCGGCTGCGGTCTCGTCCTCGGTCACGGTCACGATGTCGTCCACATACTCCTCGCAGAGCTGGTAAGTCAGCTCACCGGGGGTCTTGACCTGGATGCCGTCCGCGAAGGTGGAGGCAGCGGAGAGGGTCTGGTATTTGTGCTCGTGGAGGGAGCGGTACATGCTGGGGGCACCCTCGGCCTGCACGCCGTAGACCTTGACGTCCGGTTTGAGGCTCTTGATGGCAAAGGCCACGCCGGAGATGAGGCCGCCGCCGCCCACAGGCACGATGACCGCATCCACATCGGGCAGCTGGTCCAAGATCTCCAGACCGATGGTGCCCTGACCTGCGATGACCTGTTCGTCGTCGTAGGGGTGGATGAAGGTCATGCCGGTCTCGGCCTGCAGCTCGACGGCCTTGTCGTGGGCGTCGTCGTAGGTGCCGGGCACGAGGCAGACCTCCGCGCCCAGGCTCTTGGTGTTCTCCACCTTCATGATGGGCGCACCGTCCGGCATACAGACGATGCTTTTGATGCCCCGGCGGGTCGCGGCCAGCGCCACGCCCTGGGCGTGGTTGCCTGCCGAGCAGGCGGTGACGCCCCTTTCGGTCTCCTGTTTGGAGAGCTGGCTGATCTTATAATAGGCACCGCGCACCTTGAAGCTGCCGGTGGCCTGCAGGTTCTCGGTTTTCAGGTAGAGCTGGCAGTCCTTGGACAGCTTGGGGGCCTCGATGAGGTCGGTCTTGCGGGCAACGTCCTTGAGCACAAAGGCGGCGTGGTAGATTTTATCCAGAGTCAGCATGACGATTCCTTCCCTTTTTCGTTTCCGTGATGTCATCCAGTATATGTTACCAAAATTGTTTTGTCAAATGAATTTCGTTCACGATAGAAGCACATAAAAAGAGAACTGCCGCAGACGTTTCGTCCACAGCAGTTCTCTGCCTTGTTTTTTATGCGGTTATGTTGTTGGCATCAACGGCCGCGTCCGCCGCCGCCGCCATGGAAGCTGCCGCCGCCCATGCCCCCGAAGGAGCCGCCACCGCCAAAACTGCCGCCGCCAAAGGAACCACCACCGAAGCCGCCGCTGCGGGGCGGAGTGCTGCGGGGCGGAGTGCTGCGGGGCGGGGTACGGCGCGGCGGCGGAGAGCTGCGCGGGCCGCGGCCGCCGTAAGGGCCGGGACCGCCAAAGCCGCCATAGGGGCCGCCCGGCGGGGGCGGGGGCGGGTTGCGGCGTCCGCGCGGCGGACGGGGTCCTCTGTGCCAGGGGCCGCCAAAGCACCAGAACAGGCCGCTCAGCGGACCGGAGAAGGTGTAAAGGATCACCGACACGATGATGAGCAGCAGGATGATCGTGAACAGGATGGTGACAAAGCCCAGCAGAATGTCGCCAAAACCGCCGCTGCTGTTGTCATCATAAGCAGGCTCGTTGTAGGAGCCGTTGTTCGTGTTCCCGCCCGAAAGGCTCACGCCGTAGATGTCCGCGATGGTCTGGGCCACGTTCCGGGCGCAGGTGGTCACGGCGTCGTCATAGTCCTGCCGGACGAAGTCGTCCTCCATGGTCTGGGCAAGGGCACTGGCCTGACTTTCCAGCGTGGTGTTGCGGAAACCGTCACCTGTGGCAATGTAGTAATCGCCGTCGGCGTACTGCTGGGTCTCCATCACCAGCAGGATCAGCACACCATTATTGCCGGTAGAAGAACCAATGCCCCAGGCATTGGCCGCCTGCAGGGCATATTCCTCTGTGGTGCAGCTGCCGGTGTAATCCACCGTCAGCACGCCGATCGTCGCACCTTTACAGCTGGACTGCAGCTGAGCATTCAGGTCGGTGATGTTCTGCACAGTGCTGCTGCTGAGGACGTTGGCCTCATCCACCACACACTGGTCCTTGGGCAGCTCCGGCAGGTCCGCCTTGGCTGCATAGGCCGGGCTGAGGGTGGCCAGACACACCACCCACACCAGCACCAAAGCACCGATCTTTTTTACAATGTTTTTCATGCGAAGGGTTCAACCTCCTTCACGCCGGCAAGGCCGCCCAGCACATTGGCCGGAAACCCGCCGACTTCGTTCTGATAGTTGTAGACTGCTTCGTTGTATTTCAATGTGCCGATGATGGTGCCTGCGCTGTTGAACTGGCCATACTGGCCCTGCACAGCGCCCATCTTCATGGGGTCGGCGGCCTGCTCCTGCAATTTGGCATAGAGCTGGTCGATGGCCTTGCCCAGCGTCTCGTTGGCCTGATACAGCGCATGCATGGAACTGCCGTTGTAGTAGCTCAGGGAGGTCAACGCCTGACTCTTTCCGCCAGACTGCACGGCATCCAGACAGGCCGAAAAGTCATCCAGCGCCGCCTGCGCGGTCTGTACTTCCGCATTGTCGGCCCCCAGCGTATTGCCGGCGGTGGTGATGACGTTTGCCGCCGTATTGGCCCGGGCGGTCAGTTCCTCGCTGAGGTTGTAGCCGTTGTCGGCAGACACGCCCACCGTGAACCACTGCCGGGCCGTGTTGTATTTGCTGCGCACCTTGGCGCTGCCAAAGCCTGCAAAGGCCGCCAGCATCATCACGATGCTCAACGCCAGGGCCACGGCCTGCCGGGTGAGGGCGGCGGGCAGTTTTGCTTCCAGCCCGGCCAGCTTCTGCTGCAGCGGGGTCAGCTGCACGGCCTGCTCCGGGCTGGCCTTTTCGCGGTAGCTGCCCGCGTCAAAGCCGCCGGGGGTGCCGGTCTGCTTGGGGTTAAAATCTGCGTTTGCCATTTCAGCTCCGGATCTCCATCATTTTGGATTTCAGTTCGTCCTCGATACGGGTCAGTTCCTGCTCGGCGGCAGCGCGCTTTGCGCGGCCCTCGGTCTGGATCTTGTTCAGCTCGTCCAGCGTCTCGATCAGGCTCTTGTTGGTCTGCTGCAGGGTCTCGATGTCCACCACGCCGCGCTGGGACTCCTTGGCCGTCTCGATGGTGCCCAGCTTGAGCGCCTCGGCGTTCTTCTTGAGCAGGTCGTTGGTCATGTCGGTGACGGCACGCTCGGCCTGCATGGCCTGCTGGCTGTGGGCCAGGCCCAGGGCCAGCACCATCTGGTTCTTCCACAGGGGGATGGTGTTCACGATGGTGGACTGGATCTTCTCGGCCATCATGGTGTTGTTGTTCTGCAGCAGGCGGATCTGGGGGCCCATCTGCAGGCTGATGTTACGGGTAAGCTCCAGATCGTACAGCTTCTTTTCAAAGCGCTCGCACTGGTCGGCCAGGTCGCGGGCCGCCTGGGCGTCCTCCGGCAGGCCGGAGGCCTTGGCCTTGTCCATGGCCTGCTGCAGCTCCCCTGCACGCACCTCGGCCAGCTTCTTTTTACCGGCCAGAATGTACATGCTGAGCTCCTTGAAGTAGGCCATGTTCAGGTCATACATCTTGTCCAGCATGGCGATGTCCTTGAGCAGCTGCACCTGATGGGCCTCCAGCATGCCCTGGATATTCTCCACGTTGGTCTCGGCCTTGTTGTACTTGGTCTTGAGGGCGTCGAGCTGGTCGCCCTTTTTCTTGAAGAAGCCCAGAATGCCCTTCTGCTGCTCTTCGCCTGCGTCAAAGCTCTTCAGCTCGCCGATCAGGTCGGTGATCATATTGCCCACTTCGCCCAGGTCCTTGGTGGACACCTTGGAAAGAGCTGCTTCGGAGAAGTCACCGATCTTCTTCTGGCAGGCGGAGCCATACTGCAGCACCTGCTGGCTGTTTGTGATGTCGATCTTCTCCGCGAACTGATCCACCATGGCCTGCTCTTCCGGGCTGAGCTTGACCTGTGCCTCGGGGGCAGCGGCGGGTTCCGGCTGTTTGGGCTGGGCCTGCTCCTGTGCCGGAGCCGGGTCCAGCGTCAGGGTAGGCACAGCGGGTGCGTCGAGGTCAAAGTTGAACGTGTTGTCTGCCATAGGAGATTCCTTCCTTTCCAGTATATCCGTTTATTTACTCAGTCCCTGCCCTTTGAGCATGTTCTGCAGCACGGTCAGGTCTGCCGACAGGTCCATGCTTTCTGCGGCGTACAGTGCATCCAGCTGGTTTTCAAAGGCCGTGGCAATGGAGGACGCATTGTGCTCCACCTCGGCACGGATGGCGGCGGCGTTCTCGCCGCGCACCCCCTGCCGGGCCAGCTGCGCATACTGCTGCAGCACATTCACGGCGTCCGGCAGATAGTAGTTGGCAAAGCGGCGCACCTGCTTTGCCTTGGCGGGGTTGGCCTCCACCACTTCCACAATGGAGCGTCCGGCCTTTTCCATGCGGGTCATGGCGGCGGACAGCTGCGGGTCGGGCAGGGATTCGTTCAGGCTGTGCAGAGTGTCCAGCTTCTGCTGGATGTCTGCCAGCATGGCGTCCACGTCCTCCACACCCGTGTGGAAGGGCACCTCGGTTTCCACCACACGGGGCGGGCAGACCTTTTTGGCCGCCAGGAATGCCGCCGCAGCGGCTGCCAGCGCCGCCGCAAGGGCCCACAGCCGGTACACCGGCAGCACCGCGCACAGCACCACGAACACCAGCGCCGCCGCGTAGTACGGCAGGACACTGGGCTTCCGGGTGCGGATGATCTTGCTCATGGTCGTTCTCCTTTTCCGGGGCAGGTGCCCCTTATAGTACCCATAATACAACCCTTTGCGAAAAACGCAAGCGGATTCATGAAGAATTTACAGCTTGGCAATTATTTGGCGATCCAGTCTGCCAGCGCCGTGCCCCACACCTGCCGCAGCATCTCCGGGCGGCAGGCCGCATTGGCCGGGCTGGTGCTGGGCAGTTTGACCGCCGCAAGGCCGGTGACCGGCTGCAGATACTTTGTATAAATGCGATAGGCCGTGGCCCCGTTGCAGAACACCGCCTCAATGGGCACCCTCTGCAGCAGAGCGGCGATGTCGTTGGGCACCACGTCCCGGATGGATGCATCCGACGCCCCGGTGATGGTGCAGCTTTCCAGCGTGTCCCACAGGGCCAACCCATGGCGCAGGATGATCTGCTTTTTTGCTTCGATGTCCTCCCGCTTCGGCACCGGCTCCCCGGTCAGGGCGGCCATCATCGGCCAGAAGCGGTTCTGCGGGTGGCCGTAATAAAAAGCCATCTCCCGGCTTTTGGGGCTGGGCCAGGTGCCCAGGATCAGCGCCCGGCTATGCTCATTGTACACCGGCGCAAAGCTCATTGGCCGCCTGCGCTTTCGATCTGTGCCCAGGCCGAGCCCAGGTCCCGGCCGGAGGGCTCCGCTTTCGGGCCATCAAACCAGAGTTCCTCGATCAGCGCCGCCAGGCCGTCCTCCCGCACATCACCGATGACCCGGTCAGCAGCGGCCTTTGCATCCTCGGTTCCATTGTCCATGCACACGCCCAGGCCGGCCGTGCGCAGCATGCTCAGGTCGTTGGCCGAGTCTCCCGCCGCCACCGTCTCTTCCAGCGGCAGGTCCAGCCGGGCACACAGGTCGGTCAGGCCCACGCCCTTGTCCATGCCGCCGCGCACGATGTCGTAAAAGCAGTAGCCGTCGGCGTTTTTTGCGCCCACCTGCATCCAGTTCAGGTTCAGATGGCCGTATTTTGCCATGAAGTCCGCCACATGTTCCGGCGGCACCGCGGCAAACGCCGAATGAGGCATGTCGATGAGGTGCCGGTCCTGGTCCTCGCCGTCCACGCAGGTCAGGCCGCTGCTGCCCATCTTTGCGTAGTTGTTGCGCAGGGCCTCGTACTCGCAGTACACATAGCAGCCATCCCGGAAATTGAACTGCAGCGGGTAGTTGTAATCCTCGCAGAAATCCACCAGCGCGTACATTTCCTCATTGGTGAGGGGGTGTTCCGCCACCACGGTGCCCTTGGCATCGGTCACGCAGGCTCCGTTGCAGGTAACGATGTAATCCGGCCGGATGCCGCCCAGCTGCTCCCTGTGCACGCAAGGATAGGCGCGGCCGGTGCTCAGCGCAAATTTCACCCCGGCGGCCTGCAGTTTTTTCACGACCTTTACCACCGCCGGGCGGGGCTTCGGCTCCCCAAAGGGCACCAGTGTATTGTCAAAATCGCTTACCAGAAGTTTGTATTGCATGCTTTTCTCCTTCACGGGTCCGTGTTTTCTACCAGTATACCACAAATCGACCCGCTGTGGGGACTTTTGGCATACAAAAAACGGGAGCCGCCTTCTTCTGTGAGACAGCTCCCGTTTTTCGGTCCATGTTTTACAGCACCTCGCCCCGGAACAGTCCTTCCAGGGTAGGCATCCAGCCGTCGGCCGTGCGCTGGGCCAGGCCGTTTTCCACCGCCTTATCCAGCAGAGTGGAAAATTCCTGCGGCAGTTCCTGCCCGAACCGCTCCCGGAACAGCGGCTCCACCACGCCGTCGTTCAGCTTCATGCGGCCCCGCAGGTAGCGCAGCATCAGCGCGTTCTCGTCCAGCTGCGCGGCCTGCGCCGTGAGCTTTTCAAAGTCACCGGCATTTTTGATGTAAAGCTTGAGGCTGTTGGTGTTGCGCACGGCATAGCCGTCGTACACCGAACCGCCGTTGACGCCCATGCCGATGACGTCATCCCCGTTCCACTCCATGGCACGGGCGCGGTACTCGTAGCCGGGGCGGGCAAAGCACCCGGCAGCATACATCTTGTAGCCGTTCTCCGGCAGGTACTCGCAGGCATAGCGGAACATCTCGAACCGCTCCGCCGCGTTGGGCATGCCCTCGGCGTCGGTCACGGCCAGCGGCTCAGCCGTGATGTGCCCGGCCTGCATGATGACCGCCGCGTGCAGGCTGTTGTGCCAGCTCTGCATCGTCTGCCCCGGGATGCCGTAGTTCAGGGTCAGGCCCACATTGTTCAGGTGGAACTTTGCCAGAAACAGCATGGCGTTGCGGATATGCTGCGCGTTGTGGGTGCAGCCCAGCGCCTTCAGCTCGGCGTCGTTGTCCGAGCGCATCATCAGTTCGGTGCGGTTGGGGTGGCCGGACGCGATGCCCGTGAGGGACGGCGTGCCGATGGTGACGGGCAGCGAGTCGTAGCTGACCTCTGCCCCCTGCGCCACCGGCAGATGGGTGCGCACCGTGCGCAGCACATCGCCCAGTAGGTCCGGAGCCATCACGCTGGCGCTGCCGCCGCTGAGGTGCACGGCCCGGATCTCGTAACCGTCCAGTTCTCCCTCATAGGAGAGCACCTCCCGCTTGAGGGCGTCCATATAGGCGTTTTTTTCTGCATTGGAGCCCACCGCGTTGAAGTGCGCGAGGTAGTTTTCCGGGCGGATGCAGTAAGGGATGTGCAGGTCAAGCACGAGCGGTTTTGCCATGGTGATGCTCCTTGTCGTTTTTTATAAAGTATACACGCATTCATGCAAAAGGGGAAGCCCTGTAACGGGGCTTCCCCAGAGAAGAAGAAAAAGAAACGCGTCAGAAGAGATCAGTGGGGACCGCCGGGACCGCCGGGGCCGCCGGGGCCGCCTGCGGGTGCCTCCATGGCCTCCACGGGCTCACCCAGGAACTTCTTGTCGGAAGCCACCTGATGGCCTGCGGTCCAGCCGTGGGTCATGGCCATACCGACCGAGTTGCCGGCGAACGGAGTGCTGTAGCCAAAGCCGTAACGACCGCCCAGGCAGTTGCCAGCCACATACAGGCCCTCGATGGGCTCCCAGTCCTTGTTCAGGACGTTCTGGGTCTCGTCGGTGATGACACCGCTCATGGTGACCATCATCGGGTTGGAGGAGTGGCCGGTGGAGCTGGTGCCGCCGAAGAACGGAGCGGTGTCGATGGGCACCATGTACGGTGCATCCTTGCCGTAGTCGCTGTCCACGCCTGCATAGCACAGCTCGTTGTAGTGTGCGATGCTGTCCAGGAAGTTCTGCTTGGCAGCGCCCTTGTAGCCCAGCAGATCTGCCAGCTCCTCCAGAGTGTCGGCACGGTAGATGGTACCGGCCATCTGGGTGCGCTCGGCCAGGTTTGCAATGGTGATGGTGTTGGCCTGACCGGACACGGTGTTGTTCATGTCCTGCTCGATCTTATCCCAGTAGTCCTGCATGCCAAAGTTGGGTGCGCCGTGGTCCAGCGGAGCAGCCTTCAGGGTCTTGGCCCAGTTGGCGTCGGTGACGTAGCAGGCCAGACCGGCGGGCTGACGCAGGCAGGTGGCCTGCATCTGCGCAATGGCGCCCTCGTTCATGAAGCGCTTGCCGCGGCTGTTCAGCATCAGCATGGGAGCGGTGCCCCAGGGGCCGGAAGCGCCGCCGCCGATGGCCATCCAGCCACGGGGGGTGGGCTCGATCATGCCGCCTGCCCAGCAGGCCATCTTGTGGCCCTGGCCGTTGCGGGTGCCTGCAGAGGCCCAGCTGTCAGCGGTCGCGCCGCTGCGCTCAGCCCACTCCATGCCCTCGTTCAGCAGCGCCCAGCACATCTCGGGGTTGCCGATGAAGTCGCCTGCGCACAGGATGACGCCCTTGTTGCAGTTGTAGCGGTAGTAGGTGCCGTCTGCGCCCTTGGCGTACACGCCGGTGACCTTGCCGCTGTCGTCCTGGATGAGCTTGATGCCCTCGCGCTCAAAGTCCCAGGCACAGTTGGGGGTCTCCTGCACATACTTGACGATGTACTTGTGGATGTACTCGATGTTGTTGCCCTGATAGCCGTAGAACTGGGCATTGCAGGGCCAGGTCAGGTAGCCGCCGCAGCTGATGGGGTAGCTGGCCTTCTGCTGGCCGTAAGCTGCCTGGGTGTTGCACAGCGGGTACTGGAACATATCGCTCAGGTCGTAGTGGCCGGCACCGCCTGCGGGCTCGCCGTCCACCCACTGGTCGCCGGTCTTGCCGTCGCCGGTGGCCTTGGGCACGATGACAGCGGTATCGGCCAGATACACGTCGCTGTCGTTGGCCTTGCGCTCTTCCTCATAGGAGTCGTAGATCTCCTCATAGCGGTCGAACATCTGGCCGGAATACTGCACGAAGTTCTTGATGATCTCCGGGTTCACACGGCCTGCGGCACGCTTGCAGAACTCGGAGGTGATGGCACCGGTGTCATAGGGGCCATAGCCGCGCTCGATCAGCAGCTTGGAGTTGACGTGGCCGATGTCCTCGCCGTACCAGCCGCCCATGTTGGTGCCGGTGCCGTCCAGGTCCACAAAGTTGCCCCAGGGCTGCTTTTCAATGACCGCCACCGTAGCGCCCTCATCCACAGCACCAAAGGCTGCGCCGACGCCGGCATGGCCGCCGCCCACGATGACCACATCATAGGTGCCTGCATCCTCGTACTTGTCGGGGTCAGCCGGAGCCTCACCCAGCCAGTCGCCGGGGCCGCAGTAGCCGGGCACACGGCCGGTCACTTCGGTCGTCTCAGGCTTTTCCACCTCAGTGCCGGTAGCCTGTGCGATACAGTCGGCTACGCACTCCTGGATGGCACCCACGGAGGCCACCAGCGTGCAGCTGGTCACAGCGTCCACATCGGCGCTCTGGCCTTCCACGATGGCCTTGGCCATGGCAGTCTTTTTGTCGTCGGTCAGCAGGTCCTGCTCACCGGAGGAAGTGATCTCGCAGGCGGTGATGCTGTTGGCATCAAAGGTCATGGAGACACCGATCTCGGAGTAGGAGATGGTCTTGGAGGCAGAATAGGTGCCCGGGGTGTACTTGTCCTCGGCGGCTGCGGTGCTGCCGGAGGATGCGGCGGTGCTGCTGGAACTGCAGCCTGCCAGCAGACCCAGCGCAGCGGCACCGCTGCCAGCGGCAGCAATGTTGCGCAGGAAGCTGCGGCGAGAGATCTTGCTCTTCATTTGGTTACCTCTTTTCTTCTTTTGCACCGGTCTTGTGTAGGCCCGGCGCTCTTGTTACAAGTTTAACAGGTTTCGGCAAAGATTTGAAATACCAATAATTTGCCCGCTTATAACTTAAACGCATAAGGCGGTTGAGTTTGCACAAGAAATTTGTTATACTCTTGGCAAGGTTCCACAATTTTTGATGCAGGCAGGAGAAAAAGCGTATGACATTGCAGCAGATCATGTACTTTCAGCAGGTAGCCCGCTCCGGCAGCTTTACCAAGGCAGCGCGGGCCTGCTTTGTGTCCCAGACGGCCATCAGCCGCCAGATCAGCGCCCTGGAAGAGGAACTGCACGTCACCCTGCTGGAGCGCGACACCGCCCATGTCAAGCTGACGCTGGCCGGGGAGTATTTCTTCCAGCAGGTCAACGAGCTCACGGCCCGGCTGGAAGAGGTCGTGACCCGGACCCAGACCATCGCCCAGGAGCAGCAGACCCACCTGACCCTGGGCATCCCCACCATCCTGGAGCAGCACGCCATCTCCCAATTGCTCCGTCAGTACCACAGCCTGCACCCGGAAGTGCAGCTTTCCACCGTGGCCGACTCCCGGCAGCAGCTGGTCAGCCAGCTGGTGGACCGGAAGATCGACCTGCTGGTCGCCATGGATTTTGACCTGCCCGATCTGGAGGGGCTGGACAGCATCATCCTGCAGCAGGTGCACGCTACCTGGCTGCTGCCGACCGGCCACCCCCTTGCCGGAGCGGAGAAGATCGCGCCGCAGCAGCTGCAGGGCGAAACGCTGATCCTGACTCAAGAGGACCCCCGAGGCAACACCGAGGAGCTGCTGCGCCAGTACTACAATCAGCTGGGTCTGAAAGGAAACCCGGTCCTTCACACCCGGACGCTGGAGGAGCTGTTCCTGCTGGCCAGCGCCGGGGTGGGCATCGGCCTGCTGCCCTCTTCCGTGCCCGGCTACCTGCGCCCGGACCTGTGCAGCGTGCCCATCGACGGCCCACAGTGGAGCTTCAGCTTCCTGCTCATCTCCCGCCGGGAGCGCAGCCGCGCCAGCGTGCGCGCCATGTTTGAACTGGCAGAACATTTATAAGGTAAAAATCCCCCGGTCCGCCTGCAGCGTGGACCGGGGGATCCCTTTGCCGTAAAACACAACAAAAAAGCGTTCTGAGAAATCTCAGAACGCTTGGTGGTTGCGGGGGCCGGATTTGAACCAACGACCTTCGGGTTATGAGCCCGACGAGCTACCAGACTGCTCCACCCCGCGATATTTACTTTTCGCTCATCAGCTGTTCGCTGACTGCTCAAGTATAATACCACAGGGTGGGAACAATGTCAACCCCTTTTCCCAAAAATTTTGAATTTTGTGCAGGAGGGGCTTGCCGCCCTTACTTTTTCCGCTTTTTGCGCCAGACGGCAAAGCCTGCGGCGGCGGCCGCGACCACCAGCACCACCGGCCAGGCACCGGCCAGCCAGACGGCCAGCTGCTGCAGGCCGTTTACAAAATTGGACCAGCCCTGTGCAAAGGCTGCACCGACGCTGCCCAGGAAGCTCTCATCGGTGGGGGTGTAGTTCTGCACCTCGCTCAGGTTGACGTACACGGTGCACTGCTGCACCTGATTGCTGTACCAGTCCAGCTGGCTCTGCCAGCTCTCGATCTGGGACTGCACGTCGGTCAGGCTGGTCTCGATCTGCAGCAGGTCGGACAGATTGTCGGCCTGGGCCTGCAGCTCCTGCAGACGAGTGCGCTGGGCTTCCAGATTGGCCAGCCGCGTTTCCACGTCCATGTACTGGGTGGTCACATCGTCGGCCTGCTGGCTCTTGTAGGTCACATTGCCCGCCTGCGCCACAGCATCCAGAAAGCTCTGGTAATTTTCTTCCGGCACACGGAAGGTCAGGTTGACGCTGCGGCTGGACCCGACGTCTGAATATTCACTGCTGGATTCCAGATACCCGCCTGCGTCATTCAGGGCAGCATCCAGTGCCGCGCGGGCCGTGTCGTAGTCCTTGCTTTCCAGGGTCAGGTTGGCGGTGTAGATGATCTTGGGGCTGGTGCTGGCCTGCCGGTCCTCGGCGGCAGCAGCGTCGTTCTCCGAAAGGACATCTGTACCCACATTCATGCGGTCCGTCGCACCGGCGTCCAGACTGTAGGTAGCCGCTTCCGGGGCGTCCACCATGGCCTGCTGGGCGGTAAAGCCACCTGCGGTGGAAGCTGCGGAACTATTGGCCGAATACAGAGCCATGTTGCTGCTCTTTGCACCGATGTCCAGCTTCCCGGTGCTCAGGGCACCGTAGCCCAGCACGCACACGGCCAGACAGGCGGCCAGCGCGCCCACCGGCTTTGCAGGGAAATGGATGAGCTTTGCCTTTTGGGGCAGTTCCTGCGGGCGCACGACAGCCGTGTTGTCTGCCTGCGCCGGCATCATCGGGCGGTTCTTTTCCTCTTCGGGCAGGGTGCCGGCCATGGCCAGCAGCTTTGCCTTCAGATCTTCCGGGGCGTGGAGGTCATCCGCCTCCATCTTGTACTCATACCACCTCATCTTCGATCTCCTCCTTCAGCATCGTCTGTAACTGTGCCCTCGCCCGCCGCAGCCAGCTCAACACCGTGTTGGTGGGCACCTTCAGCATCCGGCCGATCTCCGCCGTGGTGTACCCTTCATAATAGTGTAAGTAAATGGCGTTGCGGTAATTCTCCGGCAGGGCCTTCACTGCATCCAGCACACTGCCGTCCTCCATCTGTTCCGGTGCGGGCAGGTTCTCGTCCAGTTCGGTATCCTTCTGGTGCGCCGCACGGGTCAAATCCCGGCAGCGGTTGATGGCCACCCGCAGCAGCCACGCCTTGAGATGCTCCTCACTCTCAAAGCAGCCCTCGTAATGCAGGAGCTTTTCAAATACATCCTGCACCACATCCTCGGCATCGGCCGTGCATCGGCAATTGTGCACGGCCGCGCGGTAAACGGCGTCGCTGTATCGCTGCACTGCCAGCGCGAACACTTCGTTTTTGGTCAGCTGTCCCATTGTTCAAACTCTCCTTTGACGCCCTCAACGGGCACAGTGGAAATACTTTCCACGGGGACATTTCACTCAAGAAACGGTTGAGCAGTCCCGATTATTGCGTATCATTCACAAACGTGCAACAAAACTTTTTTCACCCCGCCGCAGCGGCGTTTCGGTTTTAGTATACCATGAACCCCCGCAAAACAAAAGAGGGAGCCGCCGCGCCTGCGGCAGTTCCCTCGCTGCTTCATTCTTTTTCCGGCCGGTCAGCGGCGGTAGACCCGCTGCAGCAGGGCCACCCGCTCCCTCAGAAAGGTCTCGGCCCTGGGGTGGGTCAGCCAGCACTTGCCTGCCGGGCTGCCCACCAGCCGCCGCCCCAGGGCTGCCGGGTCGGTGTCGATGGCCTCCACATCCTGCACGGTCAGCTGCAAAGTGAGCGCCGCCGGAACATCCGGCAGCGGCGGCAGCGGATCCTCCCACACAAAGGGCGGCAGCAATTGCAGCGCCGTCACGCTGCGGGTGCACTCCTCGGTGAGCAGCAGCGCCGCCGGGGCACCGTCGGCCGCTACCTGCAGGCTGCTGTACAGCACCTGCATCTGCACCGCCGCCTGCAGGCGGACAAAGCCCTCCCCTGCCTGCGGCACAAGGCGCAGATACTCCCGCGCTTCTTCCGGGTAGATCCGGCGCGCAGGGGCCTGCAGGCTGGCATACAGGGCAGGCAGCGCAAAGCAGCCTGCCTTATCCAGAGCTTGCTGCACCAGCAGATAGAATTCGGTCAGCGGATGTGCCGGGTCCGGCTGTGCCATGCCGAAATCCGGCCGTGAAACGTGTCCTCCGCCCATACAGTCTCCCTTCTGTTCTCTCCCCTCTTCGGTCAATTGTAAACCCTGCGCAAACTTTTCTGTTGACCATTTGTCCGTTCACAGGCTATACTCTTTCACAGAACTGCCTTGCAAATTTTTACAGAGGGGAATTTTACTATGAAAAATCAAAAAATCACCACTTACCAGATGGCCGTTACTGCGGTGATGGCCGCCGTGCTGTGCGTGCTCGGCCCGCTAACCGTGCCCATCGGAGCCATTCCCATCTCGCTGGCAAACTTTGTCATCTGCCTGACCGCCTGGCTGCTGGGTCCCAAGTTCGGCACCCTGAGTGTCGTCATCTATCTGGCCATCGGCCTGATCGGCGTTCCGGTGTTCTCCGGCTACGGTGCCGGTTTGGCCAAGGTGGCAGGCCCCACCGGCGGCTATCTGGTGGGTTACCTGCTGCTGGCTTTCATCGGCGGCCTGTTCATTGAAAAAAGCAATGGCCAGCCGGTGGTCTCCGCCGTGGGTCTGGTGCTGGGCGATGCTGCCTGCTACGTCCTGGGTACCGCCTGGTTCGTGTTCCAGATGCAGTGCGACCTGGGCCATGCACTGGCTGTGTGCGTGTATCCCTTCATCGTGCTGGATCTGGCCAAGATCGTGGTGTCCTGCATTGTGGGTGCCCTGCTGCGCAAGCGTCTAGTGCAGGCCGGTGTGCTGCATCTGAAAGAAGCCTGAGCCCAAACCTAGTCCCCATCCTTTAAAAGCCGTGCTCCCTGCCGATCTGTCGGCGTGGGAACACGGCTTTTTTCCTTATTTCTGAGGCAGTTCCTGCACCACCGGTTCTGCCGGGGGCGGGGTCAGGGTGGAATGCTCCAGCACAAAGGCCGTCGCCTTTGCACGCATCAGGCGCTGGCGCACCTTGCGGGCATCGTTGGCCGGGAAGGTACGTTCCCCGTCCAGTTTCTCATTCCAGTCGGTCAGGGCGGCCGTCACCTCGGTTTCCGTGGGCTGCAGGCCCTCTGCTTCCGCTACCAGCAGCAGCCCCAGCCAGCTGCGCAGCTTGCGTTCCGCCTGGGTGTGCAGCCAGGTGCGGAACTCTTCCACCGTCTGGCCCCGCACCTTGAGGAACTGATCAAAGTTGATGCCGTTGGCCTGCAGGCTCAAGTTGAACTGCCGCTGCTCGGCGAAGTAGTTGCCGCCCACCAGCTGTTTGGGCAGAGGGCCGGTCACCTCGTCCCCCAGCTGCCAGATGACTTCTTTTTCCGCGCGGGCCTTTGCCTGCACGCAGCGCTGGGCGTAGAGTTCCCGGGCCACCTGCTGACGCAGGGCGGCCTTTCCAGCAGCATCTGCCGCACGCTCCTCATCGCCATGATGACGGTTGATCTCCATTTCAATGGTAAGCTGCCGGATGAGGTGCGGTTCTACCGCCTGCACAAAACCGGTGTACCGGCCCAGCGTCAGCGGCGGCAGGGCATAGAACTGCGCCCCGGCCCGGAACCCTTCGGCCCGGTTCACGGACAGCAATTCAAAGTCCGGGTCGGTCACCGGCGTAACGCCGTACTCCGCCGCGATCTGCTCATACAGGGCCGAAAAGCCCTCCAGGATGGTGCGGTTCACCGCCGCCGTCAGCAAGTCCTCTTCGGCCTGCGGGGCGTCCGGCACAGCCTGCTCGGCCGTGATGGCCCGTTCAAGCTCTTCGGCATCCGCCGTAAATACCAGCCGGCAGTCCCCCGGCTCTGCCATACCAAAATGTTCCAGTTTCATCTTATGGTTCCTCCTCTCACAGCAGTGCGAACATCAGCACCAGCAATGCCACGCCGATGCCTGCGTACAGCGCCTCGGCGCCCAGCACCGACTTATCGCCCTCCACATACATTTTCTCCGGGGCTTCCGGGTCGTAGTACAGGGTCACCACGCTGCCCTCGGCAAAATCCTTGCTGCGGGAGGGTTTGGGGTACTGCAGCCGGTGGCTGCCGCCCGCCGTGGTGAACTCCAGCACATAGGCCGTGCCGTCCCGGCTCTGCACTGTGCCAGTGATGCGTGCCTGTACTTTTTCGCCGTTCGTGCAGAGACTGCGCCGCTGCCGCACACTGCGCAGCGCCATGTAAAACATGATCAGTGCACCCACCAGAAAGATGATTCCGTTTGCCATATGCATTCCCTCGTTTTTATCATTGTACGGGAAGCGCCCCGCCGCGTGGCTTTTATTGTACCACACTTTAATGAATTTTTCGCCCCACAGCCGCTGTACGGACTGCATCAATTTCCATGCAAAAATTTGTCAGAAAAATTTGAAAATAGGTGTTGACATTTCCGTTGCATCTGGTATAATAACTATCGTTCCGAGCGACACAGCTCACGAACAAAACAGAATATGCGGATATGGCGGAATTGGCAGACGCGTTAGATTCAGGTTCTAATCGGGGCAACTCGGTG
>ENA-UPTB01001563-UPTB01001563.1-human-gut-metagenome-genome-assembly--contig:-NODE-1563-length-19080-cov-12.725675_pt1 | contig 19080 bp, 17 predicted proteins | sample MGYA00250046_ERZ773369 | MGnify/ENA primary metagenome ERZ773369 (study PRJEB29103, sample SAMN06111938) | human gut metagenome | biome: human gut; feature: ankylosing spondylitis patient; material...
TTGCTTGCTTGCTTGCTTGCTTGCTTGCTTGCTTGCTTGCTTGCTTGCTTGCTTGCTTGCTTGCTTGCTTGCTTGCTAATGATTATGCTTTTTTCGCTCACCAATGTCAATCTTCCTTTATACATATTTTTATCTCAGTTTCATTTTCATAATATACTAGTATTCCTATTCGCTTAGTTGTCTTTTTCCCACATATTTATGTGCATAGATTGTGTTGTAGTTTTGTTTGTCTATTCTCTTAATTTCAAACAATCCATTTTCCAATAAACGGAATCTTCTTCACCATACTTGTAACAACATAGCTACATATAAAAATCAGCATTGCAATGAGAACTGAAGCAAATGGATGAGTGAAATCTGTTGCCATCATAAATCTATCCGCAAATGCCTGTACGAACATCACATGCACTAGATAAATTCCGCGCGTTGCGATTCCAAAATTGTAAATCATGTTCGTTACTTTTTCTGTAAAGCAAATAGCCCCAACCTCGTCTTTAAACAGTACAAAAATCATTGCAGAATAGCATGCGATATTTAGGGTCAAATTATTGTACGTTGCTTGACTTGGTTCTCCGATATGTCTGCTATACAGAATGCCGCCAATAACGCCATAGAGCATTCCAAATGTTCCGGCTATTATAATAAGATGCTTACACTTATCAGAAATTTTATTCCTGTAAAGGTAATATCCCAAGACATAATATCCCATATAGCCCATAGGCAGAAATAGATATATCTTGTCCTGTAATATTTCCTGCACCAATTCATCTAATGCCGGAACAACTTCTAACATTCCAGGAACCCAGCATCCAACAACACATAAACTCAGTAGATACTTACAGACTTTATCATCTTCAATTATTCTGTTCAAAATCGGTGCAATGGCATATAGTCCTGCAATCATCCATAGATACCAAAGATGATAGTTACCATATAGCAATGCCCCAGCAATACTTTTTATGTCTGTAATCTCCAAATTACCGTTTAGAATTCTAAATGCAAAGTATGTACATGACCAAAACACAATAAGAACAAAAATCCTGTAAATGTATTTTTTATAAACTATCTCAAGATTTTTGCCTCTTGACTTTCCAAGAAATAATGCTCCACTTATCATGACAAAGCAACACACACCAATTCTGGAAATAGAATGCCAAAACAGGTAAATCACCCATACATTCGAATCAACTCCCGCGTATTTCCAACCCTGTGCTGAAACATGAAGCAGTATCACACAAAAGCATGCTAATACTCTCAACAATTCAATCCAAACTGCTCTGCTCTGCTCTGCTCTGCTCTGCTCTGCTCTGCTCTGCTCTGCTCTGCTCTGCTCTGCTCTGCTCTGCTCTCAAAATTATCTTCCCCCCATTTTTGTTGTCAAGCCATTTTCCGTTACTTTTCCCTCACACTCCTTAACAGTTCTATTACATTATCTTTCTTAATAATCGCTAAAACTGCTCCTCCAAAAAGAATCCCATATCGAATATACCAGTAATCAAACAAAAAATTACATAAAATACCTGCCACAATTACAAGAATTGAGATTGCTAAAATCATTCTGAAATTAAATAAACACTTTCCCGGAATGAATGCACTTATGACATGTTTACTTACAATCCAATGTCCTATGCTGTACAGAACATAGCAGACCAGTGTTGTATACCCTGCTGCAACATATCCAAACATCCGAATAAAAATATAGTTCAATCCCACATTAACTAATGCTGCTGCCATTGACGAAAAAAGCAAAAATTGGGTTTTTTCAAAGTAAAATTGAGGAAGTGCAAGAATATTATAAAGAAAAATGAAAAACACGCTTGCTGCAACCGGCGGAATCACAAATGTAGCACTAGCATATTCTGCCGAACCAAAAAGCCATACAAGTTCCGGACCGCATAACATTAAAGAAAACACAATGACACCAACCAGCATCAATAGTGCATTTATAATTTTTGCAATTTCTACATAGTCATTCTTCTTGATTTTCTGATACACCCATGGTGTAAAAGAATTACTAATTGCATTTGTGAAAATCTGAACAAGCATTCCTATACTATAGGCAACACTATAAAAAGCAACTTCTGATCTCCCCGCCAATTTGTCAATCATTATTCTATCGCCTTGGTTCAGTATCATACTCGATAAATAGTGAGGCAAGAGAGGAATTGCTAAACCAAGTGCGTATTTCCAATATTCTTTTACAAAAAAGCACCGACCATCTGCAAATTGCTTCACAATAATAATACTGCAAAAAACAACCTCCACCGTAACAATGGAAGCAATCCGAGCTGTAACCTTATCATTTGCAAAATAAACCGCAATCAAGCCAAGAAGAGGATTTGCAATAGATTTTCCAAGAGTGACCGCAACCAACCGTTGGTACTTATATTCAAATCTTTGCCGACCTGCCCAAAAATCAATCGATGGTGTTACCAGCATTTCGACGAACATTAATATAATTAATGTTGGTGCCAATCCAAGTAACTGAACCCACATTTTCTGAAATACAAGATATATTCCAAACACAACGGCTGTGATTGTCATTGTCAATCCCTGCATGGAAGATATATATCTATTCCGGTCGTTTTCAAATTTTACCATCGCATTGTTAAATACCCCATAATAAAGGTATAGTGATGTAATAATTGTTAAAATTTGTAGCCAAGACAAGTAGAGACTATAAGTACCATATTGCTCATCTGTCATCAGTCGTGTAAAAATTGGTACTGTAATAAACGCGATACCTTTTTGCAGAATACTACACATTGTAAACCAGATTGCAGATTTTGCTTGGACACTCATTTGTGTGTATTTACTGAAAATTTTCGCTTTTTTTTCCACTGTGTTTTTTCGAACCTCCCTCAATCAAACAACCAGTACTATTAAAAAAAGAATCTGTGATGCTCTTCAGAAAATAGAAAACAGTACTCAAGTTCTATCCGCATCGTATCACCACAGACTTCTCTATATTTTTCTTATACTTTTGAATTATTTAGCCAATATAGCTTTGGCTTCATTAAAAACAGAATCTTCAAGTCTTGGAGAAATCAGTCCCGTTTCAAACTTAATTTTGGGTGTCAAAAAACTAGCTTCAGGTAGCGAAATATCAAAAAGACATGGTTCCGAATCCTCAATCCAATTAACATACTTGTCTAGTTGTTCATATGTTGAAAGTGACGCCGCCTTAATTCCATATGCTTCTGAAATCTTGCAGAAGTCTGGAACTGTATATCCACCACTTGCTGCAGTAGCTGCGAATCGATCTCCATGACTAAAATGCTGCGTTTCACTAATCTTACCTAATACGCGGTTATTCATAATAAAAATTTTAATAGGCAAATTCTCTCTCTTCACAGTTTCCAGTTCCTGAATATTCATCTGAAATCCGCCATCACCACAAACACAAAAAACCTTCCCATTGTTTGTTGCAATAGAAGATCCTATGGCATACGGAAGTCCGCAGCCCATTGCTCCAAAACCACCACCAATATGTATTCTCCCCTCTCTTCCTTTAAGCTGCAAAGACTGTGCCGCCCAACACTGATTCATGCCGACATCTACTGCCACAATGGGGTTTACCGGTAAGAAAGACGATATTTTTGATATTGCTAAATTTCCAGGCTGAACATCGTATTTTTTCAAATACTCCTTTGCCGCAAGACACTGATTTCTCCAAACAGAATAATCACCAACTTCTTCGCTGAGTAACATTCTCATGAAGTCTCTAGCATCAGCATGATATTTTCTTTCTCCCTTCTTGATATCACGGCTTAATTCGTATTCATCAATATCCGCCCTAACCAAATCAGCCTTTGGTGCAAATCCTTTTGGATCTCTGCCAACCTGCCTGATGCCAAGCCGAGCTCCAACAGATATTACTAAATCACATTCATTTAATATCATATTAGCAACTCTGTTTCCGTGTGTTCCTATAAAACCAATATGGAACTCATCCTGCGCCAAATCCACACCATTTAAAGTAGTTAAAATCGGAATATTGCTTTTTTCTGCAAATTTATAAACCATATTTACCGCATTAGCGGATCTTACACCATTACCGATCAACAATATCGGCTTGCTGTATGTCGAGTGGAAAATCAATGATAACTCCTCCTTTTCTTCCCAATGTTGCCATATTATATGCGCGACCTACAATATCTGAAAAACCTTCGCTTGTATTTGCAGTAACTGAGTATTTTGAAATATTTCTCGTCATCGAAACGAGATCCATTTCCTGAAAGCCATTTTGCCGAATTCCTGAAAAGCCTTTCATTTCTTTCGTGGGAACATTTCCACAAATCCCCATAACCGGAAAGCTATCAAACCAAGCATCTGCTAACCCGCTAAGCCCATTTATAGCACCAGGTCCGGATGTTGTAAAATAAACCCCTAGTTTTCCCGTTGTACGGGCAAATCCCACTGCTGCAAATGCACAGCCTTGTTCGTTATAGCACACATGCATTTTAATTTCATTCTTCCTTTTATATAAAGCATCCATAAACGGCACTATATAGCCACCTGCGTAACCAAATATATCTGTTACACCATGCTCTATGAGAAAATCAACCAAATATTCAGAACAGTTCATCTATTTTTCCCCTTAAAATATCTTGCACCGTTTGCTTCCTTACTAAAATGTGATCTCCCGCACAATATTCTCTATTTACCGCCTTTGAAATAACTTTCGCAAAATCAGCGGGTTCCAGTAATGTTGTTTGATCTTCTCCCGGATACAAACTCTTTCTCATTTTGGTCTTTGTCCGTGCAGGAGATATAGCTACTGCATACAAACCGTCATCTGCCCAACACTTTGTCGCCATAACTACTGCGGCTTTTGTTGCACAATATTCACTCCATGTTGCATGTTTTTCTACCGCTGCAGCCGATGTTACATTTACAATATCAACATTCGGGTTATACTTTAATGCAACTTCTGTACAGTAAAATGTTCCCGACAAGTTTATATCTATATGCTTCTTTGTGTTACGCAAATCAGCCTCTTTTATTGATTTCGGAACAACATAGCCAGCGTTATTAATCAACACATCCGGTATAAAACCAGCAACTGCATTTTCTATACTATTCCAATCTGTCACATCAAGTTCTAATTTTGAAGGAGCGTATACTTCATACCCCTCGGTTTCCAGCTGCCGCTTTATCGCCTGTGCTATGTCGCCACTTCCACCAGTGATAAGTACCTTTTTCATTTGTCCATCTCCTCATTTAGTCTTTGATATATTGATTCAATAATATCCAGATCGCCCGGATATGTAACTTTGAAAAGATTTGACTCTGTTTCGATGAAATGCGGTTTTAATCCATGATATTCGTACATTACCCTAGTTTCGTCTGTCATGTCATTAAACTTACCACTTCGATATGCTTCTAACAACAACTCAAAGTCAAATGCCTGCGGAGTTAGAAGATCATACAATTCTTCTCGATTAATGTAGGTTCCATCTCTAAATATAACAGTGTTAACTAACGGTCGAACAAATGAAACCGACGGATGTGGATCATTCAATAGTTGCCGAATTTGTTTTTCTGTCACCATCGGGCGAGCGGCTTCCAGAATAATGACCCTATCCGTATCCGAAGGAATCGCTTCCAATCCCTTTAGAACAGACTCTGTTCTAGTCATTCCTCCTGGAATGTCTTTTCCTACAGCTACAATATTATTTTCTCCAACGACTTTCATTCCTGTTTCGTAGGCATAACGCCATAATGGCTTATTATGAAACAGGACATCTTGTTTTGTTCCTTTATATCTTGTTCCCTTACCTGCTGCCAATAAAATTGCAGAATATTTCATCTAATGTTCTCCTTTCCTATAACTCATATATCCGCATAGATTTTAGCTTCCACTGTTACTATTGCAGTAAAACCATATATCGTAAAGTTAATATCTCATAGACCAAAAATTTCAATGAGACGTTTTGCATTATTTCCATCATTGTACTGATTTGCCCATGCACAGACTTGATGTCTTTTTTCAAGATAAAGATCTTTTCCTTCCGAAATCTCATCAAAGAAAGAGAATAGTCCTTCTATATCCTTAATATGATTACCCGGCATATAGTCTATAATGTTCTCATATGCAAAGCCCAGCTTGTACGATTTCATATCATCTATAATATAGGCCAGTGGACGATCAGCAAGCATATAATCAAAAGCCACTGACGAATAATCTGTAATCAATCCACTACTGGACTTAAACAGACTATATATGTCAATATTATTATTCTCTAAATACTCATTTGTCCACACAAGAATGTTACTTAATTTCAATTCTTCTATGCCGCACTGTGCAGCACGAGGATGTGGTTTTATCAACAAGATTATGCTTTGTTCATAAAGCGCATCGTTGATAGTTCTTAAGTCCGCTTCGCTATGTATTAGTGGAAGTCCATACAAATATTCCACTGATGAATCATTTCTTCTAATATTATTCTCTACTATATTAGAATCACGAAATGTTGGCATCCATACAACAACTTTCATTGATTCATCAATTCCAAACTCTTGGAATTTCATTTTCGATTTTGGAATTACATCATTGCGCGCCATACCGTTTACAATAAATCTTTCTTTCTGAAAGCAAAGCATATCCGACATAACATCTCGTACTTCATCAGACGTTATCATAGCATTCGTATCGAGCTTTGGATTTAATGTGATAAAACCTTTACAATTCTTGAGCGAAGGACAACCATGTCCTAAGTACACAACTCTTTGCCCTTTGACACGTCTTTGGAAGCAACAGCTGACTTCATAAAAAACAATGGTTGCCGTAGCGTTATAGTAAATTTTCTTTAGCCAATTTTTATCAGAGATCACCTCACAATATCCATCATCTAATTTATGAAGATTTGAATTATTGTTTATATGCCATACAATCTTATATTTTTCATAAAATTTATTTTCAATCAATTCATCATACAATGCCTTGCAGTTTCCTGAAAAATCAGTCTGTCCCTTCAAAACAATTACATCTCTTATTCCCAATATAGTGCGCAAAATTTTTGCACCGCCTACATTTACCATAGTGACGAAGCAGTACCTCAAAAAAAGTGCTGTTCCTTTTATTGGACCATAAGATTTTAGCATTGGTTTCAATTTTCGCGGCATTTTATCCTCCAAACATCACTTTCTGTATGGTCCAAAGTCAAGACTGCGGAATCCATGTGTATGTCTTTTTTCCTTTGGAGGCAATTTCATATAATCTCCATAAACAGTTCTCAAAAACGTATCATAGTCTTTAATAATAGAAAACTCGGTGTTTTCAAATGGAACAACTATATTGTCTTCAAAATATTTTCTATATGTTGTTTCTTTGTCGTATCCGTAATATCCCCCCAAATTACAAACAGTATCTGTTTTTTCATCATCAAACTTTTTCATATTCTCAACTAGTTTTCTTTTCAAGAATTTACCAGAAAATGGGATATTAAGTATATCTAAAAGATGAAATCCCAAAAACTTAAGCACACTATTTTTATCTTCGATTGCAACACCGTATTTCCTGTCAAGCATTTTCATTAACAAATAATTGACACGCTTCTGATGCTGCTTTTCTTTTCTCGTTTCCGGAACATTATCCAACGGAAAAATATCAATGTAAATTCCTTTTTTTTGTTTCGTATTTTCGTGACAATACTGAACCAAGTATGTGTCTTTCAACAGCACTTTTGCAAAACCATAAAAATAGTTTTCATCATTTTCAATTGTTTGTATTTCATATTCAGGTCCGATTTGAGTCTTGCAAGCTTCAATAAATCGATCGTAGTCTTCTCTTAGCATTGCAATATCCATATCATCATCCCAAGGAATGAAACCTTTGTGACGTATTGCGCCTAACATGCTTCCACCCGTCAATGAATATCTGATATTGTTATCATTACATATTCTTTTTACTTCTTCTGCAAGTTTAATAAGTAATGAATGCAGTAATTCCAAATCATATTCATTCATAATTCATACCTCATTGCCAAAAAAATTCATAGGGTACAGTTCCATAGAATTCTCCAGCTTTTGTATATCCGACTAACAAAAACATCAATAAGCTTATGCCGTATACTATAGTTTTAAATACAACCCTATTATTTTTTAAATGTATGTTTCTTTCAATTCGCGGTAGAAGAATAAGAAGATATGGATAAAAATAATACGATATTCTGCCAACAATCGAAAGCCGCGTTGCCAAAATTCTAGTAACAAGTACGACTAACACCATATACATCAAAAAATCATTTGAGTACGGTTCCCGTATCACATTAAGTGCATTAGGATTATTCTTCGTTCCTTTATTTTTCCAAACAAGTCGATATGCACCAAGTGTAAAAACAGAAGCATACAAAACAATCATGATAATCGTTAATATCCCAGTGTCCAACTCGCCTTTATCTAAATAGGCACCAATATAATCTCTATGATTCATTAGTCCCGCAGCAAACGAGAAAAAACGATCATACGTCAGCAGAGCAACAATAATAACCAGAATTGCTCCTAAGATTTCTTTGCGTTTAAATCTCAGATAATGAATAGGTAATAAGCATAGCATCAATATCGCAGAATTATGAAATGTTGAAGCTAAAAAGACAAGTAAAACAAAAATCGATATCCTTTTTATTCCAACTTCTTTACTCTTTAAGATTTCACTTGCAATTAATACAATACTCACTGCAATTGCCTGACGGATAATATTTAGAAACATAAACCAATATAAGTAGGCAATAAACAGAAAGATAGACATTAAGACATCATCGGAATTTCTATAGATAAACCATCCTATTATCGAAAAAACGATCAATGAAGTCGCCACGATAAAAAACTGCGGATTTCCAAATAATTTGCCAATAAAAACATTCAGATAGTAATAACCAGCTTCATATGGATTTTTTTCAACGTCTTTCCAACTCCAACTAAGGAACTGGATAAAGCTTTTATAATAGTATTGCCGAAGATCAATACCCACAGTCCACTTTCGTAGGCTTGAAAGTAATATTATCATTATAAAGGAAAGGCAAACAATTCGCTTTCGACCTATATTTGAGTATTTATGTTGTGTAGTAGAGTATACACATATTAAAAATAAGGTTAAAATATATGATATCATCACTTCACCCCTAACTGTCTATACATTTCAATTAAAGAATGACTCGTATTGGTCACGTCATAATCAAGAGAGTATGTAAAGGGGTTTCTGTGAATTTTTCCTTCATGCTGAAGTTCATTAACACAATTCTGTATTTCTTTTGCCCATTGACATGGAGCATTATTTATGCTCATATAGAAGATATGATCAGAAATTCTTGTATCCCGCGGAACAACATCTGAGGCAAAGCATGGCAACCCATTAACTTGAGCCTCTATATATACAATTCCAAGTCCCTCATATTTAGATGGAAGCAAAAACACATCCATCATAGAATACAGTTCTGAAATATCTGCTCGATCTCCTAAAAAGAGCACATTCTTTTCCAATCCTTTTTTTTTCGCGTATTCTTTTACTGAAGATAAAAGCGGTCCTGTTCCAATCCAAGTCAGCTTAAAATTTGGATTAATTTCACATAATTCTTTCATTATATCAATCGTATAGAAAGGATTTTTTTGATCACATTGTCTGCATACCGTTCCTACAACAATGCTGTCCTCAATATAAAATTCCTTTCGATGCTTTATACGGTTTGATTCCGAATAATAAAATTTGGGGTAATCTATGCCGTTTTTAACCACTGTAAACTTCTGCTTTCCAAAAACAGATATTCCCGCATGTTCCGTACACGCCAAAAAATAATTTGTATGTTTAAAGCATAGTCTGTCAAATAATTCTTCTCTAACAATTCCCTTGAGTGATGTTGTTTCTTTCGGATTATGGCTGTGATAGATTCTCATTTTTACGCCCAATCTGTCAGCAGCCAGCAATACCCAATAAGCCCACATTCCAGATGTATTTACATGAATGATATCGTATCCTCCATCAGAAAGAACTTTCTTTACATAATCATAGTTTTCAATTCTATATTTATTCTTTTCAGGATAAACATATATTTTACCACCGTTTTTTTCTACAATAGAATTAAATGGAGAATCTACTTTTTGTATTAGAAGGAAATCCGCTCTGTAACCTTCACTACAAACATATGGATATGCATTCATCAAGAATGATGTAACGCCGTTGCTTAATCTTAAATTAGGAGCTATATATAAAATCTTCGCCAATTTTTTCATTTTCCCTCTCTTTTTACATCTTCTGCAAAATCACATACAGCATTAGAGACATCAAACACTAATTTCGTAAAAGGCAGCCCAAAATACGAAAGAAAACACGCCACCCTAGTTTTAAGTCTTGCATCTTTGTCCAGCATCACATTCTTTCGTCTTTTTTTAATTGTAAAGCGTATGCGTTGCTTTTCTTTAGGAAAAGCATTTAACGGCATCTGGAAAAAAACATGGAAACATACAGCCGCCTGCTTACTTTTCGCCGCATTTTGTAAGTACTCCGGCAAGTTATTTTCTGCATATGCTACAACATCATCATAAATGCTAAGCATATATAGTTTTTTTTCTGAAAAGCTTCGGACATCTGACGACTCACGTAAAACATAATTTACAAGTGGCTTTCCCGTATAACCAATTTTCATTCCATTTTTATAGAATTTATACATCGTAGCTGAATCTTCGCAATAGCACTCCGCAAATCTAAAACTCTCCCATAAAGATGCTCTATATAGTTTGGCCCACGGCGCTATATTGATAATTTCATCATTCCACATATGTTGTAAAACTTCAAAGCCATTATACTCTTGATACCCTGATATCCTAGAAAATGTTCCTCTCTTTTTATCATACCTATCAATAAAATAATAATTGCAAACAGAGACATCAAGATTATGTTTTTCCATAAGCTGAACCAACTCTTTTACGCATTCTTTTTCTAGAAAATCATCCGAATCCAGAAATAGTACGTACTCACCAGTCATTCTATCCAGCGCAACATTTCTTGCGGACCCCTGACCTCCATTTTTTTTATGCAATACCGTAATGCGTTCATCTTTTTGAGCAAAAGTATCACAGATTTCTCCGCTTTTGTCTGTCGATCCGTCATCTACCAGAATAATCTCTAGATTGGAATAGCTTTGGGTAAGTATACTTTTAATGGATCGTACAATATAGTTTTGCACATTATATACTGGTACTATCACAGTAACTAATTTATTCATTTTTTTGCTCCACGCATTTAACCGCATTCAAGTAATATTGCTGCATTCTTATAGCTTCCGATGCGCTGTCAAAACCAGCCGCAGCAACTTCTTTTGCATAACTCCTTCTAATAGGCATATTTGCTCTACAAGCCTTTAAAATCCGATCTGCCCATACATCATCACTGTCGTCAAGTGCAATAAAGTGTCCAAGTTCACATGCATTAGCTTCTCGCGTCACTTCCGTTGAGAAGAACATTGGGAGTCCACAACTTTCTGCTTCAAGTCCAACAACCGGAAGTCCCTCATAGAGGGAAGGAAGCAAAAAACAATCCATTGCATTGTAAAACTGCTGGATATCCTCTCTTCGCCCCAAATAGGCAACCTGTTTTTTGATTCCCAGCTCATTGATTTTTTTCATCATATCCTCTTTAAGCTCACCGTCACCAATCAAACACAGAACTGCATTGGGTTCTTTTTTTGCGACAGCCCCAAAGATTTCAATCATTCGAACAGAATTTTTCTGTGCAGTAAAACGCCCGATATGGCCAATTACAATTTTATCTCCCCAACCAAATTCTGATCTTGTTTTTTCACGAACCATCGGATCATACGAATTGAATTCGGTATTGATTACAGTCTTGAACACATCTACTTTTCCGGCATCAAATAACTTACTGCCAAACTGCCAGCGGCCACAATCATCTCCACAGGACATATAGTAATTGGCAAACCACTTTGACATAGGACGCAGCATCTTTTTTAGAATCGTTTTCCAGTCGCCCTCGTGTGCCATGGATAGACTTTCCGATATTCTCACTGGAACCTTGCAATATTTTGCAACTGCCATAGGAAAAAGATTCATCGTGCTATTGTAAGCATGAACAACCTTATATTGATTTTGCTTAAAGATGCGCGTCATATCAGCCATATTCTGAAAAATGTACTGATATGGCGTAATCTTATAAATCCGCCCTCCAAGATCTGTAATTTCCTGTTCTGGAATTGCTTGTGAATCAGAATCACATATAAAATCGAACTGAATTTTATTTCGATCAATATGCCGATAATATTCCATGATCAGATTTTTTTTTCCGCCCGAATCCATCTTTCCTACAATAATTGCTGCTCTCATGGGTTTCATTTACTATCGTTCCTTTACTCAAAAAATTCTAATGTCTTATCAATCACCTTCTGGATATCTTCCTCTGCAAGGTTATAGTACATCGGCAGACGCACCAGTCTATCACTGTCAGACGTTGTATGCTCATCCTCTCCTGCGAAACGTCCGAACTTCAGACCAGCCGGAGCACTATGCAGCGGAACATAATGGAACACACACAGGATATCGTTTTTCTTCATAAATTGTATGTATGCCTGCCGCGTCTCCAAATCTTTGCATTTTAGATAAAACATGTGCGCATTATGCACACAGCCAGCTGGAATTGTCGGAAGTTCCAAAATTCCCTTGTCGGCCAGAGGTTTGAAAGCCTTATAATAGCGATTCCACGAAGCAAGCCGGTTCTCGTTAATTTCATCAGCTGCTTCCAACTGCGCCCAAAGATATGCTGCATTCAAATCGCTCTGTAAATAGCTGTCGCCAAAATCGACCCAGTTATACTTTGCCACCTGTCCCCGGAAAAACTGCGAACGATTTGTACCTTTTTCACGCAGGATTTCAGCTTTTTCAATATATGCAGGGTTATTAATAACGATTGCTCCGCCCTCTCCCATCGAATAGTTCTTTGTTTCGTGGAAGGAGTAACAACCAAAATCACCAATTGTGCCCAATGCTCTACCTTTATAGGTACTCATGACTCCCTGTGCTGCATCTTCCACAACCATTAAATGATGTCGTTTTGCAATATCCATAATAGTATCCATTTCACAGGCTACGCCCGCATAATGTACCGGACAGATCACTTTCGTTTTTTCAGTTATAGCGGCCTCAATTTTCGTTTCATCGATATTCATTGTATCCGGACGAATATCAACAAATACAAGCGTGGCCCCGGCCAGAACAAAGGAATTGGCGGTACTGGAGAATGTAAAGCTGGGCAGAATCACTTCATCCCCTGGTTTGATTCCACACAGTAGCGCAGCCATATCCAATGCCGTTGAACCGCTTGTCGTCAGCATAACTCGGTTAGCCTTAAATCTATTCTCCAGCCACTCATTGCACTTCTTCGTGAACGGTCCATCTCCGCAAATTTTGTGATTTTCTACCGCTTCCTGCATATACTTGAACTCCATACCTACAAAGGGCGGGACATTGAAATGAATCATCTTTTTTCCTCCATTAATTAATGCAATATCTACAGACATCATCTTATCGATAATAATCAGGTTCTTTTAATCTTTCATTTCTCTCATCGCCAATCTTGATTTCCATTTTGTTTTGAATAGAACACCAAATCTCGTGCCTCATTTCATCGTTATTCTCCAAGTATGCTACTATATCGTTCATTTCATCTCTTGAATTTTGATTTTTATCATCCATTCATTCTCACCTCCTATTTTTCTTAATTCTGGTTACAGCTCTCTCATTTTGTGTGTATTCACCACAGTTAGCTAAGTGTTGCTTCTTGCTGTTGTATTCTTTTGATTCGCTGTTTATTTCATTTGTACGACAACAAGTCTGTATACAGATTGCAGCCACAATCCATACGCAGGCATGTCTTTTTATTCTCCATGCCCCAGCAAGCACACCTTGAAGGTCTTAAAAATAATCTTCCAATCCACCCAGAAGCTGCGCTCCTTGACGTATTTCACATCCAGATCCATCCACTCCTCAAAAGAGAGGTCATTGCGGTGCGGGGCGATCTGCCAGTAGCAACTCAGGCCGGGAGTCACATACAGACGCTGTTTTTCGTAGTCGCCGTACTGCTCGACCTCGCGAGGAAGTGCCGGGCGGGGGCCAACGATGCTCATATCACCCTTCAGGATATTCCACAGCTGCGGCAGCTCATCGATGCTGGTCTTGCGGATAAACTTGCCCACACGGGTAATGCGCGGGTCGTCCTTGATTTTGAACACCGGACCATCCATTTCGTTCTGGTCCAGAAGGTCGTCCAGTTTTGCCTCTGCGTTCGGACACATGGAACGAAACTTGTAGAACCTGAACGGTTTGCCATCTCGTCCAATGCGCTCCTGCGAAAAAATAGGCCCGGCAGAAGGGTCATCTACCACGATAGCGATAGCTGTTGCCAGCATCACCGGCGACAGCACCACAAGCGCCAGTGCCGATAAGACCACATCCTGCGTCCGGCGTCCAACCCAATATAACCGATGTTCCCGCAGATTCTGCTTTCGGTCGATGACGACCGGCTTCTCAATTCCAATTACTTCTGTACTCATTTTTACCTCTTCACACTCTGTATTTTCTCGCACGATCCCCGCTGCGCGCATTCTTACCCAGCCTTTGCTACGGGCTCCTTTTCCATTACCGCCCCATCAAACAATTCTTCCAGTAATTGTTTCTGGTCCGCACTTAATTTGGGAGAGTTATCTCGCAGCAGCCGTTTTTGGTCATATACCCACCGGCTCAACCAGATGCCATCCGCAGTTTTGTACTTGGCCGGGATTTTCAGATTTCCATGAGCCTTCTTATATTTCTGCGCCAGTTTATACCGGTGCTGCCACGGGTCAGGCTTGTCCCACTGCATCCCAATAGCATTCAGCCGTGCGATGCGTTCCGGTGTCAGCACACTGCACCCTTTATCGGGGTTCAGCCGCGTGTATCGTTGCCGCTTGACCCAATTTCCGAGGTTATATCCGCTCGGCGACACATATTCTGCCGGGACGTTCAGATCACCGTGGGCATCAAAGTAGCACTTTGCCTCCTGATAGCCTTCGTTCCACTGGCGGTCATTGCGGTTGCCCCAGTACATCCCGATCCGGTTGAGCCGCTCGACCTGCTCGTCTGTCAGCTTTCCTTTCGGGTACGCCCATTGCTGGCTTGCGACCCACTGTCCCAGCCGTTCACCAGCCGCTGTCACATAGGAACGCGGGATATTCAGGTTGCCGTTTTCCTCATAGTAGGCCGCAGCCAGCACATAAGCTTTTTCCCACTTGGCATCAAAAACACTCCACACCATGCCGATCTCATCAAGCTGCGCAATGCGTTCTTCCTTCAAATTGCCATTCAGCTTCTGCTGCCGTGTTTTGATGAGCCACTTGCCCAGAGGGTAGCCGTCCGGGTCCACATACTTTCCAGCTACCATCAGATTCCCATAGGTATCATGATATTTTTTTGCCTTCTCAAAGCCACGCTGCCACGCGCTCTCTTTCTGATTTCCCCAGGCCATACCAATGCTGTCCAGCCGCGCGATCTGCTGTTCCGTCAGATTTCCGGAGACTCTCCCTTCGCGCACTCCGCGCTGTGTGACGAGCCACACCCCAAGGCTCAGGCCAGCAGGTGTCTTATACTGCTTCGGCACTTTTAAGTCGCCGTGTTCCGCATAGTAGATGCTTGCCTCAGAAAAGTAGTGCTCCCAACTGGAAGAAAGGCTTTCCTGCAGCCGTTCAAACAGTATCCGGCAGTCATGCACTTGCTCGATGACCTCGAACCGCTCGGTGACGATCTTGTCACTCTCGCCGTTGGCATACAGACGGTGGACGGCCTCCTGCATCTCGCTTTGCAGACCGGAAATACTGGTCAAGCCTTCAAAATTGTTGACCACATCGAGAATCAGCGGAGCTGCGGTATCCCCAGCGGTCAGGGCGCGTCCGATCTGCTGCTTGTAGATAATGGGCGAAATCGTGGGCCTGAACAGGATGACCCCGGAAATCCCTTCCACATGAACGCCCTCGTTGAGCATGTCGATGCAGAACAGCAGCTTCAGCCGGTTGCTGGTGTCCGTTTTGAAGTCCACAAAGGCCTTATCGGTGTTCGGGTCATCCGAGTAGGCTTCGTACACCACAACATCTGGATTGACCCCTGCGAACCACTCCGGCACATGGGACACCATCTCGTCCATATGCTCTTTGTTGGCGCAGAACACGATGTATTTTCCAGATTTGTTTGTAATATGATGGGCAAAGACCCTGTCCAAGCCGTCTGCCTGCTCCAGTGCGCGGCGCAACGCGTCCAGATATTTCTGATTCACATCCTGAATGCCCGGTGTCCGCAGGTTGTCCACCCGTGCCTGATACTTTGCAAGCGCTTTCTGGTACTGGTAGACCGTGGTCACATATTTCGGGGCAGGCAAAATGCCCCTGACGACTGCTTCGCCAAGGGTCATGTCGCTCGCAACACGGTTGTCAAAAAGCTCTTCGGCCATGTCGCGGTTATTATCCAAATATCGGATGTTTGTCGCCGTCAGCCCAAGAAGTTTTGCGTCCGGGCATAACTTTAATAGAGCCACCGTGCTTTCGCCCCAACATTCCGCACCGGCACGGTGGAATTCATCGAGTATAATATAGGCGGGCTTCTGCGCTGCTATTTCGCCCAGCTGCGCCTGCGTACAGCACATCAGTTTGGCGTAGGTGTAAAAGTGAACATTTTCCAACGGAAACTCCGGGTCGTTCCTTTTCAGGCTCTCCAGCTGGGTCTTAAAGATATACTCACTGGGAGAAAGCCAGATCACGACCTTCTCCGGGTTGTCCTCGATCAGCTTGAACGCAATAAAACTCTTTCCAGTGCCGGTCGGGTGGACAATCGCAGCCTTGCCGTATTGCTCCATCATCCGGATCGCCGCACGATATGCTTTTTCGTTGTGCTCAAACAGACGCAATGCCACTCTGCTCACCCCTTCCCGCAATAAAGGGGTATCCTCCACAGTGAAAATGAAAGACTGTGGCTAAAATCGAGCGTTATTCAATCAGATTTAGCACTTTTCTGCCCTTTATAGACCCCTGATGGGAGAATATCCGGTTCATCTCCCGGCGCTTTCGGGTCAGGTTAGAATGCACATAGCGCTGTAAGGTAATGTTAGCGTTAGCGTGTCCTAGCAACTCGCTAAGGGTCTTTACATCGCACCCTGCCTGCAAACAGGTCGTTGCAAAAGTATGGCGCAGTGTGTGCGGACGCACTTGCCGGACAATCGCCTGTTTCAGATATACCTTGATGCTTTTCCGGTAGCAGCGGGGTTCTGTGGGTTTGGATTCATTACCAGCTAGAAACCATGTGGAATTACTGGCATTTCCGCGCAGCTTTTTCAGCATCAGCAATAAACATTTCGGGATTGGAATTTCCCGGCGGGAGGTGCGTGTTTTAGGTGTTTGGATGACCAACTTTGTATGTCCGTTTCCGCAGGAAATTCGACAGACCGTCCGGCTGATTTTCAATGTGCCGGGTTTCAGGTCAAAATCCCCCCATTGCAGGCCGCAGATCTCACCAATGCGGAGTCCCAATTCCGTCCCCAGTAACAGGCCAATCTTGCGGGGCGTGGGGTTCTCCTGCACATACTGATAAATCCGTTGTTGTTCCGCCGGGGAGAGCGGCGCAGAAATTCTGTCGATAGCTTTCGGCAGCGTTACTTCTAGCTCCATTGGGCGAATCAGGCGTAAATGTGCGGCATACTTGCAGATGCGGCGCAGCATCGAGAGACATTCCCGTGCAGAAGAGTTACCCAGCGGCTTGTGTGCGGCATCCATAGGCGCGATGATCTGCTGCATGGCCTGTTCCAGAAAGCTTTCGTCAAGGGACATAACGGGCACTTTACTCAAAACCGGAAGAAGATACTTGTGCAGTGTGTACGAATAATGCGCATAGGTGGATTCTTTTATACCGTTCTTAAGGGAGTGCAGCCACACTTCGGCCAATGCTTCAAAGGTCAGGTCGGTTCTTTTCAGCTTGTAGAAACCAGCCTCTGCTTTCTTCTGAATCAGCACTCGTTTGACCTCTGCATAGACCGTTCCGTAGACGTAGCCCCACTGGATTTTACCTTCCGATGTACGCGCTTTGATATAGCGGCCTTCCCACCGGCCATCCTTGCGTTTGCGTATATTTTCTCCCCGTCGTGCCATTTTTTGTTTCCTCCTGCGTTTTGGACACCCATCTGACCACTTATTTTGTTCACATGCGTTTTCATCTGGATTTTTCATGCGAACCTGGGCGTTGTGCAAAAAAACTTCCACTTTCACGAAGCTTTTTCGAAGGCCATGTGGGATACATTTATATAATTTTCTATTGAATCCCAGATATAACCATGATAAAATAATAAGAGAATTCAAACAACGATGTCGAAAGATCGGTATCCTCCATTTTCACTATGGGGGATACTTTTTTTGTTTTTCGAGCATCATTTTCTTAACGCAAAAAGACCCCTGCCGATCACATTTCTGTGAAAGACAGAGGCCTTCTACTACTTATGATTTAATTCGGTCTGGGGAGATGGAACAACGATCTCATTCTACCGGGTCAGTGTCCCCTTTCAGATTTTTAACCACCCCCGGAGTGCCTGATGCGGCATTTTCCTGCTCCATTCGAAGGCGTACTGCCTCCATGATGTATTCGGTCACACTTTTCCCTTCTTTTTGGGCTGCTACCTGAACCGCCGCTTTGTTGGGGAAGGCATCCATCCGAACGTCAAGAACAATTATTCCAGCAAAAAACGGGTCGCAGCCTTATAATTGCGCACAGAGCCTTTAGCCAGATGGCGGCATTCACAGTCATAGATAAATTCATCACGGAGATCTTTCAAACACATAAAAAAACACCCTTTCCTTCATGGCGGACCACAAAAGAAAGGGTGAAAAATTGCTAGATAAGCTTATCGTACCAAATCAAGCTTGTTCGTAGTTGAGCAAGACAAACTCCGGTAGACAATTCAGGCACTTTTTAACGCAAGAACATCATTAGCAGTTCTCAGCGAAGTACTTAATGGTACGGACCATCTGAGAGGTGTAGGAGTTCTCGTTGTCGTACCAGGACACG
>ENA-UPTB01001566-UPTB01001566.1-human-gut-metagenome-genome-assembly--contig:-NODE-1566-length-19052-cov-12.285323_pt1 | contig 19052 bp, 17 predicted proteins | sample MGYA00250046_ERZ773369 | MGnify/ENA primary metagenome ERZ773369 (study PRJEB29103, sample SAMN06111938) | human gut metagenome | biome: human gut; feature: ankylosing spondylitis patient; material...
GCCGACTCCCGCGCCAAGATCTGCCACCACATGGATTGGCTGGGCATCCGCATCGACACCGACAAGAACCGCGATGCACACAAGCAGAAGGAAGATGTCGTCGAGGTCACTGCCTGGGGCGCCCGTGTCCGCACCCTGATCATCGAGACCAATGAGGAGCTGATGATTGCCCGCGACACGAAGGAAGTCATCGAGAAGTAAGTCTTACTTTTCTTGAAAGAAAAGTAAGCAAAAGAACTTTCAATATTTTTTCCCGGGAACGGGTTATAGTGAGAGGCTGCGGCATGGGGTTTGACCTTGTGCGGCAGCCTCTTTTGTGGTATAATCAGCGGTAAGAGGTCCTATATTTCAATTTCAGGAGGTTATTCGCATGAACAGCAAGGTTTCAAAAGGCATTGCACTGCTTCTCTTTGGCATCCTGCTCTGCGCAGGCAGTGGGGAAATCAACGCCACGATTCTGTACAATTTCGGTGATTTCCCGTTTGCCGCGATAGGCGTCATTGTAGGGTCCGAGGGGCTGTATATGGTGTTCTCTGATAAGGCGGAGTAAGCGGCGCGGGCGGCCCTGCTCGTTTATGATTATCTGAAACCTTCCGGCTTGACACTGTAGGGGGCGGCGTCCTCGACGCCCCGCGGGAGGGATAAATCCCTCCCCTACAATGTAACCCATGAAAGAGTGCTGACATGAGGCTGCGGGCCGGGCATGCCCGGCCCCTACAGTGCAAGCAAATTAAAAAGGGAGCCTGCCGATTCACGGCAGACTCCCTTTTCTTGTTTTATTTGTTTGGAATTTCTTCGGTTCCTTCTTTGCAAAGAAGGAACAAAACCCCCGTAATCACTGCTGGGCGGCCTCGGCGCGCTTCTTGGCGATAGCGGCGATGGCGTCCTTGCGGGACAGGTTGATGCGGCCCTGCTGGTCGATGTCGGTCACCATGACAAAGATGGGATCGCCAACGGCAACGACATCCTCAACATGCTCAACGCGGTGATCGTCCAGCTTGGAGATGTGGACCAGACCCTCCTTGCCAGGGGCAATCTCAACAAAGGCACCGAAGTTCATCAGACGGGTCACGCGGCCCTTGTAGATAGCACCGATCTCGGGATCCTCGACAATGGTCTTGATGGTCGCAATAGCGCGCTTGGCATCGTCCTGATCGACAGCGGAGATAAAGACATGGCCGTCCTCCTCAATGTCGATCTTGCAGTTGAAGTTCGCGCACATCTCCTGAATGACCTTGCCGCCCTTGCCGATGACGTCCTTGATCTTGTCAACGGGGATCATCATGCTGAACATCTTGGGCGCATACTTGGACAGCTCGGCGCGCGGCTCGGCAATGACCGGCTTGATGATCTGGTCAAGGATGTACAGACGGCCCTTGCGGCACTTCTCCAGCGCTTCCTCAACGATCTCGTAGGTCAGGCCATCGACCTTAATATCCATCTGGATGGCGGTGATGCCGCGGCGGGTGCCGCCAACCTTGAAGTCCATGTCGCCGTGGAAGTCCTCGACGCCCTGAATGTCCAGCATCGTCATCCAGCGGCCGCCGTGCAGCGGGTCACCATCGGTGATAAGGCCGCAGGAGATACCGGCAACGGGTGCCTTGATCGGCACACCAGCGTCCATCAGAGCCAGCGTGGAGCCGCAGATGGAGGCCTGCGAGGTCGAGCCGTTGGAGGACAGAACCTCGGAGACGCAGCGGATGGTATACGGGAACTCGGCCTGATCGGGCAGGACGGGAATCAGCGCGCGCTCTGCCAGGTTGCCGTGGCCGATCTCGCGGCGGCCCGGGCTGCGGGGTGCGCGGGCCTCGCCGACGGAGTACGGCGGGAAGTTGTAGTGGTGGATGTAGCGCTTGTACGGCGTATCAGACAGGTCGTCCATGAGCTGGGCGTCCTTGGTGGAGCCAAGGGTGCAGATGGTCAGGACCTGGGTCTGGCCGCGGGTGAACATGCCGGAGCCGTGCACACGGGGCAGCAGACCGACCTCGGCGGCCAGCGGGCGGATCTCGTTGATGCCGCGGCCATCGACGCGCTTGCCGTCCTCCAGCAGCCAGGTGCGGACGACCTTCTTCTGCAGCTTGTAGCTGATGAGGTCGAGGTCAGCGGCGGTCAGCTCGGGGTGCTCGGCGGCGATGGCATCCATAATGGGCAGCATCGCGGCGTCGCGGACGTTCTTGTCGTCGGTGTTCATCGCGGCCTTAACGTCCTCGAGGTGGTTGGCGTAGACGTCAGCCAGCAGGGCGTGGTCGAGCTCCACGGGGGTGAAGCTCTTTTTCGGCTTGCCGATCTCGGCGACGATGCCGTTGATGAAGGCGAGCATCTTCTTGATTTCCTCATGACCGGCACGGATGGCACGCATCATGGTCTCCTCGTCGACCTCGTTGGCACCGGCCTCGATCATGACGATCTTTTCCTCGCTGGCGGCCAGCGTCAGGGAGAGGTCACTGTGCTCGCGCTGCTCCTTCGTGGGGTTCAGCACGATCTCACCGTCCACCAGACCGACAAACACACCGGCAATAGGGCCGTTCCAGGGAATATCAGACATGGCGATGGCCAGGGACGCACCGTTCATGCCGGAAATTTCGGCAGAGCAGTCGGGGTCCTGGCTCATGACGGTCATGGTCACGCAGACATCGTTGCGCATATCCTTGGGGAACAGCGGGCGGATGGGGCGGTCCACAACGCGGGAGGACAGGATGGCGTGCTCGCCGGGGCGGCCCTCACGGCGCATGAAGCTGCCGGGGATACGGCCTGCGGCGTAGAGCTTTTCCTCAAACTCGACGCTCAGGGGGAAGAAATCGACGCCGTCGCGGGGCTTGTCGCTCATCGTGACGTTGCAGAGCACGCAGGTCTCGCCGTAGCGGATCATGGCGCTGCCGTTGGACAGACCGCACATTTTGCCGGTCTCGACCACAAACGGGCGGCCCGCAAAGGTCGTCTCGAACTTGCGGTAGTTGGGGAAGGTTTCCAGTCTGGATGCGAATTCGTAAGCCATAGGGATTCTCCTTCTTTGGTAGATTTTTACTTTCAGCGCTTTCCTGCCCCGGTTCTGTACAATAAAGCCAGCAGCCAAGCCTGTTGCTTGGGTGCTCGATTTACTGCACAAAACGCGGCGGGGGCGGCTGTAAAATACGGGTGCAGTGGATTTTTGTGATGCGCCGCGTTGTAGGGGGCGGCAGCACACATGTATAAAAAATCGGGCAGAGTGCAAATGCACCCTGCCCGTTTTTGCGAAAATTACTTACGCAGACCCAGCTCAGCGATCAGGGCACGGTAACGGTTGATGTCCTTCTTCTGCAGATAGGCCAGCAGATTGCGGCGGCGGCCGACCATCTTGAACAGGCCGCGGCGGCTGTGGTTGTCATGCTTGTTGGTCTTCAGATGCTCGGTCAGGTGGTTGATACGAGCGGTCAGCAGAGCAACCTGGACCTCCGGAGAACCGGTGTCACCCTCATGGATGGCTGCCTTAGCGATGATGGGCTGCTTGTCGATAGCGGATTTCTGGCTCATTGGTAAATACCTCTTTCTGAAAAATATATCGGCCGTCGGCGCAGTAAGGGGTAGTTGGAACCATTGAGGCATACGCCCCATACCGGGCCGCGGTAACATTGATTAGTATAGCACAGCTCCGGCAGAAATACAAGGGCTGTGCCGCTTATTTTGCAATTATTTGCCAATTATTTTGCCGCATTTTCCCCGGCAAAGTAGGCCTTGCTCTCATCGGCGGCGCGGTGAATGAGGGCCGCCAGCTCCTCAAGGGAGTTGAACTTGCGGACCGGGCAGTAATACTTGTGAAATTCCAGCACCGGCTGCCGGCCGTAGATGTCCCCCGCATAATCCGGCACGAATGTCTCGCAGGTCACAGCGGCGTCCGCGCTGCTGTCCACCGTGGGGCGCTTGCCGATGCCGGTTGCCGCAGGCCGCCACTGCCCGTCCAGAAAGATGCGGGTCAGATAGACGCCCGCGCAGGGCTGCAGCGCCGCAGCGGGGTAATTCTGGTTCAGCGTCGGCGTACCCAGCAGGCCGCCGCCGATGCCCTTGCCGTGGACAACAGGCCAGTCGATGGCATAGGGCTCGCCGAGCATCGCGTTGGCGTCCGCCAGACGGCCCTCCTCCAATGCGGCGCGGATGCGGGTCGAGGATACTGTCTGGCCGTTGTACTGCGCCATCGGTACAATATGGACGCCGATGCCCAACGGCTTGCAGAGTTCCCGCAGCCGTTCAACATTGCCGGCCGCCCGCGCGCCGAAGGTAAAGTTATCGCCGCAGAAAAGTTCTCTCGCCGCAAAACAGTCAACAAGCACCTTCTGCACAAAATCCTCCGGCGACAGGCTGCGGAAGGCATCGAACGGCGCTTCCTGATATTGCTCGATGCCCAAGGACGCGACGCGGGCGTGCTTTTGCGCCAGCGAGAGGATGCGCCCGCCCTTCAGGGTACTGCTGTCGGGCAGCTCAAACGTGAAGGCTGCAGCGGTCAGGCCGCCGGCCCGGGCGCATTCGACGGCAGCCCCCAGCACAGCGCGGTGACCGCAGTGGACGCCGTCAAAATAGCCGAGCGCCACGGCACTGCCCTGCGGGGCGTGGATGGGCGTCAGGCTCTGGTAGATCTGCATTGGCTGTCAGCCCCTTTCGCAAAATAGTTTTTCGACCTTCAGCACACCGTCCTCGACCCCGGCCAGCCCCAGAAAAGCCCCGCTTTCCTCATAGACGCGGTAGCGGCCGTCAGCAGCCTTATAGTGGCTGGTGGGGCAGCCGTTGAGCAGGTGTGCCTTCACGCCCTCGTTGACATGCAGCGCAGGCAGCGGCGTAAAGACTGACTCGATCGGCAGTACCCAGCCGTTGGTTTCAAGTTCCCCACACTCGGCGGCGGCTAAAATTTCGGGCAGCGTGTGGCACTGCTCCAGAGAGAACACACCCGCCTGTGTGCGGCGCAGCGCCGACAGGGTCGCAGGTACGCCGAGGGCGGCGCCGATCTCCTCGGCCAGCACACGGATGTAGGTGCCCTTGGAACAGGCTACCCGGATCGTGTACTCATCCTGTGCGGGGCTGCCGAGATATTCAATGTCGTAAATCGTGATGGGGCGGGGCGTGCGCTCCACAGTCTGGCCCTTGCGGGCAGCCTTGTACAGCGGCTGGCCGTTGATCTTGACCGCGCTGTACATCGGCGGCAGCTGCATCCGGTCGCCACGGAACTGCGGCAACACGGCGCGCAGCTCCTGCGCGCCGACCGTGACAGGGGCTGTTTCCAGTGTTTCGCCGGTCACATCGCCGGTGTCGGTGCGCAGCCCAAGACGCAGCGTTGCTTCGTAGGTTTTATCATGGTCAAGCTGGCGGTAGGCGGCCGCAGTCGCCTTGCCGATAAACACCGCGAGCACACCGGTGGCCATAGGGTCCAGTGTGCCCGAGTGTCCCAGCTTGCGTGTGCCCAGTGCGCCGCGCAGCTTGGCCAGCACATCAAAGCTGGTCCAGCCAGCGGGCTTATCCACGGGCAAAATGCCGTTTGGCGTTTGCATAGCAGGGTTCCTTTTCTGTTGTTGGGTTAAACGTGGATGCGCGGCAGTGCGGGCGGATATGGAATCCGCCCCTACAACCATACGGGAGACGGGCGTTTTACGCCTGCGCTTTCTCCGCGTCGGCGCGGTCCAGTTCCTTTTTAACTTCCTCGAGGATCGCGTGCTTGGCGTTGTCCGGGTTGCCGCTGATCTCGCAGCCTGCAGCGCGGGGATGCCCGCCGCCGCCCAGACGGCGTGCGATGTTGCAGGCGTTGGTGTTATGGCCGGTGCGCACGCTGATCTTGAAGCTGCCGTCCTTCTGCTGGCGCAGGGTCAGGCCGACCTCGACACCCTCGATGGAGCGGGGCAGGCTGGTCAGATCCTCCAGCTCGGCACCGGCCACGCCGGCCGCCTGGATCTGATCCCATGTCAGGCAGATCAGGGCGCAGCGGTCATCGTAGTAGAACTCCAGACTTTCCAGCGCCATGCGCTCCGCGATAACGCGGGCGTGGGAGCGGCTCTCGAACAGTCGTTCGTTGAGCATCTCCACATCGGCACCGGCCTCGATCAGGTCGGCCGCCGCGCGGTGGGTCGCCGCCGTTGTGTTGCTGAACCGGAAGCACCCGGTATCGGTCGCCACGCCCGTGTACAGGCAGGATGCAATCTCCGGCGTGATCTTGGCGCCCATCTCGGGGATGAGCGTTGTCAGCAGTTCGGCCGCAGCCGCTGCGCCATCGTCCACCAGTGTCTCGTAGGCGTAGCCGCTGTTGGAGCCATGGTGGTCGATGCACAGATCGACATGCTCTGCATATTCCTGAATGTTGTTGCGCTCCCCGAAGAGTTGGATGCCGGCCACATCCACCGCCACCACAAAGGCGGGGCGGAAGCTGCCGTCAAACACCGTGATGGGCATGTAGCTGTACATGGCAGGGATCGGGTCGCTGCACAGCACAGCTGCATTTTTGCCCAACTGCTGCAGGGCAAGGCAGAGCGCCGTGCCCGAGCCGATGGTGTCGCCGTCAGGGTTTTTGTGGCAAAGGATCAGGATGTCATCTGCAGCAAGCAGACGCGAAACCACGGTCCCGCAATCCACATTCTGAGTCATAGGTTCCTCTTTTCTAACCGGGTACAGGGTTTACTCTGCGTCAGAGTCGGACTCGATGTCCAGCTCACCCAGCAGTTGGTTGATGTGCGCGGCGTAGGCTGCGCCCTCATCTTTCACAAATACAAAGCGCGGTGCTTTGCGGATGTGCATCCGGCGGCTCACCTCGGTGCGGACATGGCCGGACGCCTTGTTCAGCGCCTTGACGACCGGCTCCGGGCCGCCCTCACGGCCCATCACGCTGATGTAGACCTTGGCCTGGTCGAGGTCGGGGGTCACATCGAGGCGGGTCACGGTCAGCAAGCCACCGTTCACACGGGGATCCTTCATCTCGCCGATAATCGCAATCAGCTCACGCTTCATATCCTGGGCCATACGGCCGTGATTTTTGGTTGGCATTTACTTTACCTCTGCAATCAATCGCGGTACTCTTCCATCTTGAAGCACTCAAAGACATCGCCTTCCTTGATGTCCTGGAACTTGGCCAGAGTGATGCCGCACTCAAAGCCCGCGGCAACCTCCTTGGCGTCATCCTTGAAGCGCTTCAGGCTGGCGATGGCATCCTCGCAGATGACGATGCCGTCACGGACCAGACGCAGCTGGGCATCGCGGGTGATCTTGCCATCGGTGACACGGCAGCCGGCAACGGTGCCGACGCTGGAGATCTTGTAGACCTGACGGACCTGTGCCTCGCCCAGTGCGACCTCACGGACCTTCGGGGCCAGCATGCCCTTCATAGCGTCGGAGACATCGTTGATGGCATCGTAGATGACGCGGTACATACGCATCTCAACGCCGGTCTGCTCGGCCTCGGCCTTGGCAACGGCATCGGGGCGGACATTGAAGCCGATGATGATGGCGTTGGACGCATCAGCCAGAGAGACATCGGACTTGGAGATAGCGCCGACACCTGCATGGATGACGCGGACGCGGACCTCGTCGTTGGAGATCTTCTCGAGGCTCTGCTTGACAGCCTCGGCGGAGCCCTGCACATCAGCCTTGACGATGATGGGCAGCTCCTTCATATCGTTGGCGGCCATCTGGTCGAACAGGTTATCCAGCGTGACCTTGGTGTAGGCAGCAAACTGCTTCTCCTTGGCCTCGGTGGTACGCTTGTCGGCCAGCTCGCGGGCCAGACGCTCGTCCTCGACAGCCTCGAACAGCTCGCCGGCTTCGGGGACCTCGGTCAAGCCGGTGATCTCAACAGGCGTGGACGGGCCGGCCTCGGTGATTTCCTGACCCTTGTCGTTGCGCATGGTACGCACACGGCCGACAGCGGTACCGGCGATCAGGCAGTCGCCCTTATGCAGGGTACCGTTCTGGACCAGCAGCGTTGCGATGGGGCCCTGCCCCTTATCCAGACGGGCCTCGACAACAGCGCCCTTGCCGCGGCGGCTCGGGTTGGCCTTCAGCTCCATGACTTCGGCCTCGAGAGCGATACGCTCCAGCAGGTCGCTGATGCCCATGCCGGTGACGGCGGACACAGGGATGCAGGCAACGTCGCCGCCCCAATCCTCGGGGACGATCTCGTACTTGGTCAGCTGCTCCTTGACGCGCTCGGGGTTGGCGGTGGGCTTATCCATCTTGTTGATGGCGACGATCAGCTTGACGTTGGCAGCCTTGGCATGGTTGATGGACTCGATGGTCTGGGGCATGATGCCGTCATCAGCGGCAACGACCAGCACAGCAATGTCGGTCATGTTCGCGCCGCGGGCACGCATCGAGGTGAACGCCTCATGGCCCGGGGTATCCAGGAAGGTGATGACACTGTCATTGCTCTTGACCTGATACGCACCGATGGCCTGCGTGATGCCGCCGGCCTCACCCTTGGTGACATTGGTCTTGCGGATGGCATCCAGAATGGAGGTCTTGCCGTGGTCAACATGGCCCATGACAACGACAACGGGCGGACGCTCGACCAGATCGGCGGCGTTGTCCTCCTCCTGCACAAACAGGCGCTCCTCGATGGAGACATGGACCTCATGCTCGACCTTGGCGTGGAACTCCTCGGCAATCAGGGCGGCGGTGTCGAAGTCAACAACATCGGAGATGGCGTGCATCTCGCCCATCTGCATGAATTTGGCCACGACCTTGGCAGCGCTCTGCTTCAGGCGGGTAGCCAGCTCACCGACGGTGATCTCATCGGGGATGGAGATCTTGAGCTGGGCATTGCGGGCCTTCTCCAGCTGGATGCGCTGCAGGCGCTCGGCCTCGGTCTCACGGCGGCGGCCGAACTGCTGGCCGCGGCGATTGTTACGGTTGTTGAACTTTTCCTTCTTGCCGGTGGGCTGGTTCTTGCGCTTGCTGGGCATGTTGCGGCTGTCGGCCAGATCGTCATAGCGGGCGTTGAACTTATCCACATTGACATCCACGGTGCGGGTATCCACAGAGACCTGCGCACGGTTGACCTGCACCTGCTCCGTCTTGACGGGCTCCTTGATGCCGGTATCGGCGGCCAGCTCCTGCAGGGTGACGCGCTTCTCGCTGCGCTTTTCCGCCTGCTTCTCGGGCTTGCGGCTGTCTTTCTTCTGCTCGGGCTTCGGCTCCTGCTTGGCGGCGGGCTTGGCAACGGGCTTGGGCTGCTCCGCCTTTGCGGCGGGCTTGTCGGCCTTCTTGGGCTCAGGCTTCTTCTGTTCGAGCTTCTTCTGCTCGGGCTTCGGGGCGGGCTTAGCCTCCTCCTTGCCGCTGGCAAGGTAGGCGTCCAGGCTTGCCTCGGCATTCTCGCGGGTCAGGGTCTCCAGCAGGACATTCAGCTCTTTTTCCTCAAAAGTGCCGCCGGTCTTATAGGCTTCGCCGGTCACGCCGGTCACGGTCTCGATGACCTTTTTGGCGGGCACGCCGAACTCCTTGGCAACATCAGCGATCTTATATTTAAAGTCCATATAGTGTGGTCCTCCTCTATCAAAGGTATTTTGCGCACAGCTGTGCAAGGTGTTCGTCAGTCACGCCGAACACGGCGGCGGGCTTGGGGGTAAGCATGGCCAGATCTGCGCTGGTCAGGGGCATCTGCTCGCAGGCAACAATGTCCTCACAGGCGTCCTTCATGTGGCTGACGGTGCGGTCGCTGGCGTCTGAGGTCAGCAGCACAAGGGCCACCTTGCCGCGCAGTGCATTTTCCTGTACGCGGTCATACCCGTGCAGCAGCTTGCCGGCCTTGCGGCACAGTCCCAGCGCACCCAGCAGCGGGTGCTGATCGTTATTCATCGCTCGCCGCCTCCTTTGCACTTTGCTCCGCACAGGCGATCTCCTCCGTCAGGCGCTCATAAATGCCGTCCGGGATGGGGACCTCAAATGTGCGTTCCAGCCGCTTTGCCTTGCGTGCTTTGGCAAGGCATGCGGCCGAGGGGCACAGATACGCACCGCGCCCCGGTGCTTTGCCGCGCAGATCAATGCTGATCTCGCCCTCCGGGCTGCGCACCACGCGCACCAGTTCACGCTTGGGGCGCTGGGCATTACAGCCCACACAACGGCGCACGGGGATTTTTTTCTGCTTTTGCTGCTGCAACTAGCCGACCTCATTTCTAGGTAATAGATAAAAGATAAGAAATATGGTGTTCCGCGGCGCTGTGCACCGCTCAAAATTTTGTTTTTGCCCTGCGGGCAAACCCTCCACACTTTTTATTATCTATTATCTTTTATCTCTTATCTCTTTGTATTTATTCCTCATCCTCGCCGTAGTAGCCGGACTCGGGGCGGATATCAATATTGTAGCCGGTCAGGTGGGCGCACAGACGCACATTCTGACCCTTGTTGCCGATGGCAAGGCTCAGCTGCTGGTCGGGAACCGTAACACGGCAGCTCTTGGTCTCGCCGGGCAGCAGCTCGACCTTGACGACCTTGGCCGGGCTCAGGGCGGCGGAGATGAACTCCGCAATATCCTCGCTCCAGCGGATGACATCGATCTTCTCGCCGTTCAGCTCCTGCACGATCTTCTCCACGCGGACGCCGCGGGCACCGATGCAGGCGCCGACGGGATCGACATCGGGGTTCTTGCTCCAGACAGCCAGCTTGGTGCGGGCGCCAGCCTCGCGGGCGATGGCCTTGACCTCAACGGTGCCGTCATAGATTTCGGGAACCTCCAGCTCAAACATCCGCTTGACAAGGCCGGGATGGGTGCGGCTGATGGTGACGCGGGGGCCGCGGTCCGTTGCCAGAACATCCACGACATAGACCTGTACGGTCTGACCCTCGGTGAAGGTCTCGCCGGGGACCTGCTCATTGCGGGGCAGCACGGCGGAGCCGCCCTTGCCCAGATCCAGCACAATGTTGCCGCGCTCGGGGTCGATGGAGACAACGGTGGCGGCGATCAGCTCATGTGCGCGGGACTGCATCTCGCTGCACTGCAGGTTGCGTTCACCCTCGCGCAGACCCTGACGGATGACATGCTTTGCCGTCTGGGCGGCAATGCGGCCGAACTCCTTGGTCTTGAGGGGGGTGACCATGCGCTGGCCGACCTTGTAACTCTTGCGGACCTTCTGGGCATCCTCCAGACTGACCTGCGTGTGGGGGTTCTCGACCTCCTCCACGATGTCGCGCAGCAGGCTTGCGCGGAAGGCGCCTACCTCGGGGTCAATGTCAACGACAACATTGTCATCCTCGACCTCATAGTCCTTCTTGACGGCGATGACGATGGCTGCCTTGATCTTGTCGATCAGGTAGTCCTCGGGCAGGCCGCGCTCCTTTTCCAGTGCGGAAAGAGCCTCAAAGAATTCGTTGTTCGCAGTAGCCATGTTTCTGGTTTCCTCCCAATTATATTTCAAGTACACACAATACAGTATTATTCTTGCCTTCCCCTGCGGGGCTGCGCCCGCAGGCGCGTGTCGGAGCGCAACCGCCGTAGGCGGCTCTTAGCGCGTAGACTGAAGGTGGCGCGCAGCGCCGGATGAGGGGCGGCTGTGCCGTTGTTGCCCGGTCATGGGCAATCACGGCAGGTTTACCCTCATCAGTCCGCTTCGCGGACAGCTTCCCCCTCAGGGGAAGCCTTTTATCAGCCGAACAGATCCTCGTCATCGCAGAGCTTGACATAGCCCGCGCTCTTGAGCGGGAAGGTAAAGCTCTCCTCCCCGTCCGTCAGAGTCACATTGCCATCGGCGTCCAGTCCCTGCAGCAGGCCCGCATAGTCGCGGCGGCCCTGCGCGTCAGGGCGGATCAGGCGGACGGCGCACTTCTGCCCCTTGAGCTGCTCATAATGCTCGGGGCGGGTCAGGCGGCGGCCCATGCCCGGGCTGCCGACCTCAAGGTAGTAGCTCTGGTCAATGGGGTCGGCCTCGTCCAGCAGCGGGTCGATGGCGTGGGAGACCTCCGCGCAGGTGTCGGTATCCATCGGCTCATCGCGGTCGATCAGCACGCGCAGGAACCAGTCCGGGCCTTCCTTCTCAAAGCGGACATCCCACAGGCGCAGGCCCATAGCCTCGACCACGGGGCGGACCAGCGCCTCCACGATCTTGACCGCACTGCCCTGCTGCGGTTTACCGGGTTTTGCCATATAAATGCTCCTATCATAAAAAGAAAGCGGACCTTGCGGCCCACTTTCAGTAAAATCATCATCGAACAATATGACTATACCACATCCCCGCGCAAAAAGCAAGCCCCCGCCGGGCAGAATTACCTTTCAGCGGGCTTTTTCAGCGCGCATTTTTTGCGCAGTTTGGTGCAGTGCGCTCGCAGCGGGCTTTTCGAGCAGGAAATACGCCGCCGCGCCAGTGGTCAGGGCGGCGACCCAGTACAACATATCGGCATGGTGCATCCAGACCTTATCCCCCAACTGGTTGGGCGGGGTCACACCCTGCCAGACGGGCAGATGCAGGTCATACTTCAAAAATACCGTCAGCATCTGATGCCAGAGGTAAAAGCTGTAGGTCAGCGCCGCCAGCCCGCGCAGCAGCCGCCGTGCCGGGGCGGGCAGCGTCAGCCCCAGACCAAAGCCGACCACGACTGCTGCAGCCGCAATGACCAGCGGCATACGGTTCACAAGCTGAAAGCGCTGGTAGTCTGCTGCCGCAGCCTGCGCGTGCATCAGGGTATTGAGCCGGACAAGCGCCGCCGCGCCCAGCACCGTGCAGCCCGCGCGCAGCAGAAAATGCTGTGTCCAGCCGCCGCGCGCCAGCCTTGCAAAGACGAGCGCCGCCGCCATGCCGACCGCCAGCACCCCGCAGAACGCCGGGAACTGGTTGAAAAGCAGCGGGTACGCATACCCGCCGTACTGGGGCAGCGCCCAGAGCGAATAGACGAGCTGCACGCCGCAGAGCGCCCCCAGCACCGGCAGCGGATGCCGTGCGCAGAGCGGTGCAAGCAGCGGGAACACCAGATAAAACAGTGCAAACACCGTCAGCGTCCAGCTGACCGCATTGAGCTGCGTACCAATGTAGCACGCCGGGAAAAGCTGCTGGGTCAGCGTCAGATGTGTGAAAAGGTCAACTGCCAGTGCCCTGCTCCACCCGCTGCGATACACTGCCAGCGCCAGACTGAACAGCAGGCTGGCATAGTAGGCCGGCAGCAGCCGCACGGCGCGGCGGCGGTAAAACTCCGCCGGGCGGGTCTGCGGCAGCGGTCTGCCCTGCACGGCCGCATTGGCCCACGGCAGGAACAGGCAGAACGCCGACAGCATGACGAGGAAGTCCACCCCAACGCTGCCCGCCCGCAGCCAATGCTCCGCAGCGGGGCGGCTGTACCAGCTTTGCTGCCATATGTGGAACGCCCCCACGGCCCACGCCGCCAGCACCCGCAGAAAATCGGCAGATGCCGGGCGGTCACAGTCGATCGACGCCGGGGTGCGGCTTAGAACGCCCATTCGCCGTTTTCAAAAATCGTGATCTCCTCGCCGCTCTTGGTCACGCCAACGACATGGGTGTCGGGCGCACCAATCATGACATCCTCATGGATGGCGGAGCTGTTCAGGCCCTTTGCCAGCAGCTCGTCCCGGCTCATGGCGGAGCCGCCCTTGATGTTGGTCGGGTAGCCATCGCCGAAGGCGATATGGCAGGCGGCGTTTTCATCGAACAGAGTGTTATAGAACAGAACACCGCTGCGGTTGATGGGGCTGGACGCGGGCACCAGTGCAATCTCGCCGATGCGGTTGGCGTTTTCATCGGTGGTAAGCAGCTCGGCCAGCAGCTCGGCGTTCTTCTCAGCGCCATGCTCCACGACCTTGCCGTTTTGGAAGGTGACATGCCAGCCCTCGATCAGCTGGCCGTTGTAAGCGTAGGGCTTGGTGCCGTAGACGCGGCCGTCAACGCGGTCGCGGTGGGGTGCGCAGAACACCTCCTCGGTGGGGACATTGGCGATGAACTCGATGCCGCCCTCCGTCTTGCTGGACGCGCCCTCCCATGTGGCGTCCTCGGCCAGACCCACGGTCAGGTCGGTGCCGTTGGCGCTCGTCATACGAATACGGTCGAGGTTCAGCTCATTCATCCGGTCGCGGCGGGCCTTGGTGCGGGCAACATGCTCCTTCCATGCGGTTACGGGGTCACCGGTCGATACGCGGCAGACATCAAAAATCAGTGCCCACAGCTTCTCAATGGCCTCCTCAAGCGGCAGGTCCGGGAACACCTTGGCAGCCCAGCCCGGGGCGGGCACGGCGGCCACACACCACTGCACGCGGTCGTTCATCGTGTAGGCCTGCCAGGGCTTCATAAAGGTGCGGCGGGCGAGGTTAACGCGGTTCAGCTTGCCGGCATCCAGCCCCGCCAGTGCCTCGGGGTCTGCGGCATGGATGGCCAGCGTGCAGCAGCCGTCCGGGTCCTCGGCATAATCGAGGTAGCTGCGCAGCTCGTAGGGCTTCATGGCGCACAGGTCGCTCTCAGCGGCCATTTCCATCTGCAGGCGGGTCAGCTTGTCATCCTCCCAGCGGACCACAACGGTCTTGGCACCGGCCTCATAGCCTGCGCGGACACAGGCGTGGGCAAAGTCCGGCATCGTGACCGGGCAGCGAACAATGAAATTCTGGCGCGGGCGCACATTGACGCCCACCTTGACGATAAAATCAGCGTAGAGCTGGAGGTAATGTTGGTTCATTGCGAGTGGCTCCTTTTATAATATATTTGGTTGTATTGTACCATAAAGTGGGCAGTAATGGCAAGGCTGCGTGCCTTCCCCCGAGGGGGGAAGGTGGCCGAGGCCCCGCCCGAGGTCGGATGAGGGGCGGCCCTCCGGGGGTTGCCCGTTCACTGGCTGCCGCAGCGGACCTTGCCCTCATCAGTCAGCGAGCGGGGTCGCTGACAGCTTCCCCCGAGGGGGAAGCCACTCCACCAAAAAACAGGCCGCCCTGTCGGACAGCCTGTCATCAGATCTTATTTTTCTACCATCATGTCGGCGGCCTTGTACAGATCGCCGCAGCTCATGCAGATGACAAGGTCACCCTTCTTGGCGTTTTTCTTTACCCAGTCGGCGGCACCCTCCAGCCCGCTGACCACAACACTGCCGGGCAGCTTGGCGGCAAGGTCCTCGCTCTTGACGCTGCCGTCATCCTTCTCGCGGCCGCCCATAATAGGCAGCAGCACGACCTGATCGGCGGCGCGCAGCACCTTGGCAAATTCGTCCATCAGCATCTTGGTGCGGCTGTAAGTAAACGGCTGATGTACCGCGATCACGCGGTCATAGCCCATCTCTTTAGCCGTGGCCAGCGTGGCGGCCAGCTCGGTGGGATGGTGGGCGTAGTCATCCACAATGACCGCGCCGTTGCACTCGCCCTTGATCTCAAACCGGCGGCCGGTGCCGTGGAATTCTTCCGCTGCGCGGACGGCATCCTCGGGCTTGAGGCCCAGCGGACGCACGCAGCAGCACATGGCCAGCGCATTGTAAATGTTATGGTAGCCGGGCACACCAAGCCTGATGTGGGCAAAGAACTCGCCCAACTCAAGCACATCAAACTCAAAGAAGCCGGGCTTATACTCGCCGATGTTGACGGCGTGGAAGCGGGCCTCCTCCTCTTTGATGCCGAAACTCAGCACCGGGCGGTCGATGGAGTTGACGACATCCATCGTGTTTTTATCATCCATGTTGAACACAACGGTGCGGGACAGCAGTGCAAACTTCTGGAACGCAAGCTTGAGCTGACCCATCGTGCCGTAATATTCCAGATGGTCATTGTCGATGTTCAGGATGACGCCCACCGTGCTGGTCAGCTGCAGGAAGGTCTCATGGTACTCGCAGGCCTCAATGACCACGCTCTGGCCGCTGCCGGCCTTGCCGTAGCCGCCGATGAGGGGCAGCTTGCCGCCGATGACGGCAGCGGGGTCCTTGCCGGCCAGCTCCAGCATGGTTGTGATCATGCCGGTCGTGGTCGTTTTACCGTGGGTACCGGCCACGCCGATGCTCTGGCTATGGGTGCGGCTGATATAGCCCAGCATGACGCTGCGCTCCACTGCCTTGATGCCGCGGGCGTGGGCCGCCTGCAGCTCAGGATTGTCATTATGGATGGCGGCGCTGTAGACGACCAGATCCGGATTGCCCAGATTGGCCGCATCATGCCCGATAGCGACACGGACGCCGAGCGCACGCTCCGCCTCGGTGTTTTTGGTTTCCTCGACATCGGAGCCGGTAATGGCGAAGCCGCGGCTGTGCAGGATCTGGATCAGCGGATAGGTGCCGGAGCCGCCGCAGCCGATAAAATGGATCGTGCGGACCCCCTCCAGCAGCTTGGGGTCATACATACTAAAAGCCATAACAGTGGTCACCTCAAAATTTATCCGCTGCCTTAGAGGATACGGCATACGGCATTTTTTTACTAATACTATGAAAGTATTATACTATTTTTCTGCAATAAAAGAAACACTTTTTTTGAAATCCCCGCCTGTACAGGTAATTTTTGGGCAAATGGCACAAATTTGGACCTGCAGTTTATAACAATACATCGAGGGTGCAGCCGCAGCCGCACCCTCGATGTGTGAAAAGATTTTTTATAGTACGATAAATGTGCCCTGTATTTCAGGTCGTTTGGGGCGAAACTTCCTGCGGCAGATAGTCTTGCGGCAGACAATCCTGCGGCAGGTAATCCTGATAGAGGGCATCGAAGCCGCTTTCCCGCAGAATATACTCCGCAGCCTCTCTGGGCTTGATGTTTTCTCGGGTATAGCTGGGGCAGCACAAAAGCGCTTCTTCAACAGCCTTCAAGCGTTCCGCCACACTCAGTATCATTTTTTCAAGCGCCGCCGTTGCCTTCTTGTTATTTTCCTTTGTCAGGAAAAGATAGCGGAACAGGTAACTCAACCGCTGCCCATAGCTGCGGCGCAGCGCCAGCAATTCCGGCTCGATCTGTGCAGCCAGCACAGCCGCTTTCTTTTTGTTCGGCGTCACCGCGAACGAATAAACGCCAAACAATGCCCACAGCCCGCCAAAGCCGCAGAGTATCTCCGGCACATACTTTACATACGGGAAAACTGTGTTGAGCGTCAGCAGCACGGCAACCGCCGCAAAGCCCGCTGCAAAACTGCGTACATTGAGACCGCCTATCACGAAAAAAAGGAAAAAAACAGCCGTTACCAGCAATACAAACGCCGCCTGCTCTATGTCGAAATAGCTTACCGCCGCGCCGCACGCGACAGGAATCAGCGCCAGCAGAAGCATGCCGATCAGCCCGGCGACACGCGTAGAGCTTGCTTTTACACTTTTAGCGTCGCCATCCGCCTTTTTCCACCTTTGGGCAAGCTCCGGGAACGCAGTATCTGCCTCACGGTCTGCGGGCAGCGCATCGTAAGCAAGTGCCGCCAACTGCACTTCATTTTTGTCCTGCACGCAGACGGACGGCAGGGTGGTAAGGGCTTCAAGCGTCAGCTTTCCCAATTTGTCCGGTTTCGCAAAGCGTTCCGCCTCGCCGTTCTCCTCTGCCCTGATGCAGTTCATGGTATCTTCCAGAATCGCCTGCCGCAGTTCTTCCCTATAGTCCCAATAATCCTCCTCCGTTGCAGTAGGCACTTCGCCTACAGAGGTTGCCACTGCCGTGTACGCACTTGTTTCCATAGAAAGCTTATCCGGCCATTCTCTTATTTTGGAGTTAAATTGCAGTTCAACAGTCTCTACTTTTTTCCCTTCTGCATCCTTATCAAAAAAAAACTCTTTTTCGTTTCTTTCTGCTCTTTCCCGGTCTATTTCTTCCGCCGATTCCATGATGAGGTTATACACTCTGCGGAAGCGTTTTTCCGCCTTATCAATATACTCCCGCGCGGCGGCTTCTCCGTGCTTTCGGGCAACCTCCCGCGTTTTGATATAATCATCGTATAAAGCCCAGTTCCAGACCGCGCGCTGCACCGTCAGTTCCTTGCTGATTGCGTCCTTTATTCTCAACCGTTTCAATTCGCGCAATGTAGTCATATCGCAACCTCTTTTCCTCTTTTGCTGGCTTTATCATAGCATATTTCTTTGACGAATCCAACGATTTTTGTGGCATTTTGTCTGCTTTTTTGATACAATAAGAAAAACGCTGTGGAGGTGCCGACCGTATGGCAAAGCTGATTTGGAGCCTGGACCCTTTGGCCGTGTTGCGGCTGGGGCGGGCGGCGAAAAAGCCGCCGTTCAGCAAAAAGGAATTGGCCCGCATCGGCATTCCGGCGCGCAAAATCCCCCGTGTGCAGGAGGAGCTTGCCCGTTTGAGCGGTGATACCACGCTGAAACGCGAGGAACTGGGGATGCTGGCATCGGAGATTGCGGACTTGTTGCTGTAAAGCCTTCCCCCCAGGGGGAAGGTGGCCGAGGCTCCGACCGAGGCCGGATGAGGGGCGGCACTGTCTCTGCCACCCGGTCATGGGCTATCGCGGGAAGTCCGCCCCTCATCAGTCGCCTATGGCGACAGCTTCCCCCCTAGGGGAAGCCTTTTTTCGCGTTGTGCCCTTGTCCCCTCCCCCATCCTATGCTATAATAAATGTATCGTGCCAAATTTATCCGGGCGCGGTGGGAAAATCGCTTTGTGTGGCAGCCAGCCATGCGGAAGGAGTAACACAAATGAAGAACAGTGAAAAGACCCTTGACATGATCGTAAACCTGTGCAAAAATCGCGGGTTTATCTACCCGGGCAGCGAGATCTACGGCGGCCTGGCAAACAGCTGGGACTACGGTCCTCTGGGTGTTGAGTTCAAGAACAATGTCAAAAAGGCATGGATGAAGAAGTTCGTGCAGGAAAGCCCCTACAATGTCGGTCTGGATGCCGCTATCCTGATGAACCCGCAGACCTGGGTGACTACCGGCCATGTGTCCAGCTTCTCGGACCCGCTGCTGGACTGCCGCGCCTGCAAGAGCCGCCACCGCGCCGACAAGCTGATTTCCGAGTGCGAGCAGGGCAAGGGCGTGGATGTCGATGCCATGACCTTTGATGAGATGGACGCTTTTATCGCCAGCCATGATGAAGTCGTCTGCCCCGTCTGCGGCAAGCATGACTTTACCCCCATCCGTAAGTTCAACCTGATGTTCAAGACCGCCATCGGCGTTACCGAGGATTCCTCCTCCACCTGCTATCTGCGCCCCGAGAC
>ENA-UPTB01001568-UPTB01001568.1-human-gut-metagenome-genome-assembly--contig:-NODE-1568-length-19045-cov-24.305936_pt1 | contig 19045 bp, 15 predicted proteins | sample MGYA00250046_ERZ773369 | MGnify/ENA primary metagenome ERZ773369 (study PRJEB29103, sample SAMN06111938) | human gut metagenome | biome: human gut; feature: ankylosing spondylitis patient; material...
TCAGGATGCAGAAGGCGAAGATCAGCACGAAGGGGTTGACGTTGGTGCCCAGCATCTTGGCAACGGTCTCGCCGACCAGACTGGTCAGGCCGGTGTTGCCCAGAGCATCGGCGATGCCGATGACGCCTGCGGACATCAGGATGATGGGTGCGCTGATGGAGTTGCGGATCTCGTTGAAGTCCATGACGCCGGAGATCAGGATGATGCCCACGGCCAGACCGGTGATGGCGTAGCCTGCGTCACCGATCTTGCTCTGCAGGATCATGCCCACAACGGCGAGCACAAAGCTGAAGTAGGTGATGAGCTCCTGATTCTTGGTCAGAGCGACCTTCTGCTCACCGGCGTGGAGAGCCTCTTCCTTGGCCTCGGCAATGGGGTGGTCGGGCAGGATCTTGTAGGCCAGGATGCACCACACCAGGAAGCCGATGGACAGGCACAGGTTGACCAGAGAGAACTTGACCAGATTGACGTTTGCCGCAACGCCTGCGCTTTCCAGAACGGCGATCACGATGCCGTACTGCAGAGCGGTGTTGAAGGGCAGCAGCGGATGGTTTGCTGCAAAGCCCGCAGGCATCAGAACCCTGGACGGGGGCAGCTGCTTGGAGTAGGGCAGAGTGGACAGCAGGCCGATGACCAGCACATAGTAGGCGGTGGAACCGGTACCGAACAGGCTGCAGCCCAGCATAACGATGAGGATCAGCAGGACGTAGGCCTTAAAGCCGCCCTTGCTGGCCATGTTGAACATGGTCTGCTTGAACTTGACGATGAAGCTGGTCTTTTGCAGGGCCGCAATGATGGCCATGAAGGATGCCAGCATGACGATGGTGGGGTTTGCGAAGCCACCGAAGGCGGTCTTGATGTCGGTAACGCCGAACACCACCAGCAGCAGCAGCGCCAGCAGCGGGGGTGCACCGAAGGGCAGTTTATCCACCATGATCAGGATGATCATGAGAACAGTCACTGCCAGAGCAATGATCATGGGAAGTGTCATAGAACGTGTCCTCCTTTTTTGTGTCCGCAGTACCTGTTGCGCAAGAGCCCGACCCTTTGCACAATTCCGATGCGGCTTTCTTGATTAAAAGTATATAGTTTTCCGCTGTGCGTCACAATCATTTTTTGGCTTGTTGTGTTCTTTTTTGAAACATATTCAGAATTTGTTCAATTCTTTTGCCGCAATGTGTCGCTTTTTGAAACATATTGCGGTTAGTTTCGGCTGATTTGTTGCTTTTTGAAACAGGGTGAAACCAGAAAAAGCCGCCGCACCGTACGGGGTGCAGCGGCTCTCTCTGGAAGAAAATGAAGAATTGGTTGGGATGGGGATAACTTAGTTGGCGCGGCCGGTCATTTTGACCGCATACTTGATGGCATTGACAAGGCTCAGCTCGTTGCCGTTGCCCTTACCGGCGTGGTAGAAGTCGGTGCCGTGATCCACGCTGGCGCGGATGATGGGCAGACCCAGCGTGACGTTGACGCCCTCCACGGCCTTCCACTCCTGCTTTTCGCGGTCGTAGACAAAGCCCACGGTCTTGAGCGGGATGTGACCCTGATCGTGGTACATACACACCACGATGTCGTACCAGCCGCCGATGGCCTGCGAGAACACGCTGTCCGGCGGGCAGGGACCCACGACACCGGTGATGCCCTCGGCCTTGGCAGCCTCAATGGCGGGGGTGATCTCCTCGATCTCCTCCCGGCCGAACAGGCCGTTCTCACCGCAGTGGGGGTTCAGACCTGCCACAGCGATGCGGGGGTTCTCGATGCCCATATCCTTGCAGGCCTTGTTGGCGATCTCGATGACCTCCAGCACGCGATCCTTCTTGACCCGGTCGCAGGCTTCCCGCAGGGAAACGTGGGTGGAAACGTGCACCACGCGCAGGTCGTGATGAGCCAGCATCATGGTGTACTTTTTGGTGTGGGTGTAGGTGGCGTAGATCTCGGTATGGCCGTCAAAGTGGGTGTAGCCGTCCGACTTTTCGCCGTGGTAGTACTCCAGTGCCTTGTTCATGGCTTCCTTGTTCAGGGCGTTGGTGCAGGTGGCATCCACCTCACCGGCCATAGCAAGCTCAATGACCTTTTTCACGCACTGGAAGGCTGCGTTGCCGCCCTCCACGCTGACCTTTGCTATCTCGAACTTGCTGATGTCCTCGATCAGATCCAGATGCAGCACGTCGATGGTGCCGGGGGTGAACAGGGCATCCGACACCTTCTCGCAGCGGTGGATGACGATGTCCTCGCGGCCAACGAACTTCTTGGCCTGCTCCATCACCTTCACATCGCCCACCACGATGGGGCGGCAGTAGCTGTACTGCTCCGGGTCAGCCAGAGCCTTGATGGTGATCTCCGGGCCGGAACCGGCGGGATCGCCCATGGTAATACCGACAATGGGTTTATTCATAGCAGCCTTCTCCTTGCTTCAGCGCGTTTCAGTGCAGACCCTTGGCCTCATTCTCGGCCAGAACCTTCTTGATGGCCTCCATGCCCTCTTCCGGCACATAGTTGAAGGGTGCGCGGCACTTGCCAACGGGGTGACCCTGCAGGGCAACGGCGGTCTTGATGATGGTGTTGGGGTTGCCGTACTTGAAGGTCTGCTGCAGGATGGCAATGGCGTCCTGTGCAGCCTGTGCGCCCTCCAGATCCCCAGCCTTGAAGCAATCGTAGATCTTGGCAACGGTCTCCGGCCAGATGTTGGCGCGGCCTGCAATGCCGCCTGCGCCGCCCTCTTTCAGGCAGGTCAGGATAGCGCCGTCGTTGCCGGCCAGAATGGCAACTTCCTTGTCCAGCTCACGGGTCAGGCGGATGTAGGCCTTTAGGTTCTCGATATCGCCGCTGGAATCCTTTGCGCCTACGATGTTCTCCACGTCACGGCACAGTGCCTGCACGGTCTCGGGCAGCAGCTTGTTGCCGGTGCGGGCGGGGATGTTGTACAGGATGATGGGCAGGTTCACGGCCTTTGCCACGGCGGTGTAGTGGTCGTACAGCTCCTTCTGGGAGGCCAGTGCAAAGCTGGGAGTGATGATGGACAGTGCATCTGCGCCCAGCTCCTCGGCACGCTTGCTCAGGCGGATGGTTTCGGCGGTGGTGATGCAGCCGGTGCCTGCGTAGACCGGTACGCGGCCCTTTACCTGATCGATGACAGTGGCAAGGATCTCTTCCTTCTCCTGAAAGGACAGGGCGTAGGCTTCGCCGTTGGTGCCCATGGGGAAGATGCCGTGCACGCCGCCTGCCAGCAGGCGCTCCACCTGCTCGCGCAGAGCCTGATGGTTGACCGTCTGCTCAGGGTCGTTGTTCATGGGGGTGATTACGGGAGGGATGATGCCCTTGATATCGCTGGTCTTCATAAGTCTTTACTCCTTTTCTGTTACATGATCTCCTGATACAGCTTGCGTGCGTCGTCGGCGGTAACGGGGCGCATATTGTTCACCAGCAGGCGCTGTACCTGCATACCGGCGTTGACCAGACCTTCCAGATCCTCGGCAGGCACGCCGAACTCCTTGAGGCTGGTGGGGATATCCAGATGCTTGACGATGTGCTCCAGACGGGCGATCATCCATGCAGTCTTTTCCTCCACGGTGGTGCAGGTCTTTTCCTCGTGGCAGCAGCGGTCATAGGCGGCAGCCAGACGCTCGCGCACGGCGGGGTGCTCGCTGTTGAAGCGCATGACCGGTGCCAGCAGGATGGCGTTGGACACGCCGTGTGCAATGTGGTACTTGCCGCCCAGCGGGTAGCTCAATGCGTGCACAGCGGTGGTGCCGGAAGCGGTGATGGCCAGACCGCCGTAGTAGGCAGCGATCTGCATCCGGTTCTTCTCTGCCATGGCTTCAGGGTCATCGCAGGCTTTTTCGATGTTGTTCAGGATCAGGTCAAGGCCTTCCAGTGCGTACAGATCGCTGAAGGGGTTGGCCTTGTTGCTGGTAAAGCACTCGATGCAGTGTGCCAGCGCGTCCACACCGGTAGCGGCTGCGATCTTGCGGGGCAGGTTCTTGATCATGCGGGCGTCCAGAATGACGTAGTCCGCGATCATGTTCTCGTTGACGATGCCCACCTTCAGCTCCTTTTCGGGCACAGCCACGATGGCGTTGGGGGTGACCTCGGCGCCGGTACCGGCGGTGGTGGGGATCAGCACAATGGGCACGCACTTCTGTGCCATGCCGGGGTTATCCAGCAGCTCCTTCACGCCGTAGGCGTCGGTCACCAGCACGCTTGCCAGCTTGGCAGCGTCCATCACAGAGCCGCCGCCGCAGGCCACGATGAGGTCTGCACCGGAGACCTTGAACTCGTCCACCAGCTTCTGCACAGCCATGTAGCTGGGCTCCGGGGGCAGCTCGTCCAGCACATAATACTCTGCGCCGGAGGCCTTGACAGCCTCTTCCGGCAGGGCGAACAGGCCAGCGCCCTCAATGCCCTTATCGGTGAACATGGCTACCTTTTTTGCGCCGCGCGCCTTGATGATGGCGGTGATATTGTCCATAGCGTTCTCGCCGCCGTAAACTGCGTGCGGCATTTTAAGATTGTACTGGGTCAACATACTGATCAACCTCCTGAATGATGTTCTGATCTATAAAAAGGATAGAAATTCCGAAAAGCTTTTTCAGCGGCTCTGGGCTGCGGTGGGGTTATACAGACCCACAGTCTCCCGCTTTGTGCCCAGAACGTCCTGCTCCGAGAAGCGGACGTACTTGATGCCCTGCCGGGTGCGGGCAGCGTAGGCCAGATGCAGCATGCCGTCCCGTCCCTGCATCAGGTAGGGGTACTCGTACTGCTTGTTGTTGGTCTTGTTCTCATCGCCCATGTAGCCCTCGCCGCGCTCCATCCAGCGGATGATGGGGAAGGTCAGGCCGCCGTCCTCCGAGAGCGCCACCGCCACCGGGCAGCGCAGGCCGGGCCATGCAGCCTTGCCGGGCACGGGGTTCGGGGTGCAGGTGGGGTTATAGGCAATGGCGATGCGGCCGCTCTGCAGCTTGACCGCGCTGATGCTGGAGTTGTTGTTGGGCAGCGGGGTGGGTGCGGGCACCGTCCAAGTCTCGCCCCAGTCAAAGGACTCGCTGCGGTGGATGCGGTAGGCCTCGCGGTTGCGCATAAACGCCACCAGATGCCCCGGTTCCAGCTCAATGACATTGGCATGGACATGGCCGTTGCTGCCGGGCATCATGACCATGCGCCAAGTCTTGCCCTCATCGTCCGAAATGCGGAAGGCGGTGGGGTCGCCGGACAGACCCTCGGCAGAGTCGGTGCACAGCCAGTTGGCAAAGATCCAGCGGCCGTTGGACAGCACCTGAATGGGCTGGCGGCAGAAGGTGCCTTCCTCCGGGAACACGGTGGTGTAAGCGCCCCATGTCTTGCCGCCGTCGGTGCTCTTCTGGCAGCGCACCACGGCGGTGAACTGCATATTGTCCTTGCCCTCTACACGGTCCAGCTGGGCGGTGTACATCGCCCACACGGCGTTATCCGGGCCGTAGAACAGCGAGGGGTTCTGCTCGCTGCGGGTGGGGTCGCCGGAGATATCCACCGGCTCCAGCCACTTGGTACCGTCATGCGGCAGCACCGAGCAGATGATGTGCACATCTGCGCTGCCCTCATAAGTACCGGCGAACCAGCAGCAGAGCAGATCACCGTTGGGCAGCTCCACCATGGCAGGTGCGTGGGCGGTGGGCCAGCCGCCGGTGGGCAGCAGGGCCTCCAGCGTGCCCATCTCCTCGTTCTCGTACACGGTGCCGTCCCAAGTCAGGCCGGGCAGTTTTGCATAGGTCATGGTCGTTCTCCTTCTGTTACATTTATCTTCTGTTCCAGCCGCAAAGGGCTGTCTGCTTCCATTTTCAATGCTTTGCAATGCGGTCTGCCAGCTCCACCAGCAGATCCTCCTGCCCAAAGCCACCGGACTTGGTAATGACATAGCGGGTGCGCCCCTGATAGGTGAACCGCGCCAGCACGATGCCGCTTTCCAGTTCGCACACCGGTTCCAACTCCCGTGCGCCCACGCTGTTCATGCATTGCAGCAGGGTGTCGCCGCCGGTGAGCAGCAGCGTACCCAGATGTTCGCTGCCGAACAGCGCCCCGAACATCTGCCCGACGCTGCCGGAAATGCCCACCCGCAGGCCGTCCAAGTCAATGCCCCGGGCGGCGGCGTAATCGGCGGTAAGCTGGTTGCCCCCGGCGTCATTGGTTTCAATAATGCAGCGGGGGTTTGCTGCCAGCATGGCTTCAATTTCAGCCAGCGCAGCCTTGCCGTCGGCGCTTGCCCAGTAGCCGGGTTCCAGCTTCTGCCGGGGGGTCAGCCGCAGGCGGGTAAAGCCTGCCTTTTCGGCGGTGTCCATCTGCCGCAGGGTGATGGGGTTCACGCTGCCGCAGAGCACCAGCAGCCGGGGGTCCAGCTGCGGGACTTCCACCACGCTGCCGTCCGAAAGCCCCAGCAGCTCCGGCAGAAAGGCAGCAAAGCCTGCGCAGCCTGCCAGCACCGGGGGCGTTCCATTCTGGAACAGCTGTCGCCCGGCTGCTTCAAGGTCTGCGGCGGTGGCAGCGTCATACACCAGAATGCCGGTCTTGTCCGATGCCGTCTCACCGGGGCGCAGGTTCTGTGCGGGCATGTCGGTCTGCAAATGGATCAGCTTTGTCACCTCGGCGCAGCGCACCGGTTCGAAGGGGTCGATGCCGAAGGGGCTTTCGTTCACCGGCACACCGTCGATGTAGTGGACGCCCTTTTTTGTGGTGCGTCCGATCTGCGGGAAGGCCGGCAGAAAGGGCAAATTGCGTGCGCCGCTTGCTTTGAGCAGGGCGGCAAGCTCTGCGCCGATGTTGCCGCGCAGGGCGGAATCCGTCTTTTTATAGATGCAGCCCACGCCGTTTTCCACCGCGCTGCGGGTCAGCCTTGCAACTGCCTCGGCAGCCTTTGCGGCGGGCAGATGCCGCGTTTCGGTATCCACCACCAGCACGGTGCTGCTGCAGGCGGAAAGGTCTGCCTGACCCACCACGACCTGCGTGGGGATGCCGTGTGCCGCAAGCTGTACGCCGGTATCCAGCGCACCAGTAAAATCATCTGCAATCATCAGCAGGCGAAGCATTGTTCGTGCCCCCTCACTTGTTTTTGTGCTTTCATTATGCCGTATCCGCCGCGGGAATGCACCCGGCGCAAGCGGGAAAAGCGTTTCATTTTAGCACGTTTTCAATTTTCTTTTTGTTTTGTTGGCAAAAACGTTCTATTTTGAAACCGCATTCTGTTTTCTTTTTGAACCAGACCGTTTATAATAGTTTCAAAGAGAAACACGGAGGGACGTTTTATGGTCGAGACTCACACCCGCATTCTGGGCATTGCCCCCTACGACGGAATGCGCACCGCTATGGAGCAGGCGGCGCAGGCCTACCCCAACGTTGAGCTGGAGGTGTACACCGGCGATCTGGAAGAGGGACAGGCCATCGTGCAGCGCATGGCCCCCAACAGCTACGACTGCATTATCTCCCGCGGCGGCACCGCCACCCTGATCCGGCAGGTGACCGACCTGCCGGTGGTAGATATCCATATCTCGGTGTATGATGTGCTGCGCACCATGAAACTGGCAGAGAACTACACCAGCCTGTACGCCATCGTGGGCTTTCCCAGCATCACCGAACCCGCCCACACCCTTTGCAGCCTGCTGAACTTTGATCTGGACATCCTCACCGTCCGCAGTGCCGAGGAGGTGCGCCATACCTTGGAGCGGCTCAAGCAGGGCGGCTACCGGATGGTGGTCTGTGATATGGTCACCCACACCATTGCCCGGGAGATGGGCTTTGACGCCTTCCTGATCACCTCCGGCATCGAGAGCCTGCACAGCGCCATCGATCAGGCGGTGAACATCAGCACATGGTTCGGCCAGCTGCGGCAGGAGAACCTGTTTCTACGCAGCATCACGCAGGAGCAGGGCGGCAGAGTGGTGGTGATGGAGCCGGACGGCAGCCTGTACTATAATAATATGAAGGACATCTCCCCGGAGCTGCACCGCTGTTTGCAGACCCATCTGCGGGAGATCCCCGCCACGGGCAGCTTAAAGTTCTATTACACCGAGCGCAGCCAGCTGTACAGCATCACAGCACAGGTGCTGCTGATGAACAATGTGCAGCGGTATCTGTTCTACTGCGTGCCCTCCCGCATCCCGCTGCATTCCAGCCGCCTAGGGCTGCGGTCGCTGAACAAAGGCGAGTGCGAGTATCTTTTCTCCAACAGCTTTTACAGCCTGAGCGGTGCCATGGGCACGCAGGACGCCGAGATCAACGCCCTTGCTGCCGTGCGCCAGCCCCTGTTCATCTGCGGCGAGCCGGGCACCGGCAAAGAGCAGATTGCCCGCTACCTCTACCTGCACAGCGCACTGGTAAACCGCCCCCTCGTGGTGGCAAACTGCGCTTTGATGAACGATAAATCATGGGATTTTCTGCTCAACCACTATAACTCGCCCCTGAACGCCAACGGAAACACAGTCTACTTCCAGAACTTTGAGGCCATCCCGGAACAGTGGAGCGCCGAACTGCTGGCTGCCATCGAGGAGACCGGTCTTGCCCGCCGGGTGCGGCTGCTGTTCTCCCGCTCGGTGCGCCCGGAAGAGCCGGTCTCGCCGGTCACCCGCCGCTTTATCGAGCGGTTGGGCGCGCTGACGCTGGAACTGCCCCCGCTGCGCAGCCGCTCGGACGAGATCCCGTCCCTTTCCAGTTTGTACCTGAACAGCCTGAATCTGGAGCTGGGCAAGCAGATCTCCGGCTTTGAGCCCCGCGCCATCGAGATGCTGCGGCAGTACCCGTGGCCGAACAACTACACCCAGTTCAAAAACCTTCTGCGCTCCCTTGCCACCCTGACGAACGGCCCCTACATCCGCAGCAGCAGCGTGGCAGACCTGCTCTCCAAGGAGCGCAGTCTGCGCAGCGCCCCGGCAGCCCACCCGGCGGCAGTGGTCAGCACCGACACCTCCCGCACGCTAGAAAGCATCATCGGCGAGGTGGTGCAGCAGACGGTAGCCGCCCACGGCGGCAACCGCGCCGCCGCCGCCCGGCAGCTGGGCATCAGCCGCACGACCCTGTGGCGGTATCTGGGTAAAATTGAAGCCGGGGAGCCTACCGACCCCACCTGATGCTTTTGACCCTCAACGGGTTCGTTTTCGGTGCTTCATACGGAGCACCGAAAGAGCGTTTTTCAAAAACGTGCAGCCTGCATCCATCGGATGCAGTTCAAGGGCTTGGGTGTTCCCCAACAAGTATTTTGCAACGCAAAAATGGTATATATATACGTGTGAAGACACCTCTTGTTAGCACTATGAGGCTGCTCAAAACGCCTCCCAAATTTGACAATCATTTTGCAAGAATGATCGTCCGTTTTCAAGCTCAACTTGAAGCAGACGGTTGTTTTTCTGCTCGGAAAAGTTCCGAGTTTGCATTCCGTTGCAAACAGAACGAGCTATCCAGCCCTCTCTTTTTACCAAGGTTTCCATCATTTTTTCTTGCAAGCTGCCGAAAGTAGCCTGTTTTCAAAAATTCCTGTTGACACGGCTCAATTTTTGTGGTAATCTATTCCAACAATTTAATATAACATATTTACTTAGAGTTCCAGCTCGGCTCCCGAAGGAGCCGGAGCAAGTTTTTGACTTTCTTATCGCTACATAACGAACCCGAACCAAGGCCATCCCAGAAGGGATGGGCAGGTTCAGGTTGTTGTGTGGCGATTTTTTATTGCCAAATCCAGCACCGCACCTTGACAACCGCATGACCGTCTGCATGGGATACACGGCGATGACCCCCAAGTGGGAGAGCCGGAAAACGCCGCCGGAAGGGGGCAGGAAATCCATGCAGGGAGAACGGCGCACCCAATGTCAACTGGTCAAAATGGCCAACTGAAAAAACGGACGAGCTAACGGGCAGGGATTCGCAAATCTTTGCCTGTCAGCTTGCCCGGAGCAGGAGCGCAGAGGGGTGCGGGTCGCCTGCGGCGACCTCAAAAGGCCACCGGCCTTTTAAAGCACCGACCGAGCCGACAGGCGAGACCAGCTCTTTGCAAGGGTCAAAGGTGAAACCCTTGCCCAGTGATATGATGCTGTGCGTCATATACTACTGGGTATTATCTGGCGCAAAATGGAAAAAGCCATCACAGTTAATGGCCATTCTTCTCGTTTTATGATAGATGCCTAATGATGTTTCCAGTAGGAACCAGAATACTCTTTTGCCGCAGTCAGATTATTCGGATGCTCATACAAAAGCACATACTGCGCATAGCTTGCATCCTGTGCAAAACCGTCCATGTAAAATTTGTTCATATCCTGAACCGGAGGCTTGGCGCTGGCGGTATTGTAAAGCGTTACTTTGTTCGTATCCGATTCACCCAAATCACCGATTTCAAACGTCAACCCGCCATCTATGACGGTCAGTTTTCCATTCAGTGGTGAGCCCTCCTCTGCAAGACGGGTCACAAAAGAGTTCTGTACGCGGTATATCTTTCCGGAATAGTCAGACATCAAAACGTGTGCTGCACCAAACTCTCCATAATATTTTGTGTCCGGTCTCTCCTGATACTCCCGCATAAAATTCTCATACAGGCAATTCTCCCGGTACACATCATCCGAATCACCCAGTTGTTCCGCTTTTCCGCGGAGTCTCTGCTGTTCCAATGCTTCCTGCCAACCCAAAAGGGCACGTTCCAGATGCATTGCCTGTGTTCCCAACACATTTTCAAGCTGTTCCGGTTTTGTTTGATACAGCTCAATCAACTGCGGCAAAAACTCGTCCTGAAAGGTCTGGAGTTGTAAGGAACTGAACGGATTCTGTTTTCGGATCGCCGTCAGAAGTCGTTGCGTTTGTACATCTGCTCCAGTAAAGTTGCAGGTTTTCAACAAATACTGACAAAGCATTTGCATATTGCCGATATTATCCGTAATGTCGATCCCAATGATTGAAATTTTATCTGCATCTTCCCTGCCACTGTTCCAATCCGCGATCCATTGATACAGTTCATAGTCCTCTTTGGAGCTTGTGCAACGGTCAAGCCAGTCGGAAAAGGAAAGCCTCCCCTGCACCGTTTCATTCTGAAGAAATGTCGTGGCGTATCCGGCTTCCTCTACAAGAACACGCACGCCTTTTTCTTTTACCAGGTACTTGAACAGAACATTGCGGAATTGCTGATATTCTGTGCAGCGATGTGTTTCTCCAAAGAGATAGACCTGCGCATCATCATAGCGGAGCATTTTGGAAATGCCCGCACCGGTAGAGAGATCAATCTTTTGGGATTTTCTCGGGTATAATTCCCCAAAAGTCAAAAGAATGGTTAAAAAAAGAAGCGCACAAACAAAAACTTTTTTCACAAAAAGTGTCTCCTTATGAAAATCAAAGGCGTTTGATTTCGTCACAATCATCGGCCAATATCTACTTATCCGAAATCCAGCAGATGATTTTTAACTGCAATTGTTTCCATTGTTTTACTTTGTTAAGTTTATCGCGCCTACACACTCCTGTCAAGCGGCAGTACTGCGTTCAGAAAGACTAGGGGCTTGTGTAAATCCTGCGAGGGATGGGAGAGTTTCAAGACCATGAAGGAGGCGCAGGAGCGGAAGATCACGGTCGAGAAAGAATTGCTGGACGGCACATTCCTTGTCCCCGACACCATGACGGTGGAGGAGATGCTGTACAAATGGATCCCGATCCAGTCCACCAAACACAAATGGTCCCCCAAGACCTACACGCAGTCGGTAGCGATGGTGCAGAATCTTATCGTGCCGTATATCGGGAAACGGAAGGTGCAGGAACTGCGAACCTACGACATCGAGAAGCTCTATGCTACCCTTGCCAAGACTCCCTGCGGGCAGTACGTCCACGGCGTAAAGCAGCCCCTGACCGAAAAGCAGAAGAAGCGGTTGCTGTCCAGCACCTCTATTCACGAAGTCCACACCCTGCTGAAAACCGCCTTTTCCTATGCGGTGGAATGGGACTTGATCCACAAGATTCCCCTGCCCCGTGATGCCCCCAAGGTCAATATCGAGGAACGCACCATCTGGGACGAGAAAACCATGCTGGCAGCCTTGCAGACCATCGAGAACCCCGCCCTGCATCTGGCGGTGCACATGAGCATGATCCTTTCGCTCCGTGAGGGCGAAATTCTCGGCTTGCAGCCGAGTGATCTGGATTTCGATGCCGCCGATGGTCGTGGTACCATCTCGGTCAGCAAAACCATGCAGCGAGCCAACAAGGACGCTCTGGAAAAGCTCGACCCCAATCAGGTGTATCACACCTTCCCGGACAGGCGTGAGGGAAGCAAATCCTCTCTCATCCTGAAAAAGCCTAAGACCAAGAAGTCCAACCGCGTCCTGTATATGACGAAGCCCTTGAAGGAAGAACTTCTGGCATGGTTGGAAAAGCTGAAGCAGGACGAGCAGAACGCCCCGGAAAAGTACAGCAACTGCGGGCAACTGTTCCGGCTCCCGGACGGCTTGCCCATTGCGCCAGAACTGCTGACCAAGTGGTATCGGCAATGGCGGTCAGCGCACCCGGAGTTCGAGCAGATCGTGTTCCATGGTCTGCGGCATTCCAGTGCCACCTACCAGCTCTTGCAGTCGGAGGGTGACTTCAAGTCGGTGCAGGGCAATACAGGCCACGCAACGGCTGCTGTCCTGATGGACACCTACGCCCACACGCAGGACAAGCCCCGGTTGGAGCTGACCGAGAAGATCGAAGCGAACTTCTATTCCCAAGACCTGACCCCGGTAGCACCTCAGCCCCGGCAAAACGAAAAGCCGGCGGCAACAAAAATCTCCGGTAGGGAGATCCTTGAAGCCATCCGGCTGATGGACGCAGACGAACGCAGAGAATTATGAATCCATGAAACTTCAGTTTCACATCATGATTGTACCGGTGGTTACAAAATCCGGCGACAAGTGCGGCAACGCATTGTCCGATCACGGTTGCAACAGCAGCTCCGGTCACACCCATTTTTGGAGCTCCGAGAAGTCCGAAGATCAGGATTGGATCAAGAATGATGTTAGTGATTGCCCCTGTCAGCTGGGAAGTCATACTGAAGATGGTTCTTCCGGTTGAAGTAAGAAGACGCTCAAAGAAGACCTGTGCAAGCAGCCCGAAAGAAAAAATCATGACGGTGCTTAAGTACTCAATTCCGAGTTTCATGATCTCCTGGTCAGCATTTCCAATCTGACTTGCGTAAAAAGGACGGACGATCGTAAAGCCAAGAATGAAAAATACGAGATAGCTGAAAAAATATAAAACGGCAGCGTTGCTTGCAGTTGCATTTGCTTTTTTGAAATTTTTCTCTCCAAGTGATTTGGAAAGGAGTGCCTTCATGCCGACACCGGTTCCGGTTCCAACTGCAATAAGCAGTGTCTGGAGTGGAAAGGCAAGTGAAACGGCGGTCAGTGCATTTTCCGATAATTTAGCGACAAAAATACTGTCTACGATGTTGTACAAAGCCTGTACCAGCATAGAAATCATCATAGGCAGAGACATATTAAATAATAGTTTTCCGATGGGCATGGTACCCATTTTGTTTTCTGCAGGTGCAGATGTATTTTCCTGATTCATTTTCTCATTCCTTTCTGTTCTGATAAAAGAGTAAAAATATTGTAAAAACAGCCACTAAACACATATGATATAGGAAAATACGAAGATAATCAAGTGGAATAAGGGAGTATAAATTGACTTCTTTCGGACAGACGGGTATAATTCTTGTTATATGGAGAAATAGGAAAGGGATATACTAGAATGAGTAATACAAATCAGAAAATCGAAACTTTAAATAAACTGCGTACTACAGAGGCAATTTATGTACTGATGTCATCCTGTACAAGAATGCCATATGTGGTCTGCGATCCGGAGACATTTGATGATGAGATCCTTCTTTATTACACAGAAGCGGAAGCGAAAGAAGAGGCTATGAAACTTCAGAAGGAGGGAAATCCAATGCAGCTTGTCAAGGTGGATGAAAATTCCCGCCTGTCATTTTTTACCGGGCTGTTTCCGATGGGAGTCAACTGTATTCTGGTGGACAAAGGGTTGGACGGACAGATTACTGTGCAGCTTGACGAATTGATCACGAGACCGAAGGATGAAGAACTGCCAGAAGGAAAAATACGTGTAGAGAATCCGGAACTGGTGCTGACTGCAGCGTATTTTATGCAACAGATGAGAAAGCCGGATAAACCGGAGATGACGGATGAGTTAAAAGAACTGAACGAAGAAATGCTTGCCCATTATCAGGAGGGGCGTTATATTGTGACTGTTCAGGAGGACAAAGGAATTCCGATTCTGAAACAGAAAGATGGGAAAGTGTATCAGCCAATCTTTACGGATGTGCAGGAAGTTAAGAAATTCCAGAACCTGAACAAGGGTGTGACATTGAAAACCGCTGTTGTAGAAGGAAGTAAGATTCCGGAAATTCTTTCACCGGAAGCATTTGGCGTTGCAGTCAATCCGTTTGGGGTGAACCTGCAGTTGCAGATAAAGAGAAAACCAGCGAAAACGAAAGAAAACGAAAACAAAACACAAGAATAATCGAAAATAAAAAAGAAAAAATGAAAATTGCAAGAGGAATCCTGATCTGCGGAACAGGTATCGGGGTAAGCATTGCTGCCAACAAAGTTCCGGGAGCTTATGCAGCACTGGTTTACAGGCATACGCCTATTGCTACAAAAACGATACTGATCGCCAGCATAACCAGCTGCCCCGGATAGGTGGGAATGGCAAAATCTCCCACCACTTTCTTTGCAACATCTACAAAACGGCCAAAAATCGTGGAAAATATCAGCTGCGTCAAATCTATGGGACGGAATTTTTTTCTTAACAATAATATCTGCACCAGAATATAAAAAGCAAAAATGCCGATCACGCAGTTTCCAAGATCCAGTCCTGTAATGCGGCTGATCACATAGGGAAGGGAGTTTACCGGTGAAACTCCCAGAGAAGAATTAACAGAAAATGCCACTCCAAAGGCCATGAATAAAAGTCCGGTCACATAGATCAGGGCCTTTTTTACCATCAGCATGTAAATCCACTCCATACTGGAATACCTGTATAAGTCTTCGCCTCTTCTTCCCCGCTTAATACACGGATCGCACCTGCTGCCAGTGCTTCCATTTCAAACTCGCCTGCCATAACAGTGATCGGCGCAATAAAGGAAAGCATTTCTGTCAGTTTTTCTACTACATACTTGTCATGGGAGATGCCGCCTGTTAATACGATCCCGTCCACCTTTCCATGAAGGACTGCTGCCATAGAACCTGCTGTCTTTCCGATCTCATAGATCATGGAATCGTAAATTAATTTCGCATACTTATTCCCATTTTCGATCATGGCAGTTACTTCTCTTGCATCAGAAGTTCCCAAATGATCTACCAGGCCACCGGTCTTTGTGATCTTCTCACGCATCTCTTTTTCTGTGTATTTGCCGGAATAACACATGGTCACAACATCCTTTACAGGAAGCTGGCCACAGCGGGTTGGTGCCATTGGGCCGTCACCATTTGCAATATCATTGGAATCAACCATTTTTCCCATTCTGTGGGCAGTTACAGAGATACCGCCGCCAATATGACAGATGATCAGGTTCATATCTTCATATTTCTTTCCCTGCTTTGCTGCAAAACGGATACCGATCTCCTTCTGGTTTAATGCATGGATACGGCTCTCTCTGTATACACCCTTTAAGCCGGTTACACGGGCTACATCCTGGAACTCATCTACATCTGGTGGATTTACTACAAAAGCAGCTCCCCCGAATTCTTTAGAAAATGCATCTGCCAGCTGTGCGCCTAAGGTTGCTGGATGCTTTACTGTATAGCAGGTTCTTGCATGTTCAAGAAGCTTGTCACCAATAGCGAAAACCCCGCCTTCCACATTTACCAGACCGCCTCCTCTTGCGGAAAATGCGTCTACGCCTTCTAAGGTTTGTCCTTCTTCTTTCAGGACGTCTAATATCATTTCCTTTCTATATGGCAGCTGGTTGCTGATCTCCTTAAATTCTTTTAATTTTTCTGCATCATGGCTTATATTTCTGGAAAAAATTTCCTTTTCTCCCTCAAACATAGCAATCTTTGTGGAAGTAGAGCCGGGGTTGATAGCAAATACTTTATAGTTTTTCATAATATATTTCTCCTGTTATCTAATATCTTTAAAGGGGTTTTCTAAAAAAGCACGCTGACATAGCGCCAACGTGCCTTGTTTTTTGTTGTAATGTGCCTGCCTTAATGGAACAATGGATATAACAGTCCGATCCAGATAACCATCAGGGCACCACCGATACGGGTAGAGATAGAAGCGAATGCCAGCAGGTTCATACGGTTTGCTGCAGATAAAACTGCCAGGTCACCGGAACCACCGATGTTGCAGCAGCAAAGACCTGCTGTAACACCTGCTTCATATGCCCACAGACCAGAGAGCTTTCCGAAAATCATTGCACCTAACATTGCGCCGAATACTGCTAAGAAGATAACAACAAATGCGCCTGGGCTGAAGTATTCTGCCAGAGTGGAGAACTTCAGGGAGTTGATACCGATACCAGCGATCAGCATTGGAAGCAGTGCTCTTAATGCAAAGTTCATGGAGTATACACAGTTGTCAGCAAACTGGTCTGGAAGAGGACCGGTAAATTTAATGATGATTCCAAGGATAATGGTCCATGCAAGTCCCGGGATCACACCGAAACCTGGAAGGCTTCCAAGGATATTACCCAGTAAGTACAGACAGAAGCTCATGAAAATACCAGAACCTAATGCTACATAATCAGCAGAAGTTCCAGGTCTCTTCTGTTCCTTCTCCTCTGTTTTGCTCTCCTGTGCTTTCTTGGAGCAGAGGATCTCGCCGTTACCATTTAAGCCTTTCATTTTAGCAGTTACAGAACCTACAATAGCAGCTAATACAACAGCCAGTACGTTTGCGATAGATGCGTAGCACAGGAATTTTCCTGCCATTGGAGTCATATCTGTACCGGAAAGGCTGGAATACAGAGCTGGCAGAGTGGTCATAGCACCGCCGGAACCACCGGACATACAAGGTGCGCCGATATCAAACAGTGCCTCTGGAATACCATATCCGGTAACCAGACCTGCTAACATACAGAAGCCTAATGCAAATACCTGGCTTCCCAGGATGGTAGGCATATATCTTGCAGTTGCGCCAAGTAAAACCTTACGGTCCATAACAAGGATGGAACCAACTAACAGCATGGCAATATATGCATCCTGGAATCCGCCGCCCATAAGGACCTTAACACCGTTTACCAGTTCCTGAGGAACCAGTCCTACGTAATTTAAGAAAGAAGCTCCGATCAGAGGCAGAAGACATGCACCGCCTAAGTAGTTATTTACGATCGGGATGGTATTTCCAAGCCAGAAGAACAGACCGCCAACTGCCATCAGATAAGCGATGGTCATGATAAAGCTGGTTGCCATGTACTTGCCTGCATCATTGGAATAGATCTTAACAACCGGCATAAAGCCAAGGTAAACAGTTGCCATTACAATGATAAAGAATGGAATGAAATACTTTGCAGGAAGCCCACACACCTTAAAATTTAATTTTTTCTCCATTTTTATTCCCCTTTTACTTTCCGCCCACTAACGCCGCGATGACGATGGACATATATTTATCATCTGCACTTGCTGCACGGGATACCAGAAGGACTGGAACCTTTGCTCCCAGTACCACGCCGCCGGTTCTTCCGCCACCAATTACAGTGATGGTCTTTGCTGCAATATTTCCGCTTACAATATCCGGAACAACTAAAAGATCTGCATCTCCTGCAACAGGACTTACATAGCCTTTAATTGGTGCGGAAGCAGGATCCATAGCCAGGTCATAGCTGATCGGGCCTTCGATGATGCAGCCTTCTACGCCTTCTTCCTTGATCTCAGCAGCTTCTACGGTTTCCTTCATCTTAGGATTTACTTTTTCTACTGCTGCAAGGATAGCTACCTTTGGCTGTTCTACGCCTAATGCATGGAATGCTTCTACTGCATTCTGGATAGCTGCTTTCTTCTGATCTTTGGAAGGATAAGTAAGAAGGCCTACATCAGTAATAGCGAATACCTTGTGGTAATTCGGGCTTTCCATGAAAGCAAGTAAACTCATGGTATCGTTCTTTCTGATCCCTCTTTCACGGTTTACCAGTACCTTCATCAGGGCTCCTGTCTCTGTTTTTCCTTTCATAATGCAGTCTACTTCACCGTCTCTTGCCATATCAGCAGCCTTCTGGATGGCTTCCGTAGGATCTTCCACATGGATAATAGTCATCTTATCTGCATCTGTGCCGATCTGAGCCAGGATCTCACGGATCTTTGGCTCATCACCGATCAGAACCGGCTCAACCATGCCGTCCCTATAAGCATGACTGATCGCTTCCAGTGTATGTTCGTCCTGAGCCGGTACAACTGCAACTTTGCGCTTTACCGGCATAGCTTTTAACATTTCTTTCAGCTGTTCAAAATTCTTTATCATTGATTTTCCTCCTGTTTATAGATGTTCTCCCAGGATCAGATACAGAAAGATCCTAAGAGAACATCTGACCGCTTATCTTTAAGCCAGTGCTGGCAGATCAGCCGGGTCTGTTACAACACCCATAACTGCGGTTGCTGCTGCTACCGTAGGACTTGACAGATAACCTAAGGTTTTCTTGGTTCCCTGACGTCCGATAAAGTTACGGTTTGCTGTCAGAAGGATACGCTCATCATCTGTCATCAGGCCAAGTCTAAGCGGTAAAAGTACGCTGTAATACTCAGCCGTGCCTTCCGAATACCATGTTGTGACACCATATGGATTATCGTTTAGCTGCGGCCAGTTATGTACCATCTCATGTGCGAGAATAGCCTTTTTATCTTCAAGGCTACATGGCTGAGTTGTATTCCAGCCAAAAAGATAGGAACGATAAAGTGCAGTTCCGCCGCTTGTCAAAAATGGATCCTTTCTCACGAAAATACGGTAAACTTTTTCGGTATCCTTGAAGAATTTCTGCATCTGACTAAAAAGTTTTTTGGTATACTCAGCAGATCGGAAGAGCACACGTCTGAACTCCAGTCACAGTCAACAATCTCTTATGCCGTCTTCT
>ENA-UPTB01001570-UPTB01001570.1-human-gut-metagenome-genome-assembly--contig:-NODE-1570-length-19039-cov-8.593134_pt1 | contig 19039 bp, 13 predicted proteins | sample MGYA00250046_ERZ773369 | MGnify/ENA primary metagenome ERZ773369 (study PRJEB29103, sample SAMN06111938) | human gut metagenome | biome: human gut; feature: ankylosing spondylitis patient; material...
CAAATTCAACCCACAAACAATATTATCAGATTGCTGTCCGCACATCGTATAACCGGTAATAATATCAGAGCAGCTCCGCAAACAGACGTAAGATCAGCTGTCCGAGTCTTAAGCCCGCACTTCTTCCTTCTTTATACTGCTCGGTCACTTCTCTGCTTTCTCCCATCGTGCGGATCAGATCATCCCGGATCTCCAGCACTGCGTCGCAATCTGCCAGGAAGCATCCATTCTCAAAATGATGGTACAGGCTGCGGTAATCGAGATTGATCGTTCCGCAGGTCGCCATTTTATCATCTGCCACACTCATCTTCGCATGACAGAATCCCGGTGTCCACTCATAGATACGGACTCCATGCTTAACCAGATTATGATAGAAGGAACGGGTCACACTGTAAACCATCTTCTTGTCCGGGATACCCGGTGTTATGATACGCACATCAACACCACGCTTTGCTGCCAGTGTGAGTGCATGTGTCATCTCGTCTGTAATGATCAGATACGGAGTGATAAACCAGCAGTATTTCTCCGCTTTGTTCGCCATACTGATATATACTTCCTCGCCTACCTGCTCACCATCGAGCGGACTGTCTGCATATGGCTGGACATAACCACGCTGTTGTGCTTTGTATGCATAGTGGATCACATATTTCTCCGGTACAAGTTCTTTTGACTTTACATTTCCGGCTGCATTCCACATTTCCAGAAATGCTACTGTCATAGACTTGACCGCATCTCCTTCCATACGGATCCCGGTATCTTTCCAGATTCCATACGGATGTGTGATGTTGAAATACTCATTCGCCAGATTGTATCCACCTGTGTAAGCAACCTTTCCATCAATCACAGTAATCTTCCGGTGATCGCGATTGTTCAGGAACATATTCAGTCCCGGCAGAATCGGGTTAAATACACGGCATTTGATTCCTAAAGATTTCAGTTTTGTTGCAAAATCCATGTTCACAAACCAGATTGATCCCATATCATCATAGAAGATACGGACTTCTACGCCTGCTTTCACACGGTCTTCAAGTACCGTCTGAATCCTCTGCCATGCCTCTTCGTCTTCGATGGCATGATACTCCATAAAGATGAACTTTTCTGCCTTTGAAAGATCCTCCAGCTGTGCATCCAGCCCTTTGATCGCCTCATCATAATATGTAACATCTGTGTTCTGATAAACCGGGTAACAAGAGTAATTCGTCAGATAAGAAGCGATTGCCCCCGCCTGCGGACTCTCTTTTTTCATCCATTCGAGAATCTGTCTGTTATCCGGAAGATATGGGAGCAGTTTTTTATCAATCTCTTCATATCTTGCCCGCATCTTCTTCGTGCTTCCGTTCAGACCTACGAGAAGATACAGACTCACACCAAGAATCGGGAATGCAAGCATCAGTATGATCCATGGCATTTTCATCGATGAAGTCTTATCCATGCTGTAAAGTCCAAGCACAAGAAAGATTGCCACGATTCTTGTTGCCCAGTCAATAATAGTTGCGTATTCACTTACCTTTGTGAACAGAAAGAGAAGGAAGACAATCTCCAGCAAGATAGATACTGCTGTGAAGATCAGCCTCTTTGTTCCGTTCTCTGTCTTTTTCTTTCCTTCGAATGTACTGCCGCTCAAATCTACATGCCCCTTTTCTCTTTTCCTTTTAATAATTGCTATTTTCTCTTTGCATAGAAAGACGGAGAATCCGATCACTCAGATTCTCCTGACTCTTTTAATTAACACATACTATAACAGATATGGAAGAAAATTGAAACAAGTATTTTCTTTTTCCACTGTTTTTTTATTCATGTCTAAGTGCCTCGATTGGATTCATGTTCGCCGCTTTCACGGACGGGATTAGTCCGAAGATAATACCGATCAGTGTGGAGAACAGCACTGCGATCACAATCGAAACTCCGCTGATTGCTACCGGAACTGCTGAGACTTTGGATATAATGTACGCAAGTGCGATTCCTCCAAGAACACCTATAATTCCTCCAAGCAGTGTCAGTACCGCTGCCTCTGTCAGGAACTGTGTCAGAATTCTGCGCTTTCTCGCTCCGAGTGCCTTCTTTAATCCAATCTCGCCGGTACGTTCTGTAACCGACACGAGCATGATATTCATAACTCCGATTCCACCAACTAACAGGGAAATGCTGGCGATCCAGATCAGCTGCTGATTTGTCGAGTTGCTGATCTCCTGGATCTGTGTTGCCTGTTCTAACAGATCTTCTCCTTTGTATTTCACGGTATCATCTGAAACTGTCAGCATAGCATTTAAAATATCTGCGGCTTTCTCTCCTGCCGTTGTCATATCATCTGTACTTTTTGCACGCACGACAAGGTTCTGTGGTTCGTCATACTGGTAGATGACCGGCCATACATTATCCGGTATAATGATCTTTCCACTCTGGTCATCTGACATGTAGCGGTAGTAATCTTCCATTGAGTTGATTACCGGCTGGGACTCTGCTTTCTTTGCAACCATTCCAACGACAACAAAAGGTTCTCCTTTAATTTCGATCGTTCTTCCGATCACATCTGCATTGTCGAATAAACTTGCCGCTGTTGTCTTGTCTATCAAGGCTACTTTTCGTCCTTCGGAATAATCTTTGTCTGTTAATCCTCTTCCTTTGGTTACCTGATATCCGTAAACATCCAGATAATTTCTGTCAATTCCAAGAATCACGCTGTTACTTAATGACTTTGCGCCGCGGTAAACTGCGTCGTATTCATTTCTTGTATGATATAAAGACGCTGTCTCCACTTCCGGAAGTTCAACGACCTCCTGCAATGTCTCGTCTGAGATCTCCGGCACTCCGTCCGGGAGTGACTGATACTGCAGATCGATCGGCCAGTCACCCTGATAGAGCTGTACATTTACCGCGTCATTTCCTGCACCGACCAGATTCTTCTTAATCTGTTCATTCGTTCCTTTGATCGTGGACACAATTGCTATAATGGAACCGATTCCTATGATGATTCCGAGCATTGTGAGCGCAGATCTTAATTTATGATTCCAGATTCCCTGAAACGCCAGTCTGATGTCTTCTAACATAATGGCACCTCACTCTCTTTCATTTTGATACTGTTCAGTCTTCTTAATAATAGTCGTACAGGGTATCTGCTTCCTGTGTCTTTGCGCCTTCTTTGACATCTCTGCCGTAAGGGAACGCGATCAGGTCGTCCATTGTGAGGCCGGAGGTGATCTCCAGTGAATTGTACATATTTTTGCCAACCTCTACATACTGTTTTGTTAATCTGCCGTTATCGCCCCGCTTGTAGACATAATAGCGGTTTCCTTCCTCGCGGACAAACATTTTTTCAAGATAGATCGATCCATCACTACCTGCTGCAATTCCATTCATCGACAGATTCACAGACTCACCATTCGAGAGATTTGCGTCTCCGTGGATCACGAGCGTGAACGGATAGAAGGACTGATTCTGGTTCTCTCCTGTGGAATAATCGCTTACCGGTGAGTTGCCAACACCTGTAACTGTCGCTTCGTAGGATTCTCCCGACTGCCAGGACATTACAGTCGCAGTCATTCCTTCTTTGATCTGATCAAGCATTGTCTCTCCGACTCTTCCGGTCACATAGAAACCTTCTTCTCCGACAACGCTGACAACCGGTTTGTTCTCATTCTTTGCAGACGCTTCGTCAGTCGCTTCTTTGACTACACCTTCTACCGTACTTTTGATCACGCCGTCCCCGACCTTTTTCTTCAGCTTTTTCAGTTCCAGTTCAGCGGATCTCTTGGAAAGATCCAGATCTTTGATCTTCTGCTCTTTCTCCTTGATTTGCTTCGTCACTTCTTCCTTTGACGGGAGGTCCGGGGTGTCTGGGATAACCGGATCTTCTGAAATATCCGGTTCCGGAGTTGGCTCTGGTTCCGGAGTTGGCTCTGGATTTGGAGTCGGCTCCGGGTCTGGAGTTGGTTGTGAATCCGGTATGACTACCTGTCCTGTTTTTCCATCGAGGATCCAACAGGATAAGAATTTTGTCGGCGCTTCTGCGTTATCTACTACATCAAAGGCACACACTTGACCCTCTTTTAATACTTTGAGCATAAACGGTGCATTTACTGCTGCCCCCGGTGCACAAAGATAACGATACGGTTTTTCCATTGTTCCGTCTGCGTCTTCTTTATTATAAGGAACAGAATCTAATGTAATCTCACTGTAAACCTCTTTTCCCTTTAATGCTTCAGGGAATGGACGCTCAATTGCGGAAGACGGTACATCGTCTTTTTTATTATCATCTTTGGATGTGTCATCCTTCGCATTATCATCTTTCGAAGCATCATCTTTTGTGTTGTCATCTTTTGTGTTGTCATCTTTTGTCGTATCATCTTTTGTCGTATCATCCTTCGAGGTATCACCATCCGGTTTTTTATTTTCATCCTCTTTTGATGTATTAAGAACAGTTGTCTTTACAGCACTCATCTTCTGTACAGTTGGCTGCTGTTCTCCATCTGCGCTTGTCTGCACGACGGATGCCCCTGTATCTGCCTTCGCGGTCTTCGTCCCCTTGAGCTGGGTGATCTCTTTCTGCAGGTTCTGAATGTTCAGGTCAATCCCCTGAATCTGCATTTCTTTCATCTCAAGTTCCAGGGAAGAAAGTGTCGTGTCATATGCCACAAGACGGTCTCCAACTTTCACCGTATCCCCGGCTTTCACGTAAACCTGTGTGATCGGCATAGTATCATCCACGTAAATGTCCTGCTTCTGGTTCGTTGTGACGGTTCCGTAACTTGCAATCCCGCTATCATCGTACCAGCCACCGGAATTCACACTGCTGACAGGAGCTACTTTAACAGCCTTTCCGCTGTTCTTCACTGCGAAACCGATTCCAAGTGCAAGAACGATGCAGCCTGCTGCCACAGGAATGCCGATCTTGATTATTTTCTTTTTATTCATCCGCACTCTCCTCCGTTCCCGGAACTCCTTCCTGCATTGCATTTTCTTCTACAGGTTCTTCGTAACCGCCCTCGGCTCCTGACATATCTGAAGTACTGCCTGATGTACCTGAATCGTTCTTCACAACAGCTGCACCTTTTTTGCACTCCTCGCTTGGCCATACAATGTAATCAGAAGCTTTCAGTCCGTCTACGATCTCACAGGTTCCCATATCTTCGTTCGTCTCTCCGAGTGTAACAGAACGCTTCTCCAGCTTGTCATTATCTCCTGCCACCCATACATATGGATGATCTGAATCTGCGTCTACAATGTAATCACGCATCAGCCACATCTTGTCTGCTTCCAGTGAAGTACTTGTCTCGATATAGACATGCTGTCCGAGCATCAATCCATCTATTGTATCCAATGTGACATAGAATGGATACTTTGTTGCCTGATTATCGCTGTTCTCAGAACCATAACTCATAGAATCCTGGGAACTGTTCTCCGGCTTCTCTGTGTCTACGTTATCTACTGTACCTGTCCAGATCTCATCTTCATTCACTCTGGAGCGGATCGTCACCTGTGTGCCCGGTGTCAGATCTCCGATGTTCTGCTCGCTGATCTTTCCTTTGATTCTGTATTTTCCTGTAGAAAGGATACTCATAAACGGTTTGGACTCTCCTGTAGAAGGATCTGTTCCCTGCTGTTCGTTGATCTCCTGTACAATTCCGGCAACTGTAGAAGTTACTGTAGACTGTTCCAGGCTCTTCTGTGTACGGTTTACTTCCAGCTCTTTTACTTTATAATTGTACTCTTCCTGCTTGATCTCCATCTGAAGTTCCTGGATCTGTGTCGTATAGGACAGCTGTTCGCTGGCCGGCGCACTCTTCTTCTCCGTTGTAAGTGTCGCGATCTGTGAATTCAGGCTGCTGATGTTGTTCGTGATCTTCTCAAGCTCCAGTTTTCCCTGATCTAATGTCATGGCAAGCTCTTCTGTATCGTATTCAAACAACTTTGTTCCAGGCTCTACTTCCTGCCCTTTTTCAACAAAGATCTGTTTTACCTTCTGGTTGTCTGCCAGTGTCAGTTTCAACGTATCCTGTGCTTCAACCACTCCTGTAAAACGGTTCTGTGTCCCAAGTCCTGTCCCTGTGATCATTCCGACGGAATCCGCATAAAGAACATTCTCTCCATCTGCTCCACCTCCACCTGTCAGATTCTTCACAAGAATCAGGGCGATCACTGCCACAAGGAAGATACCTCCGCCGATCAACATTCCTTTTTTCTGTTTTGTATCCAATCTTCTTTTTTCTTTCGGCTGACTGGAGCTCTGTGTGTCGGATGACTGCTTTCTGATTCCCCGCATCTTTTGCCCTCCTGCTTTGTTTTATTTTTACTTCTTTTTGTGCAAAAGATAAAATCTCCGGGACATCCGGTACAATCTGCACAAAATATTCTCTCATACCATCAGTATACAAGAAATGTGCCTAAAAAGACATTGATATTTTCTTAAGATTTTTTATCTTTTTTCTATAGCCGGCTCACAGACTCCTTCTGCTCCGGCAAGCAGAATCATCAGAAGCAAATCTCTCTGTGGTCCAAGCCATGCTTCTTTTGGCTCGTACCATTCCTGAAGGGTATGGATTCCGTCTTCTTCTCCACCTCTTCCAACAGTGATTGCCGGGATTCCCATACTGATCGGGATATTCGCATCTGTACTGCTCTCATACCGATACTCCGGTTCAAGCCCCAGCAGTTCTGCCGCCCGGAATGCCGCTTTCACGATCGCACAGTCCTTTGGCTGTGCCCCTGCCGGTCTCACACCGCGTTCTTCGATCTGTACTTTGATCTGCGGCTTTGAAGCATCCCATCTTGCATTTTCTTCTTGCGCTGCCTGTTCGATCACTTTATGAAGTTCTTTGTCCAGTCGGTTCAGCTCTTCTTCGCTGTCCGAACGGAGGTCTACCAGCATGGATGCAGAACCTGAAATTGTATTTACAGAAGTACCTCCCTGGATCACGCCTACGTTAAATGTTGTCTTCGGCTCATCCAGAACCTGGAATTCTGCAATCTGTGCGATTGCTCGTCCCATTGCATGGATTGGATTAGGAATGCCAAAGTTCTGGAAACTGTGACCACCTCTTCCGGTAAATGTCACCTCATAACGGTGACTTCCTGTCGCCGTATAGATTACCCCGCCCGTGTACTGGTTATCAATCGAGACAAATGCATCTACCTGTGGACATTCTTCTGAAGCTTTGTTGTCGTATCCGAACAGATACTTCACGCCCCTTAGATCTCCAAGTCCCTCTTCGCACACATTTGCACAGAAGATCAAGTCCCCTTTTGTGTGAAGATCTGCATGGATCATTGCTTTCGCTACTGCGATCATCTCCGCCACTGCATGTGTGTCATCGTTAATACCGGGGCAATAATAACGATTCCCTTCTTTCCTTATCGTCAGATCTGTCCCTTCCGGGAATACTGTGTCTGTGTGCGCTGCAAGCATTACACTTGGTCCTTCACCGGTTCCCGGCCAGATCCCAAGCACATTTCCAACAGCGTCAATCCTGACATCCCTAAGCCCGATCTCCCGGAACCGCTCCCGGATATACTCCGCTTTTTTCTCTTCCTTATAAGAAGGTGCCGGGATCTGACACATATTGAGCGTGTCCTGAGTCGTTGCCGGATCTTCTTCCTTTATATATTCCAATGCCTGTTTTATTTTTTCATTTTCAAGAATCATTTCCCTGTTTCCCTTCGTTCTGTGTACTTTGTATTTTGCTGTAATAAACACTTTTAGTATATCATATTTTCTTAATGATACCGTGATTTTGCGGATTTTCTATAACAGTAATTTTTTTATTGAACTTTTTCATTTATCGTGGTATACTCTGACTAAAGTTTTGAACTCTTAAATTGAACTTTTTAGAGATTTTCGTATTGAAGCAGATTTTAAATTGAACTTTGTATTTTGTTAATACTTTATTAATGGGGTCTGACCCCTGGAAGGATGACCCCAGAAAGGAGCTTTATGGAAACCTTTGCAGACAGATTAAAAGCCGCTATGAACGAGCAAGGCCTGAAGCAGGTTGATCTTGTTCGTCTTGCCCAGCAGAAAGGGATCAAGCTTGGGAAAAGTCATGTCAGCCAGTATGTCAGTGGGAAGACAATCCCGCGTACCGACATCTTACATTTTCTGGCAGATGCCCTGCAGGTTGATCCTGACTGGTTAAACAATAATAATGATAATGATTCCACACTGTCAGATGTTGATAAGATACAGACATCCGCAGATAATTCAGGAGGTATGAAAGTGAGAGAATTCAAGAAATCATCCAAGTTAAATAATGTATTATATGATGTGAGAGGTCCGGTTGTCGATGAGGCTGCCAGAATGGAAGAGATGGGAACTCATGTACTGAAGCTTAATATCGGAAATCCGGCTCCGTTTGGCTTCCGTACACCGGATGAGGTGATCTATGACATGAGCCGTCAGCTTTCTGACTGCGAAGGCTACTCTGCTTCTGCCGGTCTGTTCTCTGCGCGAAAAGCGATCATGCAGTATGCCCAATTAAAGCACCTGCCGAATGTAACGATGAGCGATATTTACACAGGAAATGGTGTCAGTGAACTGATCAATCTTACCATGTCTGCTCTTTTGGATACAGGGGATGAGATTCTTATCCCGTCTCCGGATTATCCGCTCTGGACAGCTTGTGCTACACTTGCCGGTGGAAAGCCTGTGCACTATATCTGTGATGAGCAGTCTGACTGGTATCCGGATATCGAGGATATGCGTAAGAAGATCAATGACCGTACAAAAGCGATTGTTATCATCAATCCAAACAATCCGACCGGTGCTCTTTATCCGAAGGAAGTACTGCAGCAGATTGTAGATCTCGCAAGAGAGCACCAGCTGATCATTTTCTCTGATGAGATTTATGACCGTCTTGTTATGGATGGAAAAGAGCATGTTTCTATCGCTTCTCTCGCACCGGATCTGTTCTGCGTGACATTCAGCGGACTGTCCAAGTCCCATATGATCGCCGGATTCCGTATCGGATGGATGATCTTAAGTGGAAATAAAAATATTGCAAGAGACTATATCGAAGGAATCAAGATGCTTTCCAACATGCGTCTTTGCTCTAACGTTCCGGCACAGTCCATTGTACAGACAGCTCTCGGCGGACACCAGAGTGTAAATGATTATATTGTTCCGGGTGGACGTATTTACGAGCAGCGTGAATATGTTTACAAGGCTCTGACGGATATTCCGGGAATCAGCGCAGTAAAACCGCAGGCTGCATTTTATATGTTCCCGAAGATTGATACGAAGAAATTCAATATTGTGAATGATGAGAAATTTGCTCTTGATCTGCTTCGTGACAAGAAGATCCTGATCGTTCAGGGAAGTGGATTTAACTGGCATCAGCCGGATCATTTCCGTGTTGTTTATCTGCCGCGTATTGAAGTACTGAAAGAGGCGGTTGGTAAGATTGGAGAGTTCCTACAGTATTATAGACAGTAGGAATTCAAAAAATGAGCTCTGGAAAGTCAAAACTTTCCAGAGCTCATTTTTTCAGGGCAAAGCCCAACTTTATCCAAGCAGTTCTCTTACCATCTCTGCATCAAATTCAACTTTCTCCACATGATTCACTTCAATCTGATACAGCGCATTCGCTGCGATGTGTTCTGCTGCCTGTTCCAGATCTCGGATTCCTGACGTGTTGGAGTACAGTTCAATCACTTCATTGAGTGCCTCTTCTGTCATAATACACTCTTCTGCCTTCAGGCTCATGCGTTTCAGTACCTTCGGAAGTGCAAATTTGGAGAAGATCACTTTCTTCTCTTCCGGTGTATAATCCGGGATATCAATAACAGCAAAACGGGACATGAGTGGTGCACTGATCTGATCCTTGTCGTTCGCTGTGGCGATTGGATATACACCAACGGTAGGGATCATACACTCCATGTAATTGTCTGTAAATCCAAGGTTGTCCAGCAATGTAAGCAAAACATCTGCCGGGTTTCCGTTTCCCTTTCCGGATGCCGCCTTATCCAGCTCATTAATAATGAATACCAGATTGGATTCCCCTGCCATGGAGAATGCTTCCATGATAATACCTGGCTTTGCGTTTGAATAGATTCTTGAACTTCCTGTCAGCTGTTCCGGATCGTTAATGGAACTCATATCTAGTGTTGTCCAAGGAAGTTTAAGGATTCTTGCAACGGCATAAGCAATCTGGGATTTACCTGTTCCAGCTGGTCCGACAAGCAGAAGTCCGTACGCCGGAAGTGTGTGTGTACGGTTGATCTGAATGATCGTCTCTATGATTCTCTGCTTTACTTTCTCCATTCCATACAGCTCTTCATCCAGAATTCTTCTCGCTTCATCCGGATCGATTGCTTCAAAGTAATTACTCTTCCACTGAATATTCATCATGATAGAAAGTGCTCTCTGTGCGTGACGGCGCTCTTCCTGAGAAACCTCATGAGAGCGTGCAACTGCAAGATTTCTTCTTGCCCACAGACGAATGTTATCCGGAAGTGTACGTCCTGCGCACGTCATAAAGTCTGTAATACTCTGAATACTTGTAAGCTTCATGTCATCTCCGGACTCTTCCTGCTCGTCATCATTAATCTCTTCTTTTGGCGCATCACTTGCAAACAACCGCTCGATCATAAACTGAAGGAAGCCGTCCTCAGCAGATAATTTTGTTCCGCCTCCAAATGCGATCTCACGGATTCTGTAAACGGCATAACCATCCGGCTTATTTTCTCCGGAAAGACGTACATTAATATGATTTTCTCCAAGCCATTTTAAAAGGCTGACAAAACGTGCATCCACTTTTAGGATATTTGCGCTGCATGTTCCGTCCTTTTCATCAAACTCAAATGCAGTCTGCTTATTCTGATTGGTAAATACACCGCAGGAATGATGGTTCCACTTCCGGTTCTGATTATCCAGAACAAGAATCGGACACTCCGGTGTCGCATGGTCTTCGTTAGAACAAAATGTTGTATAAGTACACTGAACTTCTTTCTTATCTTCCGGTGCACTGTTAAAGTCAAATACTGGCATACTTTCATCTCCTCATGTTTTGTTTTCAGAAACATTACTATTCTACCACAAACTTTTTGAAAGAAAAAGGAAGAATATTATGCATATTCCGGGTTTATTTCTATCGAATATCTTAAGATATCCTAAAACTTGGCTACATTTCTTGTAACTTGTATCTTTTTATGCTACGATACTTTTCAGAAGGATCTTGTCAGCTTCTGACATTTTTCAAACTAATTCATGCAAAGGAGAATCTTCTATGAAAATCTGTCCAAAATGTAATTCACTCTGCGAAGACAGTGCTTCTTTCTGTCAGGAATGTGGTGCTCCGCTTCCTGCTCCTAATGATAATGCTCATACACAGGAGAATCAAAAACAGCAGGAAAGCCAGTTCCAGCAGAATGCATATTACCAGAATGCATACCAGAACAACTATAATCAGAACAATTATTACCGGAACGGAGCAACTGCAGGCATTATGCCACGTAATCTTGTACTTGCAATTGTTTTTTCTTTTCTCACTTGCGGCATCTACAGTATCTACTGGATGATCAAGCTGAATGATGAGGTGAATCAGCTGGCCGGAGAGCCACAGGCAACAAGCGGAGGTATGGTATTCCTATTTTCTTTGATCACCTGTGGAATCTATGGTATTTACTGGGCTTATAAGATGGGAGAACGCTGTGACCGCATCAGAGGAATACAGGGGAATTCTTCTATTCTCTACCTGGTTCTCTCGATTTTAGGATTAGATATTGTATATTTCTGCTTATTGCAGGATATGATCAACAAAGAGGTATCTTAATGCAAAGAGGATACATAGAAATTCTTGTTACACACAAGTTTTCTATGCATCCTCTTTCTTCTACATTTCTATCACATCATACATGGAAACATCCACCGCCAATAAATTCTCTCAAAAGCGAATTCGTTGGCACATTGTCATTTCCGATTCCTACGAAATAATCCAGGAATTTCAACAGCCGCTTCGCTTCAACATATTCCGGAGAATCTTTGCTTACGCCAAGAAGTAACGGCTCCACATACTGTTTCAACACTGCCAGTTCATAGATCAGGGAAGAGTTAAACATCACATCTGCATATTCCTGATATGGGAAAATATTCTTCTCTTCTCCTCTTCTCACTGACGGCCACATTGAGATGGTCTTCGTCGCCGATGCCCCTCTTGTTCTTGCATCCCTGACAAGTCTTCGGATCAAACGTCCGTCCGTAGACGGAATCCGGTTATGCTCATCAATATTCAGCTGTGTTAATGCACTGATATAGATCCTGAATTTCCTATCATCACATAACTGTTCTGTCAGCTTCGGATTCAGGCAATGGATTCCTTCAATTACAAGGATATCATTTTCACCGAGTTTCTTTGGCTTTGTTTCAAAATTCCGCTTACCGGTCTTAAAGTCAAAAACCGGAAGATAGACTTCCTCGCCTGCCAGCAGATTGCTCATGTCCTCATTGAACTTTTCCACGTCGATTGCTTCAATGCATTCGAAATTATAATTTCCATCCTCGTCTTTCGGTGTTTTCTCCCGATCCACGAAATAATTATCTACAGAAATCGGATGTGGATGAAGCCCGTTCACTCTGAGCTGAATGGATAAGCGATGTGAAAATGTTGTCTTGCCGGAAGAGGAAGGTCCCGCGATCAGAACAAACTTTACCCCCGGGCGATCTGCGATCTGCTTTGCGATCTCTCCGATCTTGCGCTCCTGGAATGCCTCCTGCACAAGAACAATCTCACGCATATCATCCTGCGTGATCATGTCATTGAGCGCACCGACGGTATCAATTCCCTGCTGGTCTCCCCATCTCACAGACTCACTGAGTACACGAAACAGCTTATCCTTTGGCGCAAATAAAGGCACTTTCTCCGGTTCGTCTTTCAACGGCATCTGAAGTACGATTCCGCCCTGATACAGATACAATGCAAAATACTTCAAATCTCCTGTATCCGGCATCATATAACCATAATAATAGTCGCGGAATTCATTCATGGCATACAGGTTCACGTGAGAACTTCTCCGATACCGGAACAGACGTTCTTTATCAAACATCCCATATCGATGAAATAATTCCACTGCCTCTTCTGTATGGATCAACTCTTTTGTGATCGGAAGTCTCTGCTGTACAAGTTCATACATGCGTTCTTCAACTTTCCATTGGAATTCCATTCCCACATGATCGATTCCTTCCACCGTACAGTAAAATCCTGCACCTAATGAAAAATGAATCCTTACCCGCACCTGCTGCGGACACTCATGGCCAATCACATCATGTACTGCCTTAATAAAAAGAAAGCAGACACTTCTCCGATATGTGTCATATCCTGCTGTATCCTGTGTAGTAACAAATTGTAGCGTACAGTCTCCGGAAACCTGTTTTCTAAGTTCCTGCAGACGATGTCCATCCAGCATCACAAGTGCGATCTGATGTTTATACTCTTCCTGAAAATCCTTCGCGATCTCCTGATAAGACGTCCCTTTCTCATAAAGATACTCTCTTCCGCTTATCGTAACCTTACATTTCTGACTTTCCAACTCTTGGCCACCTCCACTGTCTTTGTAAACTGCTTTCCGTTCACAGCTGCCCTGCTGAACATTATTATGCGTTCACTTCTGATTATATGATCTGGAATGGATGTTCGATCGGATCTGTAAGTACATCCAGTACCGGGAGCTTCTTCTCAAAGAACTGTTTCATATCTTCAATAAAAATATATTCTGTGCCATAATGTCCTGCATCAATCACTGCAAGCCCCTGCTCTACTGCATCAATTCCATCATGATGACCGATATCTCCTGTTACAAGAACGTCTGCCCCCTTCTCAAGCGCAACTGCGATCGAGCTCTTTCCTGATCCCGGAGAAATTGCAAGACGGTGTACCTTCTTCTGCATATCTCCAAAAACCTTCAGGCTTCCAAGATCAAGTCTGTGTTTCACATAAACGCAGCACTCTTCCAGTGTCATCTCTTTCTCCAGATTACCGATTCTTCCGATTCCTTCCGGATGACCTTCTTCATCTGCATATGTGACATCAAGCACTTCACCGTTTTGAAGATCCATGATCTTTCCTGAAAGCTCTGCCATACCAAGCACATCATAATTCGTATGCATTGCATAATAGGAAATGTCGTTCTGGATCAACTTCACAATTCTTCTTGTAATAAAATCTTCATCCGTCACTTTCTTTACTGCTGAGAATAAAAGCGGGTGATGTGTGATCAGCATGTCCGCGCCTTCCTTGATCGCACGGTCGATCACAACATCTGTTGCATCCAGTGCCAGATAAATTCTGGACACCTCTTTTTCTGAACGTCCTGCAAGCAGTCCTACATTGTCAAATCCCAAAGCTGCTGTTCGCGGGAATGTCGCCTCTATTACCTGTATAATCTCTTTACACTGCATAATATTTCATCCCTTTCTCTGCTTCTACAAGTTCCTGTTCCAATTCTTCTTTTCTCTGACGGATCCGGTCAGAATCTTTCGCTTTCAATCCTTCTAAAATACTTTGATAAATGCGTATCTCTCTTTCCAGATACTCTCTGAGTACCGGATGTTGTTTCTCCAGCAAAAGCTTTCCATATTTTAACTGAACCGTATCCCAGCACTTTACTTCTGTATCTTCGCCTGCTGTCTCAGCCACCGGTGGTCTTACCTTCATCATAGGATAATATTTTCCATCTTCACAGACCATATCTTCTTCCAGAAATTCATATCCCTTCTCAAGAAGAAATGCCCGCACTTTCTCAATCTCTGACTGTGGCTGAAGGATACACTCCTCGAGCTTTCGCACCACTTCCTCTCCTTCTGTCAGGATCCGGATCACAAGTCCGCCGCCCATTCCTGCGATGACCGCAGACTGGACTTCTCCCGGCTGTAATGCCTGAAATCCATTGGAAAGTCTCGTCTCTATCTCTGCTTCAAGCCCATTCTCGCGGATATGTTCCTCTGCTCGCTGCAATGGTCCTTCATTGACATCAAGTGCAACTGCTTCTGTAATCTTCTTCTGCTGTGTCAGATAAATCGGAATATATGCATGATCCGTTCCAATGTCCGCTAATTTATAATGGGCGGTCACAAGATCTGCGACCGCCTGTAATCTTTTCGATAATTCCATCATTAATCCAGATAATCCCTCAATTTTCTGCTTCTGCTTGGGTGACGGAGCTTACGGAGTGCTTTCGCCTCGATCTGACGGATACGCTCTCTTGTTACATCAAACTCTCGTCCAACCTCTTCGAGTGTACGTGCTCTTCCGTCATTCATTCCGAAACGAAGACGGAGGACTTTCTGCTCTCTCTCTGTCAATGTATCCAGCACTTCATCCAGCTGCTCTTTCAGAAGTGTCTGTGCAGCTGCCTCGGCCGGAACCGGTACATTATCATCCTGGATAAAGTCTCCAAGGTGGCTGTCTTCCTCTTCACCGATCGGTGTCTCAAGAGAAACCGGTTCCTGTGAAATCTTCAGGATCTCACGTACACGTTCTACCGGCATATCCATCTCCTTGGCAATCTCTTCCGGAAGCGGTTCTCTTCCCAGTTCCTGAAGAAGCTGTCTGGATACACGGATCAGCTTGTTGATCGTCTCAACCATATGAACCGGGATACGGATTGTTCTTGCCTGATCCGCAATCGCTCTTGTGATCGCCTGACGGATCCACCATGTAGCATAAGTACTGAACTTATATCCCTTGTGATAATCAAACTTTTCAACTGCTTTGATCAGACCGAGGTTACCTTCCTGGATCAGATCAAGGAATAACATGCCTCTTCCAACATATCTCTTTGCAATGCTGACTACAAGTCTTAAGTTCGCTTCTGCAAGCTCTTTCTTGGCTTCCTCATCGCCTTCTTCCATTCTCTGTGCAAGCTCAATCTCACGTTCTGCACTCAGAAGAGGTACCTTACCGATCTCTTTTAAATACATACGGACCGGATCTTCAATACTCACGCCTTCCGGAACTGACAGGTCGATATTCTCCATATCCACGTCGTCTTCCTCAGATATGATAATGTCATCCAGATCTACATCCACCTCATCCGGTGTATCTCCGCTAATGCGCAGCACATCAATGTTATTTGCCTCAAGGTAATCAAATACCTTCTCCATCTGATCTGCATTGAGTTCCATATCATTGAAAAAATCATTGATCTCCTGGACATCCAGTATGCTCTTTTTCTTTTTACCAAGTGCAACCAGGTCTTTCAATCTATCAAGAAATTTCTGTGTAATATCGTCCATGTGTTCTTCCTTCCTTCGCTGCGCGCATCCGCAGCCTGTCTTGTTTTATTTTATCCTTATTGAATTGTAATATTCAAATTCTTCAGGTTCTCCAGCTTCCGTTTTTCTTCCATCAAATGCTGTAACCCACGCATATCTGTCGGGTCGAGATTCATTGTCTGATGCTCAATGCTATAACTCTTCACCCGCAGGATTGTCTCTTGTAAAGCCTGTTCTCTTTCTTCCTTTGTCTTCAGCTCTTTGATTCTTGTGTTAAACAAAGAGGCTGCTTCTCTGTGATCTTCTTCCTCTGTGAAATGATTCAGGATCTTCGCAGGATTCAAGGCTCCCTGCTTTCTCTGCTCATATAAAAGTTCTGCAACCGTCCGATACAGACTTTCTGTAAAATCACCCGGGCTTATGTACTGACTGATCTGATCAAAGAGCCTGTCATCATCGATCATCCAGGTCAACAATGCTTTCTGTGAAGTAAGGATTCCGTCTTCCTTTTGCTTCTTCTCAGATCCCTCTGCCCGTTTCGGCCTTGCGACCGGTCTCGCCATTCCGGCATTCACAGCCATCTTTGCGACCATCTTCTCCAGACTTTCCCGGCTGACCCGGTATGCTGTTGCAACAGCTTCAATATAGTTGTTACGCTCCAGCTCATCTTCGAATTCAAGCAGTCTCCTCGACACTTCCTTGAAGAAATCCGTCTTGCCTTCCGGAGAATTCATATCATATTGTTTCTCCAGCATCTCCAGGCTGAACATGAATCCATTACGCGCCGCATGGATCCGTTTCTCATACTCTTCTGCTCCAAGGTTCTTAATGAATTCATCCGGATCTTTATATGGATCCATCCTTACAACTTTAGCAGAAATCCCGGCCTCCCGCAAGATCGGCACTGCGCGAAGTGCTGCTCTTGTACCGGCTTCATCACTGTCATAAGTCAGATAAACTTCCTGGACATAACGCTTGATCAGAGCTGCATGCCCTGCTGTCAATGCAGTTCCCAGTGAAGCTACCGCATTCGTAAATCCGGACTGATGGAGAGAGATCACATCCATATATCCTTCACAAAGAAGAAAGTATGGCTTTCTTGATGTTCTGGCACGGTTCAGACCATAAAGATTCCGGCTCTTATCAAAAACAACTGTCTCCGGTGAATTCAGATATTTCGGTTTCCCATCTCCCATCACACGGCCACCAAATCCGATCACACGGTTATTGACATCCATAATTGGAAACATCACACGATTCCAAAACTTGTCGTACACACCCTGACGTTCATCCGTGTTGATCAGTCCGGCCTGTCGAATCAGGTCTTCACTGTATCCCTTCTCTCTCAGATACTTATACAGATCATCACTGTATTTGTTCGAAAATCCCAGTCCAAACGCTGTGATCGTCCCATCTGAGAGTTCACGGTTCTTAAGATAACTGTAGGCCTGACTTCCACGCTCTGACTTCAACTGTACGTAGAAATACTTTGCAGCCAGCTTATTCATCTCAAGAATCGTAGACTTTAAATCTGCTTTTTCCTTCGCTTCTTTCGAGTATTCCATCTCCGGAAGTTCGATTCCTGCTCTGTCCGCAAGAAACTTCACTGCTTCTACAAAAGAAAAATTCTCATATTCCATAAGAAATGTAAAAACATTCCCTCCTGCCCCACATCCAAAGCAGTAATACATCTGCTTCTGTCTGCTCACAGAAAAAGACGGTGATTTCTCATTATGGAACGGACATAATCCAAAATAAGAGCTGCCTTTCTTCTGCAGCCGGACATATCCGGAAATCACATCTACAATATCATTCCTTGATCTTACTTCTTCTATCAGTTCTTCTGAGTAGTACATGAGTGCCTCCGCTTAATGTTTAAAGAATACTCTATTATATATATTCGACAAAACTCTTCTCTTTCCTTTTTATTTTTTTAATTTTCTTCTTTTTTTCTTTTTCAATATTATTTTCCAAGCAGAACGGTTTTATATACTAGGAAAGCTCTTTTCTAAATGTAAAAAGACCAAGAATACTTTGTTCTGTACTCTTGGTCTTATCTTACTGCGGAAGATGGGACTTGAACCCACACGATCGCATTGATCACAAGATCCTTAGTCTTGCTCGTCTGCCAGTTCCGACACTTCCGCATATCATCATTTTACCGTGGTCATCTGCGTTACCGCCTTGCCACAACGACTATAATACACGTTGCAACATCAAATGTCAACAGTTTTTTTAATTTTTTTAAAAATTTATTTTTTATATACAATTAATACAATAAGAAAACCCGGTCTTCCGAAGAAAACCGGGTGAAAATACAAGCTCAAATTAAGCAAGTTTTTCTTTTGCTACTGCTGCGAGTGCTGCGAATCCTTCTCTGTCGCTTACTGCAAGCTCTGCAAGCATCTTTCTGTTCATGTCAACGTTAGCCAGTTTAAGACCATACATGAATTTGCTGTAAGAAAGTCCATTCATTCTTGCAGCTGCGTTAATACGAGCGATCCAAAGCTGTCTCATCTGACGCTTACGCTGTTTTCTTCCTGCGTAAGAAGATGTGAGTGCTCTCATTACAGACTGTTTTGCAACTCTGTACTGTTTGGAACGAGCTCCTCTGTATCCTTTAGCCAGTTTCAGTGTTCTGTTATGTTTCTTCTTAGCGTTCATTCCGCCTTTGATTCTTGCCATTTCCTAATCTCCTCCTTAATCTACTTCCAAATCTTACAGATATGGTAAAACCTTCTTCATGTTCTTTACATTTGTTGCATCTGTAATAGTTGCCTGTCTCAGATTTCTCTTTCTCTTAGTAGACTTCTTTGTTAAGATATGGCTCTTGTAAGCTTT
>ENA-UPTB01001571-UPTB01001571.1-human-gut-metagenome-genome-assembly--contig:-NODE-1571-length-19037-cov-3.834283_pt1 | contig 19037 bp, 18 predicted proteins | sample MGYA00250046_ERZ773369 | MGnify/ENA primary metagenome ERZ773369 (study PRJEB29103, sample SAMN06111938) | human gut metagenome | biome: human gut; feature: ankylosing spondylitis patient; material...
AATCTCTTCTGAACTGATAGAACCCACGTTATCACCTCCACGCTAATCTTCTCTCTAACCGATTTAAGCGCCCTTTCATGCTGTAATCTTCTTCTATATCTCCTACCCGCAGTACAAATCCACCGATCAGTTCCGGCTTCTTTTCCAATGCAAGCGCAACTTTATCTTTCTGATATTTCTTTGCAAGATATGCCTTCATCTGTGCCACTTCATCCTCTGTCGGCTCTAAGACATACTCCAGTTTTGCCTGAAGGATACCATTTTTCTCCGCTTCCACTACATCATATGCGGCAAAAATTTCCTCAAGGAGATCTGCCTCACCGTAATCGCAAACCACCTTCAGAAAATTTTTCATTGATTCCGGAAAAATCCGGTCGATCAGCTTATGTTTGTCCTGTTTTGACACAACCGGGCTTTTTAAACTCTTCGGCAGATCCTGGGTCAGAGAAAGAATCTCTTTTGTCTCATCAACAGCTTCTCTTGTCACACCAAGTTCTAAGAGAACCGTTGCATAATTATTTGCTGTCTGCGTCATTCACACCACCTGCTTTTGTCAAAAACTGTTGATACAGTAACCGGTTATTCTCGTTCGTACTTGCCTCACCAAGTACTTTTCCTGCTGCTGCCACTGCAAGAACTGCAATCTGTGACTGAAGATCCTGCACAGTTTTGTCACGTTCGAGTTCCACGGTCTTATGGGCATTCTCGATGATCTTTTCTGCTTCCGCATCCGCCACATTGATTCTGTTCTCATACTCTGCCTGTGCACTCTTACGAGTTTTCTCAAGCAGTTCTGCAGATTCCTCATGCGCCTGTGCAAGCATTCCCTCATACTGTTTCTTTAAGTCTCCCGCTTCTGCCTTTAATTTGTTGGCATCTGCGATCTGACCTTCGATCATCTGCTTACGCTGCTCCATAACATTCGTGACAGGACCAATTAAAAACTTACGAAGTCCCAGATACAGAACGATCAGGTTAATGATGGTAAAGACGACGTTCCAATCTATTCTTAATAATTGCATTCTCTACCAGACCCTTTCCTTAACCTAAGAATAAGATAATTAAAATTGCAACAACCATACCGAAAATTGCAGTACCTTCGGCAAGTGCACAACCAAGTAATAATGCTTTTGTAATCTTTCCGTCTGCTTCCGGCTGTCTTGCGATAGCATCTACTGCTTTGCTTGTTGCGATTCCGATACCAACACCGGCTCCGATACCTGTAAGTACTGCGATACCTGCTCCAATTGCGATAATTGTTCCACTCATAATTTGTTCTCCTTTTCTTGTCTTAAGTTTTCTTATACTAAATGTTGTAAATGTCTGATTCGTCTTATTCCATCTCTTCTGTCATAAATAATGCAGTTAAGAATACGAATACATATGCCTGTAATAATCCGTCAAATATATCAAAATAAAAACTAAACGGTATCGGCACGATTAACGGAACGACCTCTTTGATCAGTTCCATGACTACAAATCCGCCTAACATATTACCAAACAGTCGCATACAAAGCGACAGCGGACGGATCACGATCTCCAGTATCATGATTGGTGCTACGATCGGCACTGGCTTTGCAAAATGTTTGCACCAGTGAACCAGACCATTTCTATGGATACCGGACCACTCGATCACGAACATACTCATAACGGCAAGTGCGATTGTTACGTTCATGTCCTTTGTCGGAGGCTTGAATCCTAACAGTCCGATGACATTTGATATTGCCAGATAAAGTGCAACCGTCATCAGATATGGAATATAGCCCTTGTTTTCTTTTCCTATAATACCTTCAAAGAAATCCTGTGCCCAGCCGATCACTGATTCCAGCATAAGCTGTACCTTTCCCGGTTTCTCTATACTTAGATTCCTTACGAATACTATACTTAGAATAGTAAGAACCGCCATGATGATCCAAGTTACAACAACACCTTCGTCAACAGCGATTCCTCCAAATACCGGGATCGTAAATACGGTTTCACAGTTAAGTTCTTTAACAAGGCTTTCAACAAGCTTTTCCGTACTATCCCCTTCCTTCATATTTTTTTGCTAGTTTACAGCCATTTTTTGAAAATGTCAATCATTTTGTCTAATGGTCATTTTGCTTAATTTTTTATTATTTTTTTGTGTATTTTTACTTTTATTTATTTTAATTTTTCCGTTTTTCTCATCAAATTTCCACGTCAAAATGGTAGTTCCAATCTTCGTCCTTTTTTTCACAAGGAAAATGCACAATTTTTATTTTTCATTTCCCGTCTTTTTCTACAAAACGATATTTTTCTTCAATTTTCTTCTTGATAAAATGTCCTCATTGTCTCATCTCCAAAAAACGACATTTTATATTAATTGTATATTGCATTCTCCGTAAATAGCGGCTCTTTATGCACCTATAGTATAGAAAACCTGCTACCTGCCACTTCTTTTGAACACATAGCAACAAAAAAGGAGTGTAACAACTTTTTTTAGCCGTTACACTCCTTTTTTCGTTATTTAATTTTGTATCTCAATTTTATATGTATCATCATTCAAAATTGATATATCTGTTCTCTTTGGTATTTTATTCTTTTAATCGACGATGATCCGGTACTGCAGATTCTCATATAAAAGCTTATTTCCTTCCATGATATCTCCCGGCAACAATGCTCTTGCCACCGTCTTGGTTTCTTCCGGATCATGCTTAAGTGCATCGACACGTCTGAGTTCTGCGTAATCACCATCAATCTTCTCGACTACATAAATACATGTTAACATAATTTTGCCTCCTTTTTTCTGTCTTATCATCCTGTCTTTTGTATAAGGTGGTTTAATTATACTATCTTTAATTCAAAAAGTAAATTTTTCTGTATTGATTATTGCCAAGATTTATAATAATATATACTTATATAAATTCGTTATACATTACATATTAAAAGGAGCCTTGCAATGAACGAAGTGGATTTTTCAAAAGTGGGATTAAAAATGAAACAATTAAGGAGTGAGCGTGGAATCACTCAGGAACAGGTTGCCAAAGATCTGAACTGTACTGTTCCTTTCGTCAGTAATGTCGAAAACAATCGAGCAAAGCTTAATTTAAGAGTTCTTCTTTATTACTCTAAGCTCTGCAACGTATCCGTGGATACTATTCTGGATGCCGGAAGAGATATTCCTCCTCTGGATGAGAAAGAGCATCAGTTAAATGATGAGATGCTGAATGTATTCCGTGGTTTTTCTGTAACAGAAAAAGAAAAGATCATCAAGATGTTACGCATCTGGCAGGAGAAATAATCTCCTGCCCTTTTTATACCCAGGTATGCAAGAGGACCTGTAGATTTCTATATTTTGTTAAAAATCCTTAAGCACAACCGTTCCCTGATTCCGGCTTTCCTGTACATCAATGATTCTCTGATTCTGGCTTCCTCTGAACACCAGTGTTACATCTTTTAATTCTTCCTTGAATTCTCCGTCTACCAGTACATCAATATACGACAGCATCTCCTCTGTCACATCTGTATGGACACATCCTCCCGGAACCATATCACGGTCAAAAAGATACCCACTGTAACACCAGATATCTTTCTGCGGATAAGTTTCTCTTATCTTCTTAAGGAGCTTTACCAGTTCCACCTGGTTCTCCGGTTCGAACGGTTCACCACCCAGAAGCGTAAACCCCTGGACAAAACCAGCCCCCAGCAATCTTAATATTTCTGCTTCTGTCTCTTCTGTATAGTGCTGGCCGAATCCGAAATCCCATGTCTCTTCATTAAAGCAGCCTTTGCAGTGATGTCTGCAGCCTGATACGAACAAACTGACTCTTACGCCGGGTCCGTCTGCAATATCACACTCTTTGATATTTCCGTAATTCATAATCTGTATACTCTCCCTAGTCACTGATCATCATCTTAATGATCTCTTCATTAGTCTCTTTCATACCATCTTTTCCGAGACGACCAATATTCTGGATCGTTGCCTCTACTCCTTTTGTAACGATTCCGTCACCGGCATAGAACTGCTGCCCTCTTAAATACATATTATATCCAAGAATCCCGGCATCTACAGATGAAGCGATTTTCGCAGCACAGGATGCTTTTGCACCATCACATACCATACCGGATACAATTGCCAGAGCATTTACCACTGTATGGATCACTTCTTCATAACCACCGCCACAAAGATATGCTATTCCGGCTCCGGCTGCCGCACCCGCACTTACTGCACCACAATATGCCGACAGTCGCCCGATTCCCGTCTTCTGGTGGATTGCGACCAGATTCGAAAGGACCAGTGCGCGGTATGTCTTTTCCTCTCCGGATTGTAATTCATCTGCATATTCCAGAACCGGAAGAGAACAGGTCATTCCCTGATTACCGCTTCCCGCATTGATCACAACCGGAAGCTCACATCCGTTCATACGCGCATCGGAACCTGCCGCCGCACGTGCTTTTGCTCTGGTACGTACATCGTTTCCATAAGTATCCAGAAGAACACTTCCGATGTTTGCTCCGTAATTTCCTTTCAATCCTTCATCCGCAATTGCAGAATTATATTCTATCTGACGTCCGATCACTTCCCGGATATCTTCTATGTCCACTGTATTTGCAAAATCCCAGATAGATTTCATATCCAGAAGACTTCTGTCTGTCAGTCCTTCTTCGCTTTCTCCTGCGACCGGTACATTAAGCAGGATCTCTCCATTCTTTTCTATTCTTACAATATTCGTATGATAGTTGGCAATTCTTACTTTTGCCTTATCTTCCCCGTGAAATACCTCCACAATAATATCAAATACACATCCGTTATTGATATGTTCTACCGTAATCTCTGTATGTTCAAGAAATTCTGCGATTTCTTTTGTCTCTTCTTCTGTTACCTCGGAGATAACTTCCAGTTCTTTTTCTGCGTTTCCTGCAACAATCCCCGCTGCTGCTGCCGCCGGTATTCCTTTTAAATGATTTGTATTCGGCACAATTACACTCTTTACATTCTTAATGATACTTCCGCTTGCTCCGATACAGACTCTGTCCGGCAGACATCCCAGTACTTCTCTTGCCTTTGCAGCCGCATAAGCCAGCGCGATCGGTTCCGTACACCCCATTGCAGGAATCAGCTCTTCATTTAAAATCTGAACATATGCCTGATACTTTTCATTATCTTTTGTCATTTTTTAATCCTCCTGTCGACATTTTCTTTTCCCCATATTTTTTTATTATAACGCATGTCCTTTTGAAAAGCTATCTTTATACAATATAAAAAGGCCTTTCAAAAAGCTTTCTCACTTCTTAAAAGGCCTTTTTACTGTCTTTATATCTTGCAGTTTTACAAATGCAATACCCTGTCCTTAATCTCCTGCGTACGTCCTTGATTCCAGAACTGTGTTCCGATATATCCACAGGTTCTTCTTGCCACAAATAACTTATCCTGATCCTGATTACCACAGTTCGGGCATTCCCAGATCAGCTTTCCATTCTCATCTTCTTTAATCTGGATCTCTCCGTCATATCCACAGCATTCACAGTAATCACTCTTTGTATTCAGCTCTGCATACATAATGTTATTGTAAATATACTGCATAACAGAAAGTACTGCCGGAATATTGTTCTGCATATTCGGTACTTCGATGTAACTGATTGCTCCACCCGGTGAAAGCTTCTGGAAATCGGCTTCGAATTTCAGTTTCTTGAATGCATCAATCTTCTCTGATACATGTACATGATAGCTGTTCGTAATATAATTCTTATCTGTTACACCCTTGATGATTCCAAAACGCTTCTGCAGACATTTTGCAAATTTGTATGTGGTAGATTCCATCGGTGTTCCGTATACAGAATAGCTGATATTCTCTGCTTTTTTCCACTCTTCACATTTATCATTTAACTTCTGCATTACCTGCATTGCAAATGGTCTTGCTGCGGGATCGGTATGTGATTTGCCAAGCATACGTACACACATCTCATAAAGTCCTGCATATCCAAGCGAAATAGTGGAGTAACCATTAAATAATAATTTATCGATCGTCTCACCCTTCTTCAGTCTTGCAAGTGCACCGTTCTGCCACAGAATCGGAGCAACATCGGAAACCGTTCCCAGGAGACGTTCATGTCTGCATCTCAGTGCTCTGTGACATAATTCCAAACGCTCATCCAGGATCTTCCAGAATTTCTCCATATCTCCTTCTGATGAACATGCAACATCAACTAAGTTGATCGTTACAACTCCCTGGTTAAAACGTCCATAGAACTTATGGCTTCCGTCCGGATTTCTCTGGCTGTCTTCTACCGTCAGGAACGAACGGCATCCCATACAAGGATATACTTCTCCATTCTTCATCTCTTTCATAATCTTGGCAGAGATGTAGTCCGGTACCATACGTTTTGCGGTACATTTTGCTGCCAGTTCTGTCAGATGCCAATATTTGGAATCTTCTGTAATATTATCCTCATCCAGTACATAGATCAGTTTCGGGAATGCCGGTGTGATCCATACACCTTTTTCATTCTTTACTCCCTGCATTCTCTGAATCATCACTTCTTCAATGATCATAGCCAGGTCATCACGGGTTCTGCCTTCTTCTACCTCATCCAGATACATGAACATCGTCACAAATGGTGCCTGACCGTTACATGTCATTAATGTGATAAGCTGATACTGAATTGTCTGGATACCACTCTTTACTTCTTCTCTTAAACGGCGCTCTGTCACCTTATTGATAATTGTCTCATCTAAAGCTTCTCCGCATTCTTCACGCTCTGCGATTACATTTCTGCGGATCTTCTTACGGCTGATATCGACAAACGGTGCCAGATGTGCCAGTGTAAATGACTGTCCACCGTACTGGTTACTTGCTACCTGGGCAACAATCTGTGTCGTTACATTACATGCTGTAAAGAAGCTGTGCGGCTTTTCAATCATGGTCTCACTGATAACCGTTCCGTTCTGAAGCATATCCTGAAGATTGATCAGGTCACAGTTATGCTCTTTCTGTGCGAAATAGTCGGAATCATGGAAATGAATGATTCCCGCTTCATGCGCACGTACAACCTCTTCCGGAAGAAGAACACGTTTTGACAAGTCCTTACTTACTTCTCCGGCCATATAATCACGCTGTGTAGAGTTGATCACAGGATTCTTGTTAGAGTTCTCCTGATTCACCTCTTCATTCATATGATCCAGAAGTGCAAGAATTCCGTTATCTGTTGTATTCGTCTTTCTCATCAGTTCTCTTTTATAACGATAGCGCACATATTTCTGTGCGACTTCATAGCCGCGCAGTTCCATAATTCCGGTCTCTACCATATCCTGTATATCTTCTACATTGACAGCATGAGTGGATTCCTCAATTTTCTTTGCAACGTTGTCCGCCACTGCCATAATCTGATATTCATTCATCCGATGCAGTTTGTCGACGTCCTTGTTTGCACCTTTGATCGCATTAATGATCTTCTCCAGGTCGAAGGCTACCTCTTCGCCGTTTCTCTTAATTACGTTCGTCTTTATTTCTGCGTTCATGTTTATCCCTCTCTTGTTTTTATTGCCGATGTAGTATGTGCTCACCCTCAAATACTACTAAATATTGTTTTTTTAACATCATTTCCGCACAAGATATTGTGCAAGTAATATGATACTCTATAACAGGCGAAAATGAAAGAGGTAATTTTGTTAAAATAAATGTTTGAAATGTGGTCTAAATTTTGGTGATATTTTTTTACGAAATCTGTTGCATTTTTAATTTTGTGACGGGTAAAGTGTGGCACATAGTTAAGAATACTTAAGACGCATTCCCTGTATTGATTTTTGCATTCAAAGATACTGATAATATGAAGTTGTTGTGCCGATATTTCTTCATTTATAAAATTAATCTCTGTCAATCTTAATCCATATAACAAATTATCATTTTTTGTTGTTTCGTAACATTTGTTACAAACCATTTCCTATAAAAGCTATATACTCTAATCACAACATAAGTTGTACAACACCAGTTAACACCAACTAAGTTTTAATAAAAAGGAGATTTTAATTATGAAAAAATATGTATGTGAACCATGTGGCTACGAATATGACCCAGCTGTAGGAGACCCGGATAACGGAATCGCACCGGGCACAGCCTTTGAAGATATTCCGGATGACTGGGTATGTCCAATCTGTGGATTAGGAAAAGAGGTATTTGTTGCAGAAGATTAATTACTATTGATTACTCTTCTTCCTGCAGCCTTTCATAATCCGTGATCTCGATTACCTTACGGCCTACAAGACGGATGATACCTTCATCCTGTAAAGTAAGCAGCATACGCGACAGAGATGGTCTTGTAGTATTCAGATATACTGCCAGATCTTCCCTGTTCATATGCAGACGAACCCGGTAGTCCGGATCACAGTTTTCCAACAGGTACGCCGCTACACGCTGACGCAGATTCCCACTGGTAAGAACTTCTATCTGACGGTTATGTTTCTCTGCTTTTTCCGCAAAAAGCTGAAGCATATTGAACACAACCTTACTGTGATGTACACAATTTCTTTCGCATCTTCCGCCAAAGAAATTCTGTGAAACCTCCAGAACCGATACTTCACTTTTTGCTTTTGCATAACCGGAGTAAGCAGACTGGCGCAGAAATAGTTCTACTTCGCCAAACTCCTCACCCACCGTAACATAACTGCTTCGAGTAATCTTGCCATTCAGGTTGATACTGCCAAGCTCAACCATTCCTTCCAATATGAAATATAATTTTAACGGTGCATCACCCTGGCGGAAAATATAGGTACCTTTCGGATATTTCTTTACTACAGCCTGTGAACAGACAAGACTTTTTTCCAGTTCTTCTTCTGTCATGTTCTGAAATATCTGTAACTGTTGTAACTTCATAATCCAATCCTTTTCTCTGCTGATAACAATTTCTATGATTCATTATAGACTACGCGGGACTGGGATTCAATGCGTATCAAAGACAGGAGGTTTCTCTATGAATATTACATTTGACGATAACTTAATTACAGGCAACAAGACCATCGATTCCCAGCATCAGGAACTGATCGACCGCATCCGGCAGTTCGTCGCAGCATGCGAATCCGGTGACAGTAAGATCAAAGCAATCAAAATGTTAGATTATCTTGATGAATATACGAATTTCCATTTTCAGGAAGAAGAAGATCTGCAGAAAAAAGTATCTTACCCGGAACTTTCCGCACATCATGCCAAACATGAAGAATTCAAGAAATCCATTCAGGAATTATATGATTATCTTAATGAAAACGAAGGACCTGATGATCAGTTTATCGAACAGGTAAAGCGCAATGTCGTAGACTGGCTGTTCCAGCATATCAAGACTTTTGACCGGTCTGTAGCAGAATATATTCATTTACATGATATTTCTGAAAGATTATAATGATCAATAAAATACCAAAATATATCAAAAACGGACATGTTCTCATAGCAATGTCCGTTTTTATGTTATACTTATTATTATGATGTTTATAAAGGATTGTAATATTATGAAACTTATGAATCAGAAACTTACCAAATACGCCTGGCTGCTGCCATTCATCTCCGGCATCTGCTGGGGTGCTGCCGGAATCTTTGTCCGTACACTGGAACACGATGGGCTCGACAACTTTTCCATCATTAGTTTCCGGATGTTGCTTGCAGCTCTGATCACTGGCATATGGATTCTATTCTATAACCGACATTTATTTTATGTACATCGGCGTGACTTCTGGCTTTTTATCGGAAGCGGCATGATCGGCATGACCGCCCTCAGTGTCTTTTATAATATTTCCGTTACGAAAGGATCTCTTGCACTTTCTGCCGTGTTACTTGCCATGTCTCCGGTCTTTGTTCTGTTTCTGGCTGCTATATTCTTCCATGAACCAGTAACCAGACACAAACTGACCTGTGTAACACTCGCACTCATTGGCTGTGTACTGGTAAGCGGAGTACTGGAAAGCAATGGACTTTCCTGGAGCATAACAGGAATTCTCTGCGGAATTCTGGCAAGCTTTTTCTATGCTGTATATGGAATCATAAGCAAAAAAGTCACACAAAAAGGATATCATTTCCTGACGATTACTTTTTACGGCACACTCTTTTCCGGCATGACAATGCTGCCTTTCAGTAATATACACTCTTTAAGCGGTATGATTGTCTCAGGGCAAAGGACCACCTTTTTTATCCTGATTATTCATGCGCTGGTATCATCCGTCCTGCCTTATGCACTATATTCTTTATCCATGCGCTATATGGAGGCCGGCAAGGCATCGATTCTCGCTTCCAGCGAACCTGCCGCCGCCATGTTATTCGGAGCGGTACTCTATGCCGAAACACCAGGTATTCTTTCCATCTGTGGACTTTGTTTTACAATTACTGCTGTAATATTATTAAATTATGAAAGGAATTGAACATATGGTACACCTGAACGACAATGCTATTGCCTATATGAATAAACGCGGATTCCGTAACATCATACTTTCCATCGAAACAATCACCAGTTGATGTGCCCCTCCGCGTCTGGAGATATCGGTAGGATTTACCGATAAAGAAAAAGAGGACATGCTCGCACAGGGGTATGTCTGCGAGACCAGTCCTCTTGGGAATGTCTATTATCTGCCTGATGGGGTTACTGTAAACGGGAATATCAGCATCAACTATATGGAATATCCCTGGATTACGTGTTTTGAGGTAAGCGGTCTGGCTGTTTCACGTTCCTGAGACAGCCAGGTTATGTATTACGCTTTTGCTTCCTCCATTTTTTGTATTTCTTGTTCTGATTGTTTTATCTGTTCATCCAACTGTCTTATCTGCCTATCGCTTTCTTTTATCTGTTCATCCAGTTGTCTTATTTGCTTATCACTTTCTTTTATTTGTTTATTCCGTTGTCTTATCTGTTCATCCAGTTGTCTTGACTGCTCATCTTTCTGTTTTATCTGCTCATCTAGTTGTTTTATCTGCTCATCTTTCTCTTCTATCTGCCTCCGCATATCTTCAATCATGAATTCTACTGTATTTCGATCTAATTCTAACAATTCTTCCGAAAACATCTACATCACCTCTTTCAACTGACTAGTTATTTTTATAAGTATCTAAAACAATTCTTTTGACATTTTTCATGCTATTTTTTATCCAATAGCTGCTGTAATCGTTGTATTTCTTTCCTCATTTCTAACATCTCCTCATCCTTCTGACTCAACTGCTCTCTCTGGCAGTCTATCTCCTTCTGCATATCATCAATCATCAGCTTTACTGTATTCCTGTCTAACTCCAGCAATTCTTTCGAAAACATCTGCATCACCTCTTCGATATTCCGGCAGACATCATAAGCCTGTTCATACATTTCTTTAAAATCCGGATATTTCTCTATAATTTCTATAATTGTCTCCGGATCATCCATGCAGAAAAATGCAAGCCATGCCTCCAGCCGATTTTCTATTTTTACACTTCTATTTTCATTTTGCTGATTCTTTTTGAATATGTCAAGAGGTATGAACAGATATTCCTGTAATAAATTTATATTTACTCCTGTATCAGATTTCTGCATAAAACGATGGATATAATTATTGGAAAATTTCTGGAATTCTGTTGGACTTTTTTCAAATAACACAATCGTGTATACCTGCTTGATATCTCTGTAAGAGAATCGTTTTCCTTTGATTCCTCTCACTCTCTTATACTGCCGAAGCAACAGATCTGCTGAGTAACAGGCACTTCTTTCTCCCGGAAAATAGTATCCGATTTTCTGAATTTCCAGATTCGCAATACTTCCATCTTCCAGTTGCACTACCATATCTGTAATAAGAAGCGTAGATTCATCCGCTAATCTTGTCCCGTCATTTGGTAATACATCTACGATTCTCACTCTTTGTCCAAGCAGCAGTGTGAGTAATTCATTTACCCTCTCCGGTGTATTCTCCGGATTCAGAATTTCTTTTATCATGAAATCATACATGATTTTTATGCCTTTCACTCCGGTACAAAAATCCAGAAATTCATTTTGATTTTCCTCTGTCCACTCATAAAATAAATTTTTTAATCTGCTTTTACTTTCAATCTCATTCAACACCTCCTCCCTTGTCCGAATCATCGGGAAATACTGTTGAAGTTTGTTTGTCATAGGCACGTCCTCCTGAATAGATTATAAAATTTTCGTGTTCTCTCAAGTCGGGAATATGTGTCAGACATTTTTAGGTGTGAAACGGTCGAAACTTGATGCCTTTTGGCCTAGAAATACTTAAGAGTTTGTAGAAGTCACTCTTTGAAGTGCATTCAGAATAGCATATTGTTCATATGATTACAAGATTAATTTTCGTAAAAAAAGCGGCAGAATTATCTTCCGCCGCATAGCCCATATCACCATCTATATATTATCTCATCTTAAAACTTCTCCATCTCCCCAATGATCGTTCTGTAAAATTCTTCTTCCGTGCCCTCTTTTCTCACATCATTCATCACATATCCGTCTTTCAGAAATATCACTCTCTTACACCGGCTTGCCATCTGTGGATCATGCGTTACCATCAGAAGGGTCTTCCCTAACTCCTCATTGATTTTCCGGAATTCCTCCGCAACAACTTTTCCGGATTTTGAGTCGAGGTTTCCCGTCGGCTCATCTGCAAATATGATACTCGGATCATTGATCAGCGCCCTGCAGATTGCCACTCTCTGCCGCTCACCGCCGGACAGTTCATAAGGATTCTTTTCCTGAAGATGTTCAATCCCAAACTGCTTTTCCAATGCTTCCGCTTTCTCTTCACATTCTTTCTGTTCCTTTTTATCTAGCAATACCGGAAGCATGATATTTTCTTTTACCGAAAGACTGTCCATCAGATTAAAATCCTGGAATACAAATCCGATCTTTCTACGTCTGATATCCGTAAGTTCTTCTTTCCACAGCTCATTCGTATTCGCACCGTCAAAGATCACATCTCCGTCCGTCTGCTGATCCATAAATCCCAGGATCTTCAGAAGTGTTGTCTTTCCACAGCCGGATTTTCCCATAATTCCGACGTACTCTCCCTGTTCTACATCAAAGTTAATGCCTTTCAGTACCGAAATCGCATCCGCATCATCAATCTCCCCACCGGCTTTTGGAAATTTCTTGATCAGGTTATTTACCTTTAATATTTCTTTCATGCTTTCCTTCTACCTTTCTTATTGTATACTGCTCAATCACCTTTACACCGATGCCCTGCACTACAAGATATATAACTGCAAGGATCAACAGATATCGCAGATAATGTACACAGTCAGCCTTCGTATATTCCCGCATGTTCCATATCTCCCCGGTTAACACCGGCACCATAACAACCGCAACTGCTGCCGGGATCCAGAAAAAGATTCCCGTCTCTGTCCGGATCAGCTTTTCTCTTTCTTTCGAGCTCATTCCAATACAGGTTAAGAAATGATTCCGCTTCTTCTTGTCCGTCATCTCAGATTCATATTTCAAGTAAATGACCAGAACGCTTCCCAGCAGAAATGCTCCCATGATAAATATATCTACTACCGTTGTCATAAAGCGTTCGCTTTCAATCTGTTCCATCGTTGTACGTTTGGAATAGCAGGATAATACATCCTTGTCAAATCTTTCATCCTCTTTATGTACCTTCCGAAAAGCCTGGAGCTCTTTTTCTATCTTCTGATAATCTGCATTTTTCACATTCAAAAGGACAAGCTTTGTCGGCCAGTGATGGATCGTCACTCCTTCTTCTGCTTCACCCTCCTCAACCAGATCTCCGGTGATCCAATTATATTTCTTCCAGTCGTCCTGAACCTTTTCAAAATATTCATCCGAAAATACAACCAGATTCTCCTCACTTCCCTGCCGGAATGCACCTGTCAGAATATCCGTCTTTTCACCCTTTACGGTTCGTGTCGGATAGATCTTTTCCCGATCAAGAAATCCATAAGATTCTATCGGCTGTCCGATGTGCAGGTACGGCTCTTTTCTCGAATTCAGGTAATCCAGTGGATGTGCCTTCGTACTCTTATCCTGTTGGTAAATAATATAGATTTCCTTTCCGTCAGCAGATAGATTCATTTTTTCACTTTTCTTTCCAAGTGCCTTATTCAGTTCTTTATACGTCGTCTCCGAGATGCCTATATGCTGTCCCTGCGGCATGATCACTGCTCTGGCATCATCCAGCTTTTCCGAATTATCCACATTCGTCACGCGTACCATCGGATACTCCTGGAATTTCACGTCATATTTTTCCTGCAGCTGTTTCCAGAATGTCTCATCCGCTTCCGTTGCCATACATACAAAATCATACGGGAACAGTCCTTCCGGCTTTTGCGCGATCTTCGCTGAGATCATATCTTTTCCAAATAAGAACAATATCAGTACCGGTATAAGACTGATCACGTACACATAACGGAATGTACTCTTGAAACGGTAATAAAACGAATTATATGGGATCAACTTTGCATAATAACTCTTTTTATGCTTCCGCACTTTCAGGAACAATCCAAATCCAAACTTTTCCGCCAGATAAATGCCCAGGAAGATAAATAAAAGTATCCGTAACCCTTCGGCATTCTTCCGCATTCCGAAATTCACGATTCCAAATACCACAATGACCAGGCCAATTGTAAGCCACAGACCGATCCGTTTTTCCGGCATCTTCTCCTTTTCCACATCGCCCAGCTGCATTTTTTTTAGTTCCCTGTACAGGAAGAAATCCCGCAGGATCATCAGTCCAATCCCGGATATTCCGATCAGGATAAGACTTGCAATCAAATATGTGAATCCTGTAATCTTCGCCGGCTGTGCTCCCACTCCGGATCTTGCCATGAAGATTCTGCGGATGATACACAGGATCACACTTCCGATGCAGGCTCCCCCGATCAGCATTCCCAGAATTCCAGCCACAATCTCTGCTCCAAGCACTTCATAAAGTGTAGACTTCCGCATTCCCAGAGTCGAAAATATACTGTAATTTCTCATCCGTTTTCTGAAATATGACAACAGATTCGTGATCATCAGCATCAGCGATGCGATCAGACTCACGATCAGGAATTCCAGCAGAATTGCCGTGATTCCATGCCCCGTCAGTATATTTCCTTCTTTATTGAATGGTGCCAGCATCTGTGCCATTCCGACTCCGGAAAATATCAGCGTCGCCGGAAGCAGGTTCATACTTACGTAAACAATAAAATCTCTTTTTGAACTTTTAAAATTCTTCCACAGGGCCGTATAGAATCCTTTCGGATACTTCCCCAAAAATTCCAGATGCTTTTTCTTTTCTTCTTTGTAATTTTTCTCTCTGTCTTTAACTTCTTCCTGTATCTTTTTCTCTTCCTGCCACGAATCAATCAGCTTCGCACCGATCAAATTGATCACCAGAAGCACTACCAGTAAAAATGGATACACCTGTGACAGCGGATCTGAAAATACTGCCCCATCTGCCCCAAGAAATGATATCATACATCCTGCGATCAGTGACATGATATCCAGAAGCAGTTTATGGTGATTGCTTAAAGCCAGTATCAGATTCACAATTCCTATCACCTGGATTACCAGTACCATTACCAGTTCACAGATGAACAGCATCAGTATCTGAACCATCATCTGTTCATCTGCACCGTCCAGTACTCCCAAAGGCTTCAGACTTTTCTTTATGTAACTCATCCCATCGCCCGAAGCAGCCAATTTTATCAGATATTCCGGCACATTGCATTTCCATGTCCCCATGTTCATCCACGGAAATAATAGCACTGCCTGGATGATCACCTGCATGATCAGCGTGAATATCTTCATTCGCTTTTCCGTCTTATTCATAACTTTTGCCTCTCATTTTTCATACACGCTTATTATCCGAGATCTAACGTCTCTCTCTTTATACGCTTACTATCCAAGATCTAACGTCTCTCTCTTTATACCTGCGCCACCACCGGCTTAAATCCCTCCATTCCTACAACCATCACCGGTGCTCCTGCCGGGATCTCCGTTCCTTTCTCAGATCCCTGTACTCTTACTTTCATATGATGTCCACACAGATATCCTTTTCCCTTCCAGTTGATTCTGGTATCTGCCGTTCCAATCTCCCATAAAAGTCTGGTCTCTCTTCTGCTCTGCAAAAGATTCATAAATCCTCTCAGTACCATATTCAGCAGACATGCTATCAATACACAGCAGAGAATTCCTGCATATCCCTTCACCGGGAAGCTCGGAGCAAAACATAATGCCGAGATAAAAAGTACCAGCCCGCTATTTGCAACGTAACATCCCTGCCCCCAGTCTCTTCCGACTGCATAGAATAAAGCTTTGCCCGTGTATTTCTCCCAGAAGCTCAATCCAATTCCATAGACAGCTAATCCGATTCCGATATTCCGGTGTATAACTGCCGGGATTTTATTCAGGCCAAGCGCATCATTCCACAACCATAAATATGCGTTCGGATCTCTTGCGATAAGATAAGAAATGCACACACATACAATCGGTATACATCCCAGTGCCAGCATCCACAGAAACATATTGGAATCAAACACTTTATGATAGATCTTATCCATTGCTTCACCTGCTTCCTGCGGATCGCCCATCTGGCGGACTGCTTCTTCCTCTGCTTCAACTTCTGTCATCCCTGATTCCATTAATGCGGCTTTGCAGTCTTCTATATGCGCTTCATATTCATTTACAATCTCTTTTCTTACAGACGAATCGGTAATCTTCTTCCCAAGTTCTTTCAGATATTCTCTTTCCTTCATATCTAACACCGTCCTTTTCTGCCACCTTCACTGCCTTACCTGTGCTATACGGAATACTGGATCATGCTCGTAACTGCATTGGCATAAGCATTCCATTCTTCAATCATTTTCTCCAGATATTTCTTCCCGTTAGGTGTGATCCGGTAATACTTTCTGAGTTTCCCGTTCGCCTCCTGGTTATAACTTTCCAAATATCCGGACTGTACCATGCTGTGAAGCAGCGGATACAATGTTCCTACCTTTAATTCGAATACATTGTCCGATCTCTTTGAGAGTGTATCGATCATTTCATATCCGTACATATCTTTTTCTGAGATCAATTTGAGAATTAACATTGCGGTATTTCCTGAGACCATATTTTTGTTTACTTTCATAGTGATTGCTCCTTTCTTATATTTGCTTTCATTATATATCGGCTTTCGATAGTTAAGTGTAAAAAAATTTGCTTTCTTCTTGGTTTTATTATATATCGCATATCGATATATGTCAATATGCAAGAATAAAAAGAACCAGAAATGCAAACCTGCATTCCCAGTCCCTTTACCTTCTTCTTTCCTACAATAGCTCCGCAAACAATCGCAGGAACAACTGTCCCAGCCGCAGAGTCGCGCTCCGACCGGACTTATACTTCTCCGTCACTTCCCTGCACTGTTCCAATGTCTGCTCCATATCCCGCCGGATATCCAGCACCGCATCACAATCTGCCATAAAACACCCATTTTCAAAATGATGATAAAGGCTCCGGTAATCCAGATTGATCGTGCCGCAAGTCGCCATGCAATCATCTGCCACGCTCATCTTCGCATGACAGAACCCCGGTGTCCACTCATAGATCCTTACACCATCCTGTACCAGATTGTGATAGAACGATCTGGTAATACTGTAGATCAGCTTCTTATCCGGGATTCCCGGTGTGATGATCCGCACATCTACGCCACGCCTGGCCGCCAGCGAAAGTGCATGTGTCATCTCATCCGTGATAATCAGATAAGGAGTCATGAACCAGCAGTATCTGTCCGCTTTGTTGACGATACTGATATAGACATCCTCTCCAACCTGGATTCCGTCTAACGGGCAGTCCGCATACGGCTGGATATATCCCGTCTGCTTTGCCTGATACGGATACTGTACCAGATATTTTTTCTGTGCCTCTATATCCAGAACATCCACATCGGCCGGAGTCTTCCCGGATGCTTCCCACATTTCCAAAAATGCTGCCGTAAGCGAAGCCACCGCATCTCCTTCCAGCCGGATTCCCGTATCCTTCCATTCCCCGTATGGATGTGTATAGTTAAAATACTCATTTGCCAGGTTATAACCGCCTGTGTACCCAACCTTTCCGTCAATCACCGTAATCTTTCTGTGGTCACGGTTATTCAGGAACATATTAAGTCCCGGAAGCAGCGGATTGAATACCCGGCAGGCAATTCCTTTCGCTTCCAGTTTTCTCGCAAAGCTCAGATTTACGAATCCGATCGAGCCCATGTCATCATAGAACACCCGGACCTCTACACCTGCCTTCACCCGTTCCTCCAGAACCGTCTGGATCCTGCTCCATGCATATTCATCCTCAATTGCATGATATTCCATGAAAATGAATTGCTCCGCCTTCGCAAGATCAGCAAGCTGCGCCTCCAGTCCTTTGACCGCTTCATCAAAATAAATCACATCCGTATTCTGATACACCGGATAACACGCATTTCTTTCTATATAATTGGAAACATTTCCCGCTTTCGGATCTGATGCATTCAGACATTGCAATACTTCTTTGTTCTCCGGCAAAAGAGGCAGAAGCTTCTCATCAATCTTTTTGTAGCGCATCCGCATCTTCCAGGTTCCGCCGTTCAGACCGATCAGAAAATAGAGTGCCACTCCAAGAATCGGCAGTGTCAGGATCAGGATGATCCACGGTGTCTTCATCGAGGAAGTCTCATTTCTTCCATATATTTTCAGAACCAGTATGACGGCAAATATTCTGGTCATATTATCTATAACTACTGCATATTCATTCAGTCCCTTGAATATTCCAACCAGGAACACCACTTCCAATAATATCGAAAGCACCGTGAACATCAGCCGCTTCACGCCATTTTGTGTCTTTTTCTTTCCTTCCAGTGTATGACTGCTCATCTTCTCACTCTTTTCTTCTATTGTAAATTATGATTATACTAACACGAACGTATTTCCGGCTCAAGACTTATCCGAAGTTCAATCAGAAATTATTGACCTCAGTTTTCCCGGAAATAAGCAACAAAAAAATCACCATCCCCGCAGCTCGCAGTCTGCAAAAACAGTGATTTAATAGTGCGCGATCAGGGGTTCGAACCCTGGACACCCTGATTAAGAGTCAGGTGCTCTACCAACTGAGCTAATCGCGCA
>ENA-UPTB01001583-UPTB01001583.1-human-gut-metagenome-genome-assembly--contig:-NODE-1583-length-18948-cov-4.269514_pt1 | contig 18948 bp, 14 predicted proteins | sample MGYA00250046_ERZ773369 | MGnify/ENA primary metagenome ERZ773369 (study PRJEB29103, sample SAMN06111938) | human gut metagenome | biome: human gut; feature: ankylosing spondylitis patient; material...
GCATTTAAATACGGCAAATTCCTGCTGCCACCACGTTTTCTTACGGCACTTTCGGTTCCAAAAGTGCCTACCTGTGAGCAGTAACAAGGGTTTTGCGCTGTAGACAGGTACAGTGCAAAACCCTCTATTGTCTCGTCTGACTCTCTTTTGTCCGGAAAATATCTTAAATATCCCGGAACTTCATTTCCGCTACTCCTGCGGTCCCATGTACTCCGAATCACCAAAACCAAGAATCAGCATAAAAAGCGGATTCAGGAAAAATAAACCAATCGTAAATCCTATCCCGTGACCATAGGCACACGCCAGCTTATAGAGTGCCACCACATTCATGAGTGCTGTTCCCAGAAGCGCAAGCGAACCGATAACTCCCACGATTCCGCCGAAGGAATTTAAAATACCTCCGCCGACCGCCAGTCCCAGTGCCACCCAGAAATACTGCACATCCCATGTCAGCCGGTACTGTACATAGCCATTGTAAATTGGAATGATGGATTTCCATCCTTCTTCCCCGGCTTTTGTAAAAATCTTCCAGTATGCAATTACCTGCAGAATATAAAAGATAAACGCAAATAATGCATATGCCATAATAAACGCCACCAATCCCATATGCTTTCCTCCTTTCAGTTTTTACTGTCCGAAGAACGTATTCACGCCAGCCAGCAGTCCGTTCGCCAGCGTCTCAAGCGTCGCACCCGAATGATCGGACGCCTTATCTCCCAGCTCAATATCCACACTCGGAATCGTTGAATAGGAAGTCTGGGTCAAATCCATCTCCATGCTGCCTTTGGAATAAATCTTCACACCCGCGCTCTTTAAGCCGCTGATCAGCGACTCGCCCAGTTGGTTGTGCTGCTTCCAATGAGAGGCAACCGGCTCCATCGCACGGTAGGTTGCATTGCTTGGAACGCTCATGAAAAAGGCACCCTTGTTGCTGCTGGTTGAATCCCAGTGCAAGGCTATATGACAGTCCGCGTTGTTATTCGCAATGACCGTACGAGCTATATTATCCAGCTGTACATCATCTGATTCACGGATCATCAGTACATCATAGCCTGCATTCAGAAGTTTTGTCTTAAGCACCTTTGCCATAGCAAGTGTTACCTTGCTCTCTGCTGTTCCATCTGCAAAGGTCATACCGCTGGAAACTGCCACTGCTGAGGTAGCACCGGCTCCGGTTGTGCCGCCGGTTACTTTCGCACTTCCATCCGGATGACACTGGGTCTTGACGCTTCCGCCACCGTTTGTTCCATGTCCGGCATTGACACAGACCACTTTATTTTTCTTGTTGGAAGCAGTCGAGCGGTACAGGGTCGCAGTTCCGCTGTTGATCTTCGAATAATTTGCGTATTTATAATTAGAAGAAAGTGCGATCGCCGTGCCGCCGGATGTCTGCGCTCCCGCTGCTGTCTGGCTGGTTGTCTGGACAGCACCTGCGGATGCCGGTTTTTTGCTTGTCACATAGGCAGATGAAACGTAATACTTCTTTCCATTCAAAAGAATCATCGTCCACTGTCCGCTGGTTCCCACGCGCTCCAGCTTCTGACCGTAGGACAGATTGCCCGCGATATTATTGTCCTTGATCTGCGCGGATGTCCGGTAGCGCAGGGAAGACGTATTGACATACACCGAGTCGCCTGCCAGCGCGATCTGCGACATACCGGCTGTCATCAGCAGAGCCGCCGCCAGTCCCAGTGTGTGTGTTTTGAGCCGATTGTGTCTCTTCATCTATATAATCTCCTTCCAATGTCTCTATTTTTTTAATAATTGTTTCTGTTTTGAAAGTCTAAAATCGTTAAATTTGTTCTTTAAATTTATACAATTTAATCACATTACTTTGGATTTTAAACATTTCCTTTATAAGTATAACGGATTTTCACCTTCGATTCAACCAATCCCGCGCTTCTATTTCTTACGGTTTTATGAAACAAAAAAAGACCGCCGCATCTCTGCGGCGATCTCCAAAAAACGATTCCGTTTTTCATTTTTAATTATTCTTCACTCAGCTCATCCTCGTTGAGTACAATCTTGTCTGCCTCGTCCAGTTCAGCCGGCTCGTTGAAGTCGTCCTCTGCCAGATCGATATCATCCTCTTCCTCAACATCAGTGTTCAGCTTGATGGAGCGGTAACGCTTCATACCGGTACCAGCCGGAATCAGCTTACCAATCAGAACGTTCTCCTTCAGACCAATCAGCTTATCTACCTTTCCGTTGATGGCAGCCTCGGTCAGAACCTTGGTTGTCTCCTGGAAGGATGCAGCGGATAAGAAGGAGTCGGTTGCCAGAGATGCCTTGGTGATACCCAGCATAACCTGACGTCCGATCGCCGGCTCTTTGCCCTCAGCTTCCAGCGCCTCGTTCATCTCGTTGAAATCGAGTACATCCATGGATACGCCCGGCAGTACGTCGGAATCTCCACTTTCCTCAATCTTAATCTTCTTTAACATCTGGTGTACGATCATCTCGATATGCTTATCGTTGATTTCTACACCCTGTAAGCGGTATACACGCTGTACTTCCTGGATCATGTAATCCTGTACGGCGCGGACGCCCTTGATCTTCAGAATATCGTGCGGGTTCACGCTACCTTCGGTCAGCTCGTCACCAGCCTCCAGAACCGCGCCGTCCTGAATCTTGATACGGGAGCCGTAAGGAATCAGGTAAGTCCTTGACTCTCCGCGTTCCGGATCTGTTACGATAATCTCTCTCTTCTTCTTGACATCCTTAACAGTAGCAATACCGCCAATCTCAGTTACGATTGCAACACCCTTTGGCTTACGTGCCTCGAAAAGCTCCTCGACACGCGGAAGACCCTGTGTGATATCGCCACCGGCAACGCCGCCCGAGTGGAACGTACGCATGGTCAGCTGTGTACCAGGCTCACCGATGGACTGTGCCGCGATGATGCCGACTGCCTCACCGACCTGAACCGGCTGACCGGTTGCCATGTTGGCACCGTAGCACTTCGCACACACACCGATATGGGATTTACAGGTCAGGACGGTACGGATCTTGATGGAATCTCTGCCCTGTTTCTTCAATGCTGCCATAACAGCCGCTGCACGCTTCGGCGTACACATATGATTCTTCTCAATCACCACTTCACCTGTATCCGGGTCTGTGATTGTCTCAGCGATGAAACGTCCTGTGATACGCTCCTGCAATGTCTCGATGGTCTCCTGACCATCCATGAATGCCTTGATCTCCATATACGGAATCTCCGGCTTATCCCAGCAGCAGTCCTCCTCGCGGACGATCAGATCCTGGGATACGTCTACCAGACGTCTGGTCAGGTAACCAGAGTCGGCAGTACGCAGAGCCGTATCGGACATACCTTTTCGAGCTCCGTGTGCGGAGATGAAGTACTCCAGTACGTCCAGACCCTCACGGAAGTTGGACTTGATAGGAAGTTCAATCGTATGACCGGTCGTATCTGCCATCAGTCCTCGCATACCAGCAAGCTGTTTAATCTGCTTATCCGATCCTCGCGCACCGGAGTCAGCCATCATGAAGATGTTGTTATATTTGTCAAGTCCTGTCAGCAGGTCGTGAGTCAGCTGATCATCGGTTGCCTTCCAGGTCTCGATAACTTCTTTGTAACGCTCTTCCTCTGTGATAAGACCACGGCGGAAGTTCTTTGCGATATGGTCAACCGTTGCCTGCGCGTCAGCAATCAGCTTCGGCTTGCTTGCCGGTACGGTCATATCGGAAATCGATACGGTCATGGCTGCACGTGTAGAGAACTTGTAGCCAATCGCCTTGATATCATCCAGGGTGATCGCTGTCTGGGTTGCACCATGGACATTGATAACCTTCTCCAGAATCTGCTTTAACTGCTTCTTGCCTACGTGGAAGTCAACTTCCAGTTTCAGCTCGTTCTCTTTCTGGGAACGGTCTACGAAGCCCAGATCCTGCGGGATGATCTCGTTGAAGATGAAACGTCCAACGGTAGACTCGATGATACCAGTCTTCGTTGTGCCATCCGGCATCGTGCGGGTTACTCTTACTTTGACACGGGAATGCAGGGTAACAACCTTGTTCTCGTATGCAAGAATCGCCTCGTTGATGCTCTTGAATGCCATGCCCTCGCCCTTGGCGCCCGGACGTTCCTGGGTCAGATAGTAGATACCGAGTACCATATCCTGGGAAGGAACGGCTACCGGACCACCATCGGACGGTTTTAACAGGTTGTTCGGGGAAAGCAGCAGGAAACGGCACTCTGCCTGTGCCTCCACGGAAAGCGGAAGATGTACCGCCATCTGGTCGCCATCGAAATCGGCGTTGAACGCGGTACAAACAAGCGGATGCAGCTTGATTGCCTTACCTTCTACCAGAATCGGCTCGAATGCCTGGATACCCAGACGATGCAGTGTAGGAGCACGGTTTAACATAACCGGATGCTCTTTGATTACATCCTCGAGAACGTCCCAAACCTCCGGCTGAAGGCGCTCTACCATCTTCTTTGCATTTTTAATGTTATGAGCGGTTCCGTTGGAAACCAGCTCTTTCATAACGAACGGTTTAAACAGCTCGATCGCCATCTCTTTCGGCAGACCGCACTGGTAAATCTTTAACTCCGGTCCTACGACAATAACGGAACGTCCGGAATAGTCAACTCGCTTACCCAGAAGGTTCTGACGGAAACGTCCCTGTTTACCCTTTAACATATCAGAAAGGGACTTGAGGGCACGGTTGCCAGGACCGGTAACTGGACGGCCACGGCGGCCATTATCAATTAATGCGTCAACTGCCTCCTGAAGCATACGTTTCTCGTTGCGCACGATAATATCCGGTGCGCCGAGCTCCAGAAGTCTTGCAAGACGGTTGTTACGGTTGATAATACGACGATACAGATCGTTTAAGTCGGAAGTTGCGAAACGTCCGCCATCCAGCTGTACCATCGGACGGATATCCGGCGGGATAACCGGGACAACGGTCATGATCATCCACTCCGGTTTGTTGCCGGAATTTCTGAATGCCTCTACGACTTCCAGACGCTTGATGATACGGGCACGCTTCTGTCCGGTTGCATCCTGTAACTGGTTTCTCAGATCCTCAGAATCCTTCTCCAGGTCGATCGCCTTTAAAAGCTCCTGAATCGCCTCGGCACCCATGCCGACACGGAAAGAACCGTAACCGTATTTCTCGATCTCGTCACGGTACTCCTTCTCAGACAGAACCTGCTTCATCTGCAGTCCGGTCTGTCCCGGATCCAGCACGATATAGGAAGCGAAGTACAGAACCTTCTCCAGAGTTCTCGGAGAAATGTCCAGAATCAGACCCATGCGGCTCGGAATTCCCTTGAAATACCAGATGTGGGAAACCGGAGCTGCAAGCTCGATATGACCCATGCGCTCACGGCGGACGCTGGCTTTTGTAACCTCAACGCCGCAGCGGTCACAGATAACACCTTTATATCTGATTTTTTTATATTTACCACAGTGGCACTCCCAGTCCTTGCTCGGTCCAAAGATTCTCTCACAGAACAGGCCGTCTTTCTCCGGCTTTAATGTTCTGTAGTTGATGGTCTCCGGCTTTTTAACCTCGCCGTGAGACCACTCCAGAATCTTTTCAGGGGATGCCAAACCGATCTTGATTGCGTCAAATGTCAATGGTTGATATGTTTCATTTGTCTCTGGCATGAGCGGTACTCCCTCCTATCGATTATTCTTCGTCGTCAGATCCATTATCATCGGAAACGTCTGCATAGTCATCGTCTGTATAGCCGTCTGCCTCTGCTGTATACTCATCATGCTCTACATCGGTCAGCTCACCATCTTTAAATTCCTGCTCCTGGTAACCGTAGTTGCCGAAGGACTCATTCTGAGAGTAACGCTTGCTGTCACCCTCGATGACGGAACGAAGATCGGTATCGCCTTCGTCGATGTTCTCCTTGAGCTCGATCTCGGAACCGTCTTCTGCCAGAACTCTGACATCCAGACCCAGGGACTGAAGCTCTTTTAAGAGTACCTTGAAGGACTCCGGAATACCCGGCTCCGGAATATTCTCGCCCTTGATGATTGCCTCGTATGTCTTCACACGACCTACCACATCATCGGACTTCACGGTCAGGATCTCCTGCAGCGTGTAGGATGCGCCATACGCCTCCAGAGCCCAAACCTCCATCTCTCCGAAACGCTGGCCACCGAACTGAGCTTTACCACCCAGCGGCTGCTGTGTAACGAGGGAGTAAGGACCTGTGGAACGTGCATGAATCTTATCATCAACCAGATGATGCAGTTTCAGGTAATGCATGTGTCCGATTGTAACCGGGCTGTCGAAGTATTCGCCGGTACGTCCATCTCTCAGGCGGACTTTACCGTCGCGTCCGATCGGAACGCCCTTCCAGAGTTTTCTGTGCTCCAGATGGGTACCCAGATACTCCATAACTTCCGGATCTACAATATCTTTATATTTTGCTTCGAACTCTTCCCAGGAGGTGTTGACATAGTCATTTGCCATCTCCAGAGTGTTCTGAATATCTTTCTCGTCTGCACCGTCGAAAATCGGGGTGGATACATCAAAACCAAGTGCTTTGGCAGCAAGGCTTAAATGAATCTCCAGGACCTGTCCGATATTCATACGGGACGGTACGCCCAGTGGGTTCAGTACGATGTCGAGCGGACGGCCATTCGGAAGGAACGGCATATCCTCAACCGGAAGTACACGGGAAACGACACCCTTGTTACCATGACGACCAGCCATCTTATCGCCGACGGAAATCTTTCTCTTCTGTGCAATGTAGATACGAACGGTCTTATTTACACCCGGAGCCAGCTCGTCGCCGTTCTCTCTTGTAAATACCTTCGCATCAATGATGATACCGTATGCACCATGCGGTACTTTCAGGGAGGTATCACGAACCTCTCTTGCCTTCTCACCAAAGATCGCACGTAACAGGCGCTCTTCTGCGGTCAGCTCGGTCTCTCCCTTCGGAGTAACCTTACCTACCAGGATATCACCGGCACGAACCTCTGCACCGATGCGGATGATACCGCGCTCGTCCAGATCTTTCAGTGCATCCTCGCCGACACCCGGAACATCTCTTGTGATCTCTTCCGGTCCCAGCTTGGTATCACGTGCTTCTGCCTCGTATTCCTCGATATGGACGGAGGTATATACATCCTCCTGAACCAGACGCTCAGACAGAAGAACGGCATCCTCGTAGTTGTAGCCTTCCCATGTCATGAAGCCGATCAGCGGGTTTTTGCCCAGACCGATCTCACCGTTGCAGGTGGACGGACCATCTGCGATAACCTCGCCAGCTTCGACATGGTCATTCTTGTATACAATCGGTTTCTGATTGTAGCAGTTGGACTGGTTACTTCTCTTGAATTTTGTCAGATGGTATACATCGCGGTTTCCATCGGAATCTCTCTTGATGATGATCTCGTTGGAAGCGGAGCGCTCAACCACACCGGCATTCTTTGCAACGACACACACACCGGAGTCAACAGCTGCCTTCGCGGAAATACCGGTATCGACAACGGCTCTCTCGGTGGTCAGAAGCGGTACCGCCTGACGCTGCATGTTCGATCCCATCAGAGCACGGTTCGCATCGTCGTTCTGCAGGAACGGAATCATGGAAGTAGCTACGGAGAATACCATCTTCGGGGATACGTCCATCAGGTCGATTTTCTTCTTCTGGAACTCGGAGGTCTCCTCACGGAAACGACCAGATACGTTATTGTGGACGAAGTGTCCTTCTTCGTCTAACTGCTCGTTTGCCTGTGCAACAACGAAGTTATCTTCCTCGTCTGCTGTCAGGTATACAACCTTATCCGTAACAACCGGGTTGGACGGATCGGTTTTATCTACTACACGGTACGGAGCTTCGATGAAACCGTACTCATTGACACGTGCGTAAGATGCCAGGGAGTTGATCAGACCGATGTTCGGTCCCTCAGGTGTCTCGATCGGGCACATACGGCCATAATGTGTATAGTGTACATCTCGTACCTCGAATCCGGCACGGTCTCTTGACAGACCACCAGGACCTAAGGCAGATAAACGTCTCTTATGTGTAAGCTCGGACAGCGGGTTGTTCTGATCCATGAACTGGGACAGCTGGGAACTTCCAAAGAATTCCTTTACAGCAGCTGTAACAGGCTTGATATTGATCAGGGACTGTGGTGTAATGCCGTCTACATCCTGAGTTGTCATACGTTCTCTTACAACACGCTCCATACGGGATAAGCCGATACGGTACTGGTTCTGTAACAGCTCACCTACAGCACGGATACGACGGTTTCCTAAGTGGTCGATATCATCAGATGTACCAACCTGCTCTTCCAGATGCATGTTGTAGTTGATGGAAGCGATGATATCTTCCTTCGTAATATGCTTCGGAATCAGGTCATGGATATCTCTGCGGATAATCTCTTTTAACTCCTCATCAGAAGCGCCGGCATTTTCTTCCAGAATACCCTGGAGAACCGGATAGAATACTAACTCTGTGACGCCTACTTCTTCCGGATCGAAATTCACATAAGCGCCCAGATCTACCATCATGTTAGAAAGAACCTTGTGATTCTTCTTCTCACCCTGAATCCATACAAACGGAACGCCTGCGTTCTGGATGTCAGTAGCAAGTTCCTTGGTGACCTTTGTTCCCTGCTCGGCCAGAATCTCTCCGGTAGTTGTATCAACCACATCCTCAGCCAGAACGTGACCTACGATACGGTTCTTAAAGTGAAGCTTTTTATTGAATTTATAACGACCTACCTTTGCCAGATCGTAGCGGCGCGGATCGAAGAACATGCTGTTTAACAGGCTCTCTGCGCTGTCTACGGAAAGCGGCTCACCCGGACGAATCTTCTTATATAATTCCAGAAGACCATCCTGGTAGTTGTTGGACGGATCCTTCTCGAAGCTCTTCTCCAGTTTCAGCTCATCGCCGAACAGGTCAATGATCTCGGCGTTAGTACCGTAACCAAGAGCACGGATCAGAACAGTAACAGGAACTTTTCTGGTCCGGTCTACACGCACGTAGAAAATGTCGTTGGAATCTGTCTCATACTCCAGCCAGGCACCCCGGTTCGGGATAACGGTGCAGCTGTATAACTCTGTACCGATCTTATCGTGCGCGATTCCATAATAAATACCAGGGGAACGTACAAGCTGGCTGACGATAACTCGCTCCGCTCCGTTGATAACGAAGGAGCCGGTGTCGGTCATAAGTGGAAGATCACCCATGAAAATCTCATGTTCATTGATCTCATCTTTATCTTTATTGCAAAGTCTTACCTTTACCTTCAGAGGAGCTGCATAGGTCGCATCGCGCTCTTTGCACTCTTCGATCGTATATTTGATATCGTTTTTACACAGTGTAAAATCCACAAATTCCAGACTCAAGTGACCTGCGAAATCCGTGATCGGGGAGATATCAGCAAACACTTCTTTCAGTCCCTCATCCAGGAACCACTGATACGAGTTTTTCTGAATCTCAATCAAATTCGGCATTTCCAGAACTTCTTTTTGTCTTGAGAAGGTCATCCTTACACCTTTACCGGTTTTTACCGGACGCATCCTGCTTTTCTCCATTCGATGTTTCACCCCTGTTTTCTTTCTATCTCTATGGTTTGCATTTTTCCATCTCCGAACCAGCCTTGTTTCATGCCGCCGGAGCTGCACTGTCATTTGGGCATACGAATACCCGGAAAACACAGTTTTCCACAATAGTGCATTCTCCATCTTAGCATGGGATTTGATGGGTGTCAAGTGGTTTTTTTGATAGATTTGGAATAAATTTGGAATGATTATGAAAAAGTTTTCTCAAGAAACGCCAGAATCCGGACAGACAACAGACGCCGCTCCCCAGATGATAGCGGCGTCCGATTTTTTATAGAAATTTTATGCAAATAAATTCGGTAAAAATGTAACGGTCTGTGGAATATAGGTAATTACCAAAAGGACAATCAGGAGGACTGCTAACATAGGGAGCAAATCCCGCATCTGCTCTTTCAGGCTTACCTTGGCAATCGATCCCGATACAAACAGGCACACGCCCAGCGGAGGCGTACACATACCAATTGTCAGGTTGACTGCCATGACCAGACCAAAATGGATCAGGTCAATTCCCATTGCCTTAACAAGCGGCAGGAAGAGTGGGGTAAAGATAACCAGCGCGCTTGTCGTATCGATAAAGGTGCCTGCAATTAACAGAATCACATTGATGATCATCAACAATACATATTTGTTGCTGACCGTGCTGGACAGCAGGGCACTGACGGTCTGCGGAACCTGTGCAACCGTGATAACCCAGGTAAACAGGCTCGCACAGGACACAACGATTAAAACCTGTCCCGTTGATTTTGCACAGTCCACAAAGAGGTCAAACATCTTGGACGGCTTTAACTCCCGGTAAACAAAACCGCCGATGATAATCGCATATGCACACGCGATAGCGCCGGACTCGGTTGCCGTAAAAATACCAGATAAGATACCTCCAATGATGATAATCGGCATAATCAGGGCGAGAAGGGCATCTTTTCCGGTACGGATTCTCTCCTCACGGCTCGCCTTTTTCTCACGTCCTACATAATGTCTCTTTTTTCCTACATAATAACTGTAAATCATCAGTCCGAGTCCCATGATAATGCCCGGGATAAATCCACCGATAAACAATTTACCAACGCTCACACCTGCCATAGTTCCGTACAGCAGAAGTGGAATACTCGGAGGAATGATCGGTCCAATCGAACCGCCGCAGGCGATTAACGGAGCCGAAAACGTATCTTCATAGTTTTTCTCACGCATGATCGGAATCATAATGCCGCCGATCGCTGCGGTTGCCGCGATCGCAGAACCTGTGATCGCCGCAAAGAACATACACGCCAGAATACTTACCAGCGCCAGACCACTTGGAAAATGTCCGATCAGCGCATCGGCAAAATCGACGATTCTTCTGGAAATACCGCCCTGAACCATCAGACCTCCGGCAAGGATAAACAGCGGAATCGCAATCAGCGCCGTGCTGTCAGCACCGGTGAACATTCTCTGGATAACAACAATTAACGGGGTTCCTCCCTGGATAATTCCAGCCACCGATACCATTCCGAGTGAAAAGCAGATCGGAATTCCTATTAAAAACAAGACAAATAATAAGACAATATAAATCATACCTTTCCCTCCTAATCATTCTTTTTCAGCTGCTCTGCCATATTCTTAATCATATAGAACAGCATAATCGCTCCGGCACTTGGAATACTTGCATAGTAAACACTCATTGGAATCGGCAGATAGGAAGTCGTCTGCGTCCATCCAAACGCACAGAATTTAATTCCAAATACAATCATAAAAATGAAGAAGAGAGACAATACCAGGTCAATTCCCAGTTCCACCACCTTGCGGATTTTAACTGGAAACGACATCAGCAGAACATCCACGTTTAGATGTTCCTTTTCCCGCACACACCACGCAGCGCCCCAGAATACCAGATAGGTAAATGCCAGACGCAGGATATCCGTACTCCACGGAAGCGGAGATTTTAAAACAAAGCGGCATAAAACCTGTAAAAAGGTAATGACAAATACCACAATCGCGCTGATTCCCATGACAGCTTTTGTAATCTTATCGACCAGACCAGACATTTCCCATCCCCCTATTCTTTCCCATGCGTATTTCTATACTCTTCAACCGCCTGTTTTACCTTTTCCGTCAATTCCGGCGGAACCAGTGCCGTTACAGCCGGTTCCTGATACAGGCTGGCCGTTGCATCCTGGAAGGACTGTAAATCTGGATCCTTGCATACCTTTACGCCGTTCGCTTCAATCGACGCAAGCATCTCTTCTTCCATGTCCGTTACTTCCTGACGCTGTGTATCTTTTGCGTATTCAGCCGCCTCATCGATCCAAGCGCGATCTTCATCGGTCAGTTTATTATAAAAGTCAAGGTTCATGATCATGCTTTCCGGCGCATATGTGTGACCATCCAGAACCATATATTTCTGCACTTCATCAAACGCAGAACTGGAAATAGACGCGATCGGGTTTTCCTGACCATCTACGGTTCCCTGCTGAAGAGCAGTATAAAGCTCGTTAAATGCGATCGGCGTCGCAATAAATCCAAGGTGATCGGCCAATGAGAACCAGATCGGCGACTCCTGTACACGGATCGATAATCCCTTCATGTCGGATGCCTTGGTCACTTCTTTTTTATTATTCGTAAAATGACGGAAGCCTAACTCACAGAAACCCAGGTGTTTAAAGCCCTGTGCCTCAAACTTCGGTTCCAGTTCTTTCTGCAGCGTATTATCCAGGACATAGTATGCTTCCTGCTTATCTGCAAAGAGATACGGGATTGCCAGAACCTGCGTCTCCGGCACGAAGCTTGGAAGCGCGCCATCCGTTGTTACAATCGCAAGCTCTATCGAACCAATCTTGACGCCTTCCGCCATTTCGCGCTCACCGCCCAGCTGCGCGCTCGGGTAAATCGTCACTTCGAACCGATCACCTGCCAGTTCCTCCAGCTTTTCCTGAAATGCCGCTGCCGCCATCGTTGACTGGTGCTTCTCATTTCCAACTGTCGCTATTTTCAACTTGATATGTCCGCTGTCTGATGTACTGCCGCAGCCGGTCAACACCGTTGCTCCCAAGACAAGTGCCGCGAACGTCCCTGCCCAACCTTTTTTCATTACCGTTCCTCCTCGCTGATGACATCCACTTCATACTCCGACGATAACTTCCGGTTCAACTTTTTATCTTCCATCTCATAGCGGAATTTACTGCCGAAACGGAATCCATTCTTGACCGGCACCGTTCCGGAAAAGATCACACAATTATCAATTCCGCCAACCCGCTCGTCCAGTTCTTTTAAGATGGTCTCCACTGGGAGAATATCTGCCAACGTTCCCTCCTGATATAAAACTTCCATTCCGTCCAATGTCTGCCAGGAATGAAGCTCTATCTCATCCCAGTGATCCTTGACATCCTCGTACTCCCAAACGGTATCGCAAATCGGCTTCGCACAAATCTGTTTCGCTTTAGGAACACTGGCTGCCTCAAGCTCCCGGTCTGTGTGGTCGCTTCCCAATCCGATGTAAATCGTCTTATCTTTAATGACAATCACATACTCGACTTCTCCACAGGTCTTTTCGCCCACAAACGCCAGTTTCTTTTCCTGTGTTAAAACGTAATTGCCACACTGGAAAATGGTCGGTATTTTCTTCGGTGCCGGAACGCCTAATTCCCGTTCCAGTTCTTTGATATGCTCCATCGTCTTTTCAATGTTTCTGCCTGCATATCCAATGGCAAACACCCTCTCATAATTCAGCTCCAGCGGCTTTTCTCCGTTCTTTCCCTGAACCGTAAAACACATTGTATCCATCCTGTTTCCTCCTTATTCCATTCCCTCTTTTATATCTTATATACTTCCGGCAGCCGATCCCGATAAACATTGATCGAATCTCTGACCCCATCGACTGCTCCAATCTCCATATCTGCCATCAGTATCTGTTCCGCTTCTCCGCCCAGCACCAAGCACTCTCCCATCGGTCCATAGACGGCAGAATGTCCGCCGCACTTTGTATTTCCAGCCGTTCCGACCGAATTAGTACAGCATAAAAAGCTCTGACTTTCAATTGCCCTCGCCCTGTTCAAGGTATCCCAGTGAAGAAGTCTCGTATCCGGCCACTGTGCTACCACAAACTGGACTTTTGAACCCGCAAGCATCTCGGAACGAATCAGTTCCGGGAACCGGATATCATAACAAATTACCAGACTGCACGGGATTCCATCCAATTCAAAATTGCAGATGTTTTTTCCATGTTCAAAATACTCATGTTCGCCGGACGGGCTGAACAGATGCACCTTGTCATATTCCATCACCACTTCGCCGTCCCGGTTAAAGACAGCGGCTGTATTATAAATCTTCTCATCCCGGCAATTTGCCACGGAACCGGCAATTATATTGACACGGTATTCTTTCGCCAATCTGGAAAACAGCTTTTTGGTCTGTTCCAGATCTACATCCGATGCCTCTTTCAGATTTTCTCTCGGAAAAAATCCGGTGTTCCATGTCTCCGGAAGTGTAATCACATCCGGTTTCAGCTCTGCAGCCACCCGGACCAGCTTTTCTGCTTTCTCAAAATTCGCCTCCGGCTTTCCCAACTGCATATCCATCTGAATCATCGCAACTCTCATACCTAACCTCCAATTTTTTGCGATATTTGGTATTCGGTATTTGGTATACCATTTATTAGAATAATAACACCCTCCTCTTTTATCATCAATTTACTCTTTTCACAAAAACCGCTGTCCTTTTTTGGATGATCTTCCAATTTTATCTGGCATTCCGTTCCATTGCATGATTCTGGTTGATATTTTTCTCTGTCTCCTCCATATGGATTTTCATCGCCTGAACTGCCGCTTCCACATTTTTCTGTTTCAATGCATCTAAAATTCCCTGGTGTTCATCGATCGTTGTCTGGCGCCGTTTATCCGTCCCCATTACCGCCTGCATTCCCATAAAACGGAACATGTCATAGTAATTGCTCAGCAATTTTAAAAGCTCCCTGTTCTGGCTCATCTGATAGATATAGGTATGAAACTCTCGATCCAGCTGAATAAATCTCGTTATATCATAATGTTCCAGGACTTCCTTCTGTTTCTCCTGAATCTCTTCCAGACATTTCAGATCATTCTCTGTGATATTTTTCGCAGCGTCCTCGATCGCAGATAACTCCAGCGCGCTTCTGACACGGGTCAGCTCCCACATATAATGCGGGTCAAACTCCCGTACCACCGTTCCCTTATAGGTTTCCATCTGAAGCCAGCCATCTCTGGCGAGCATCTGCATCCCCTCACGAATCGGTGTACGGCTGATTCCAAGTTCTTCTGACAGTTTTCTCTCATTCATCACAGATCCCGGCGGATAAATCCCCGTCATGATCCCCTTTTTTATCTCATTATATACCTGGTATTTATACCCCAGCTGTTTTTCTACCATGATTGCCCTCACATCTATTTATTTGAATCTAATTAGAATTCATCATCCCACATGTATCAACTATCATATGCATATCACACGGTCACTCTGATTGTCAAGCTATTTACCAGTTTTCCGATGGTGCCAGCACTTACAGATTCAGCTTTTTCTTGCCATTTCCCCACTCCAATGCTATAATACATAGTAATTGCGCGGTTATTTTCGTGTTCCATGCGAAATGGGATTGGATTTTCGTCCCGCCGCTATCTACAACGGAGGTATATATATGTCATTTTGGAATGTACTGCTAGTTATTATCGTCATTCTGGCTATCCTTCTTGTCGTACTGTATATTCTGGGTTCCCGGATGCAGAAACGTCAGGCAGAGCAGCAGACTATGATCGACGCTTCGAAACAGACTGTTTCGATTCTGGCGATTGACAAAAAGAAACTGAAAATCGGAGATTCCGGTCTCCCGAAGATGGTTATTGACCAGACTCCATGGTATATGAAGTGGGCGAAGCTCCCGATCGTAAAGGCTAAGATCGGACCGAAGGTTGTGACCATGATCGCGGATGAGAAGGTATTCCTTCAGTTACCGCTCCGCACCGAGGCAAAGGTTGTCATCAGCGGTCTTTATATCACAGAGATCAAGAGCGTGCGCGGAGGCATCCCGCCGCTGCCGAAGAAGAAAAAATTCTTTGACCGTTTCAAGAAAAATACAGAAGAGGCAGCAAAGAAAGAAGCTTCCAAGTCCAAGAAAAATAAATAATGGATCTTAAAATCCCGGAAATGTAACTGATTGCACGTTTCCGGGATTTTTGATTCATCGATTTTATTTCTTTGTTCTTATATGCCTTTATTCTTATACATCCGCTCAACAAACCAGCCACACAGACATTGAGATAAATGCTGTGTGGCTGGTCTATTTCTATATTCTTTTATATTTACTGCTCTTTCAGGTTCAATTTCGCCGTCGCCTTCGATTTCACATCAATTTCAATATGGCTTTGGCTGGTCTGCTCATAGTTGAGTTCCAGCGTATAATCAATCTGGATTTTCAGATGATCCGGACCTTCATTGATCTTGATGCGGTCGGTCGTGACGCCCACGATCATCTGACCGTATGGAGTCACATAACAGCTGACATTCGGACGATTCTCCTGAAAAATCATATGCGCCCGCGCATCGCCTCCCTTGATCATATCGACGCTGTCCGCATTGGCTTTGATGGTATTGCGGATACTTCCTTCCTCACCCTCCAGGATCTCATCATAGATGATATAATGCTTGCCATTTTTGAAATAATAGCTGCCTGCCGTGATAACCTCCAGGTTATTCGTCTCCCCGTCCGCAATATGGGCACCGCGCACGGATACAAGCACATCTTTCGTCATATTTTAATACTCCTCAATGTTAATCTGTTTCGTGTCTTTTACCTCTTTTGGCAGAATCGCCTTGGCAAAACGCGTAAAATTCTCCGCCCGGTCGCTGACAAAGAACTGATACTGGTCAAGAATCGGCTCCCCGGCAGCAGCGCGGCGGCTGTTTTCCTCCGAAAAACGTTCCAGATCCTCCGAACTGCGTGTCAGATCCATGTCCCGCAGCAGAGTTTTAAGTTCAACCGCCGTCTCATATGCCGGATTTACCAAAGTCACCTCGTCACCCATCAGCCGATGCAGCGTCGAACGCAGCAGCGGATAATGCGTACATCCCATAACCAGCGTATCAATGTATTTTTCTTTCAGCGAAGAAAGATACCGGGAGGCAATCTCATCTGTTACCGAATCATGGAAGAGTCCTTCCTCCACCAGCGGCACAAAGAGCGGACACGGTTTTCCAATGACCTCAATATCCGGGCGCAGCTTCTGCATTTCTCTGGTATAAATACCGCTACGGATGGTCGCCTCGGTTCCAATCACGCCAATCTTTCCATTATGGGTTGCCTCGGCAGCCGTGCGCGCGCCCGCGTAGATAACCCCGATGATCGGGATATCCAATTCCTGTTTGACCGTCTCCAGTGCACACGCCGAGGCCGTGTTGCAGGCAATCACGATCGCCTTGACTCCCTGTGTTTTCAGAAAACGGATGATCTGGCGGGAATAGCGCAGTACCGTCTCCTGCGATTTGCTTCCATATGGAACGCGCGCCGTATCTCCAAAGTATACGATGCGCTCCTGCGGCATCTGACGCATGATCTCACGGGCTACCGTCAGACCGCCGATGCCTGAATCAAAAACTCCGATCGGGGCATTTCTATCCATGTTTACCTTCCTTTCGGCAAAATTCTTATTGTCATGCTTCCATTTTTTCCCGGGCATCTGTGTATATCGAATCACAAAACGTCCAAAAGCAGATTCATTCACACTGTTTCAGGATTCTGAAACAGTTTTATTTATTTCTAGGCTTCGTAGCGTTTCAGTCCGTGTTCAATCAGCTTTGTCACCATCTCCGGCTTCGGGATTCCGGCCGCCTCAAAGAGCATCGGGTACATACTGATCGCGGTAAAGCCCGGCATGGTATTGATCTCATTGAAGATAACCTCGCCGTCCTTCGTCACAAAGAAATCGACACGCGACAGACCATAGCCATCTACCGCCTTGAAAATACGTCTCGCCGCCTGACGCACACGCTCGGTCGCATCGCCCGGAAGCTCTGGATTTACCACGGTTCTGGACTCTGCGTTGTAATATTTCGCATCAAAATCATAGAAATCGGCTGCTGCCAGAATCTCGCCAACACCGGAAGCGATGACCGGTTCTGTGCCATTTCCAAAGACCGCACATTCGATCTCACGGCCGACAATCGTCTCCTCAACCAGAATCTTATAATCATGCTTTGCAGCTTCCTTCAGGGCAACAACCAACGCTGCACGGTCATCTGCCTTGGAAACACCCTTGGAAGAACCTGCCTTGGAAGGCTTTACAAATACCGGATAAGAAAGCTTTGCTTCGACGCGGGCTGTCACCTCGTCGATATCCTCCAATTGTTCTGCCAGCACCGGCACATAAACAGCCTGACGGATTCCAAGTGTATCAACGACCAGCTTAGTATAGAACTTATCCATAGATGCAGCAGAAGCGAACACACCACATCCGACATATGGGATATCTGCCATCTCGAACAATCCCTGAATCGTTCCATCCTCGCCATACATGCCATGCAAGACAGGGAAGATCACATCAATCGGCTGCACCTTCATCATATCGTCCTGCGAAATGATAAGTCCGCCCTTTGTATCCGGGGAAATGATTGCAGAAACGGGACTTTGCTTCCAACTTCCGTCTTCGATGCCTGCGATATCTTCTACAAGCTTCCACTCACCGTCTTTTGTAATTCCGATCAGGAACATATTGTATTTCTCAAGATCTACTGCTTTGGCAATTGTAACAACTGACACGCAGGATACTTCATGCTCGGATGAGCGGCCGCCAAATATAACTGCTAGATTCTTTTTCATGGTTTTTGCCTTTCTTTATGTAATGGTTTTATTCCGCAATTTACGAGGTTCTAATTTATTCTCCGAGTTGGACGATAATACAAAATTCTACGCAGACGCGCTCTCGCTCAGAGAAACACATAACGGTACTAAATTCGCTGCACCAGCCAGATAGCTGGCACAGCTTATTAAGTACCGATGTGTTTATATGGTCTGCTTAAGAATTTGTATTATCTTTCAACTCGATATACATTTCTTCTCGTAAATTGCTATAAACAAACTAACTTTATATAGTATTCAAAATATGAATACATTATGTTTTATTATAACAACTTAGAAGGTATCCTGCAACCATTCAAGAATCTTTAACTTTACTTTGATATCACCGGGCTTTATGTCCCGCTTCACGAATAATTTCTCGTAACTTTCTTCGTCGAGTGCCTGTGCGATTTTCTCTGCATCTGCCGAATCGACAACTGCCCCCGCGTCCATCGTGTAGCACATCATCGGATACAGATCGGAAGAGCACACGTCTGAACTCCAGTCACAGTCAACAATCTCGTATGCCGTCTTCTGCTTGAAAAAAA
>ENA-UPTB01001593-UPTB01001593.1-human-gut-metagenome-genome-assembly--contig:-NODE-1593-length-18828-cov-51.206069_pt1 | contig 18828 bp, 11 predicted proteins | sample MGYA00250046_ERZ773369 | MGnify/ENA primary metagenome ERZ773369 (study PRJEB29103, sample SAMN06111938) | human gut metagenome | biome: human gut; feature: ankylosing spondylitis patient; material...
CTGAGGGACTGATTCCGAAAGATTGTATCTGACGGAACGGCTTCCACTCGAATTTATGAATTAATAGAACCTACCTACAGAAAATCCCGCTCATCATTGGTCAACTGCTTCTGACCTTCGGGCATTACTATGCTTTCCGGACGATACTTCCCGAAAGCCAGTTCCTGTCCGTCCACATCACGCAGCAGCACCTTCGGAAGAATAAACACGCAGTCGCCCTGTGAGACATTATAAAAATATCCCACATAATGCACCGATACCTTTCCTTCCACGTTCTCCAAGGCATCAATACCTTGCAGCACATCACGCACATCGGCGACATCGTATTGGTATTCTTCTATCAGTATGCGCATGACTTCTACTTTTTAGCGTATTTGAGGAACACCGCTCTCATGCGTAGCAGACGGTCTATGATGAAATCAAACTGGACTGGCCAATCTTCTTTATTTTCAAAGTCCACATCATGTTTCTCTTCGCTGATAATACTTGATTTCTTGTCAGGAATTTCATTCCATTCATATTTTACACCCATCTCTTTTTCTATTTCGTCTTTATGGGCAAACAACCTATAGTATTCATCAGTAGTTTGGTCATAATAAACTTGCATTTCAATAGCATGTCTTCTACGCTGTTGGATGGCAACAAGATAAAAATCCGTTCCAGTTACAAAGAAATTCTTCCAATGGCTTTTGGTAGATTTCTTTATTCCGCCAAAATAGGTTGCAAAATCTTGGCTATGTTTTGGAGCGTATTTCAAGAAGGCATCCCAATACTCATAGCGTTTCTTCTCTGTTTCTGTCCATTCACTCTGTTCTCCATCATCAGTGCTTTCTTTCTGACCCTTGTATTCCTCATCGTCATCATTTTCTGAAACTGGTTTCAACTCCAGATTGTTCAAGAACCGTTCCACCTTTTCCTCGTTGACCTCGGTCTTGCCTGCTTCTGTGATATAGAACTTGTCGAATGACAACTTGCCATTATCTCCGTCGCTGAAAGCCTCGCCCTCAAACTCACTATCCTTGAACACATCATTCCAAAGGTAGAACACAACCTTGCTGACAAACTTCTCCGCGCTGATAACGCCATTCTCTGCCTTGCAGAAGAAATAACCAAGTTTTTTGTCTTCTGAATATGTGGCGTCATAGATACGACTGTTTATTGCAACAAGGAACTGCCACCAGTCGTATTTCGCACCATTTACGTCTATCGCCCAACGCTCGCCGACATCACTTATTGGCACATAATTCCAATCCCAACGACGCTTGAAGGCTGAATCTATCGGGAAAAGGCTCTGGTCGCTGGTGTTCATCGTTGCCCAGATATACAGATTACTCGGCAACAACAACACTTCGCCATTCAGCACCTGAGATACGATGTCTTCTTCATCAAAGTGTTTATTGATTTCGTCCTCCTGCGGTATAGTAACTCCGGCAAATGCTTTATGCAGCTGCTTCTGCATGTCGGCATCCGCTTTTATCGGATATTCAGAGAAGCCATGTGCGCCTCTATCCAACAACTGGAACAGGTCGCCAAATATTTGGGCACAATTGCCACGGTTGATTTCCTCGATTATCAGGTATTCCTTCTTTGCCTCCTCACCGGCACCGAGTTGGTTGAATTTCTGCCATGCCTCTATATAGGCTTGCAGAAACGCCTGACTAACAAACTCATAGACAATCTTGTCTTCCGTCATGGGCTTGCCGTCAGCTCCTTCAACGGGTACGGCTTTCGTACCAATAACAGTCGTTACTGGCACAGTCTTGGTCGTCGGCTTATATGCTCCTACAAATGTTGAGTAGTCGCTATCCGGGTGGAACGTAGTGCGAACTACATCCTCACCCCTCGTCTGCTCCTTTATAGTATGACTCTTACCGGTGCCTGGGGCACCGTAGAATATTTGTTGGAGAGAAGGACGCAACGTCTCTTTTGCAACATTGTCACTTTCATCCTTTGAAGAAAAGAATTCTTTTGCTTTTAAAAATCGCAAATAGAAATGTAGCGCATTAGAATATTGATTTCCTCCTTTTTTATTGTATTTATTGAAATCATCATTACTTTCAAGAGTAATGATTAATTCTTCAAGTTTTTTTACTGTCGTGATACTGTATATATCAAAATCATTCAATCCTCTTATATATGCAAAGGTCTTGCATATACGCGAAAAGTCGCTATAGTTTTTATAGCTTTTGGGAGTACTCGTGCAGTTTTCAATAAAGTACTTATATTCTTCTTGTATTGACATCTGAATTATTTGTTTTTTACATTATTGTATGCTGATATATATTTGTCTATTGGAATACTATTTATAAAGAAATGCGTTTGTCTCTTTACATCTGTTCTTTCAATAACCCATTCAAGGCTGTCAAAATTGGGAAATGATTTTTCTATCCATTGTTCAGCATTTGAAACGGCCTCTTTAACATCTATACCAAAGAATTTCCAGCCTGTAAAAAACTCAAAAACGCCATTGTCCAAATCATATACGAATAAATTAAAGACGTATGAATTTAGTTCATCTCCTTTTTCCATTTTTTTATGCAAAAATACAGCAATCCATTCTGATGGAATTATGATTTAAGTTTATTCAGGACTATTTGACATTACGAACAGAACTTATATCCATATCTATTTTCGTTAGTAACTACATTGGTATAATTGCTTTTTGTATTAATTGACAAAGATAACGTTTTTTGGTTATATATCAGTATGGCAATACTCCTTTTTACGAAACTTTTACAAACAGACCTGCACGTTGATTTCATTTGTCTAAAGATACATGTATCTCTGTCAATACTAATAAATCATAAAAGGTGATGGTGATGGGGGAAGATGGTTTCATTCTTTTGTCGTTTTTTCTTGGCGTGTTTATGCTAAAAATGTATGAAAGACATAAGCAGGACCTCATATTGAGCTACAAGTCTTTTAGTAAATGAAGGAAATTTATTATCTTTGCATTACTTGGAAGAATCTACCATTCGTCCGTGGCTCATATAAATTCAAGAGATATGGAAATTGATAATCTGATCAGCGAATTACTCGCAAAGGTTGGGAAAAACTACCAAATGGAAGGAAAAACAAACCTGAGTATGCGGAGAGAGCTGTACTTGAAGCATTGGTGAACCATTTTATCCATCGCGATTATACGGTAATGGGTGGAGAAGTCCATCTTGATATATATGATAACAGACTGGCCATTACTTCTCCTGGAGGCATGTACAATGGAAAAGAGGTGCAGAATATTCCTATTGACGAGATATCTTCTGACAGAAGAAATCCTATACTTGCCGGTGTGATGTCACAATTGGACTATATGGAAAAAGCGGGGTAGTGGCTTGAAACGCATCTGTAACGAGACCAAGAAACTGGAATCCTTCAAATCAGACCGTATGCCTGTTTTCAAATCTACTTCCAGTCAGTTATTGACCATAATTTACTCAATGGAATATGAAAACCGAAATACTATGGATTCCTTACAGGTTGAAACCAAGATGGGCTTAAGCTGGGAGCAAGTCGGGACTAGGCTGGGACTAAGTTGGGATGAAGTTGAGGAACTTTTTGTTACGCTACAGCAGCCAACAACTATCTCCGATCTTAAAACTTTGTATGGTTGGTCAAACTCTTCAAAGTTCAAGGCAAAATATGTAACACCTTTGATTGAAGCACAACTTGTCTGTATGACTCATCCGGACAAACCGACAAGTCCTAATCAACGATACCTACTTACAGAAAATGGAGAATTGTTGCTTGCAAATGAGACTAAGACAACTGATGCTGAAGAAAATGTCAATCGTCTTATTGGAAAACTAAGCGAGAAAGAAAGGAATATCGCTTTGAATTTACTGCAAAAGGGTGTTGATGCTGAATGATATAAATATAAAAGGTAACATTTGAGTGAGAAAAAATATGAGGCTCAAATCATGCCAAGTTTTTTTTCACCGTCACCAAGCCACGGAGCGGTCATCCGTTCTGTGGCTTTTGCTATACGTTCCTTTACAAGCGTTTCATATAATACTTTTGTACCATTTTTGGGCACGGTGCTTGCCCACTTGGGGCAAGCAAGTTACCCAACATGGGCAAGCACGTTACCCCACTTGGGCACGTTTGCTGCACGGATGTTGCCCATTTGTCCCCAATATGGCAGACTCCGTTTGGGCTTTTTAAAAAAGACTGAATTATACTTGTCCTCTTGTTGTTTTAGACGAACCAAGAGTATCTGTCCCTCCCCCGTATGATAACCCATCCTAACCTTCCCAAAGGGAAGGGACAAGTTACTCTGCAACTGATTACAGTCAATCATATCAGCCCCCTCTCGTTCTCAAACCCATCCTAACCTTCCCCAAGGGAAGGAATAAGTTACTCTGCTTTGTCAAAGACTTCAGCAAATCAATTCAGCCAATGAACATCAGCCCCCACCTAACCTCCCCCGTTGGGGAGGGATAGATACTCTGCTACTGAATCCTGTCAATCACTTCAGCCCCCACCTAGCCTCCCCCGAAGGGGAGGGACAGATACTCTGCTTTGTCAAAGACTGTTGGATGCAGGTTACTCTAGTTAATGATAAGTCACCGATAATCAGATTACTATGGGTAATAATCAGATTACTATGGGTAATAATCAAATTGCCATGGGTAATAATCAGATAGCCAATGGTATCTGTCCCTCCCCTTCGGGGGAGGTTAGGTGGGGGCTGGATGTCGATATGCTGAGTAACAACAACTTTTATATAAAAACAAAAACCAATATTCGGAGTAACCTGTTCCTTCCCTTTGGGAAGGTTAGGATGGGTTTGCGGCTAGGTGGGGGCTGAAGTCATCACTCCACTATCCAGTCCAGAGCCGTCTCCCTGCCATTTACGACAAAGTTGACTCCTGCTTTTACAATCCGTTTACCTTTCATGGCAAACGCCTCGGCATAGCGGCGGGAGTTTATCTGCGTGAGAGCCTCTTGGGCACTCTTGTTGAATTTCAGCTCTATCACATACACCGTGTCAGCGGTTTCTATCACCACATCAACACGGCCTTTAGGAGTATGGACCTCCACCTGTATGCTATATCCGGTGAGAAGGGCGAAGATTATATAAAACATCTGCTGGTAATGACCCTCATAATTGGTATTGTCACAATAGGGCACGGTGTCAAGAAACTTACCTAACAGTTCGAGTGCCTCGCCAAGTCTGCCTCGTTTCAACATCACCGACATGTCTGCCACGACCACCCTACCGGCATCTATCGCGGTGTCGAGATAACCAGGCAGCAAACTGTCGAAGAGCCCCACCTCAATCTCCTTGTTGGGGAAGTCGAGAGTGTATACATCTGTCTCCTCGTCATAATCCTTTATCGTCAGATAACCGCTCTGATATAAAAGCGGAATGAGAGAAGTCATGGTCTCTGTGGCAGCATCAAACGAAGCTGCCTTCGCCCTGACGCTGCCCAGCTGTGACGGGAGAACACCAAAATGACGCATCATGTTGACGAGATATGTGGGAGTGCCGGTGGCAAACCAATACATGCCAAGCTTGCCCTTTGAAAGACATGTAAGAAGGCTGAACGGATTGAAAACGTCGGGCGAGGGCCACGTGAAGTGGTAACCGTCATAATTGGCGGTCAGCCGTTCCAATGTAGCCTGAGGGGAAAGGCAAAGAGAACCTGCAAGCTGCTTTATATCATCGCTCATCTGCGTAACCAGCTCTTCTTTGGTAATGCCACACACTCCGGCATACGGTTCGTCCATGCTAATGTTGGCAACATTGTTGAGTTCGCTGAAAATGCTGAGCTGGGAGAACTTCGTAATGCCGGTGATGAACACAAAGCGCAGCATCTTCTCACAGTCTTTCAGCGGACTGTAGAAATTCCGCATTATGTCGCGCAGCGCTGACAGATTCTCACTCTCATGCACGACATCAAGCAATGGAGCATCGTATTCATCAATAAGCACTACTGCCTGTCTGCCGGTTTTCTCACAAACGCTGCGTATGAGATTGAGCAAACGGACATTCGGATCGGGCAAATCGCTCTCTATGCCGAAGCGTCTCTCATTGTCTTTCAGAATAAAAAGAAGATAACGCACCAACTGGTCTTTCGCCATGTGTTTGCCACCGGCAAGACTGAAATGCAGCACAGGATATTCTGTCCACTCCCCCTCAAGTGCCTCTATGGCAAGTCCTTCAAAAAGATCCTTCCTGCCTTCAAAATAGCTTTGCAAAGTGGAAACAAGCAACGACTTGCCGAAGCGCCGCGGACGACTCAGAAACACATACGGATAATCCGAATGCGTCATACGATAGACATACTCCGTTTTGTCAATATAGAGCATGTCTTCAACACGTATTTTCTCAAAGGTCTGTATTCCAATAGGATATTGTCTTCTTGCCATAATCATCAAAATACATTTATTTCTTAATGCTGATTATGCAAAGATAAGAAAAAAAACACAACGGACAAATCTTCTCGTCTACTTGTGCCCTCATCATCGAATAAAAATCGCCTAACGATAGTTTCATATATGTCTGCATTAAACCCAAATCGGTCATCAGGACGTTTACTTTATTTTTTATGACTGCTTTAACCCAAAACGGTCATTAGGCCGTTCAATGTGATATTTTATAACTGCTTGCAGTCTTTTGCTTTTTATAAGGCGTCTTTTGCTTGTTTTTAATTCGCAATAGCTCGCTATTACTCATTAAAAGCCAAACAAAATCCATCCTTCTAAAAAATCAAAATCCAAGCAAGCCCTAATGACCGTTTTGGGTTTAAAAAACATCGGGCAGACAAGCCGACGAAGGAATATCCTTGTCAGCTTGACTGCCCGTCTGATTGTCTACTTGTCTACTCGTATCTCGTTTACTAGTAACTCGTTTACTTGTTTACTCGTATCTCGTCTATTAGTCTACTTGTCCCCGGTTTAGTATCCGAAGATTTCCTCTGTAGAGAGTTTCTTCACCGGTCCGATCTTCTCGAGCGACTTCATGTCGATGTCGCTCTCGTCGCCGAGGATGATGTAGCGGAAAGGCTTGTTGGCGATGTTCTCGTTGACGAACTTCACGAGGTCTTGCAGCGTGATCTTCGGGAGCACGTTATACACCTTCTGCTGTAGACTGTAGTCGTAGCCCAGCTTCTTGGCGTTGAGATAGCTGTAGATGATGTTGAGCTTAGTGGTGCGGCTTGCCTCGATGCGCTTCATTTCTGCCTGCTTGGCGATTTCGAATGCCTTCTCCGACTGCGGCACGTTGTTCATGATGCTGTTGAAGGTGGCGATACAGTCCGTCATCTTGTCGTTCTGAGAGATGATGCTGGTGAGGAAGAATTCCGAGTCGGCCGGGCGGTATGGTGTCATATAGCTTGCCCATGCGCTGTATGCCAGTCCGCGGCTCTCGCGCAGCTCCTGGAACACCACGGTGTTCATGCCGCCGCCGAAGTATCCGTTGAACATGTTTATCATTGCCTCGTGTTCAGGTGTCCACTTCTTGCCCTCGTTGTGATACTGATACATGTAGATGTTCTTTGCCTTGTATGGCGCAATCACAACCTCGTTGGCAGGAGTCAGCTCCATCTTGTATGGGCGGCTCTCAGGTTCGGCTCTGAATTTCTTGGGCAGTGCGTGGTATTTGTCCACCACCTTTGCCATGTCCTTCACCTCCATCGGTCCGTAGTAGAGCACGGTGTGCTTGTAGTTCTTCAGGTCTTTGAGCATATCGATGAGCTTCTGCGGGTCGAGGTTCTTCAGCTGTTCGTTGCTTGGGATGTTGCGCTGAGTGTTGTATGGGCCATACATGGCATATTTGGCGAGAGCCCTGAAGTTCTGTTCCTGGTTCATCTTGGCATCCTGGCGCGCCTTGAGTTCGCTCTCCACCCAGCGGCCGAAGGCTTCCTTGTCCACCTTGGCGTTCTGGAGGAAGTTCTCGAAGAGAGTCATCGCCTGCGGCATGTTCTCGCTCAGACCGTTGAGGGTGATGCTCATATTCTCGGTATTCACGTTGATGCTGTAGTCGCATGCCAGCTTGTAGAACTCCTGCTTGAGCTGCTCGGCGGTCATCTTGTCAGTGCCGAGATATCTGAGATAGTCGGCAGCATAGGCGAGCATGTTGTTTGCCTCCTCGCCGAAGTCGTAGCGATAGCTGAGCACGAAGAGGTCGTTGGTCTTGTTCTTCACGTAGAGCACGGGGAGCTTCTTCTTGGTCTGCGCCTTGGTGAGGTCTTTGTCGTAGTCAACGAAGCGTGGTTTGATAGGCTCCACCTTAGAGTTGATGATCTCTGTAACGAACTGGCTCTGCAGGTCGCGGTTAGACGGGATGGCGGTGATCTGCGGTTTGTCTATCTTCTTCTGCGTGTTGTCCACACCCTCCTTCTTGTACACTGCCACGTAGTTGTCGGCGAAGTGTTTTCTGGCAAATGCCATGATGTCCTGCTTGGTCATCCGGGAGATGCGGTCGAGATATGTCACGTGGTCGTTCCAGTCTTTTCCGTTCACGAAAGCCTGCACGAACTCGTTTGCTCTCCACTGGTTGCTCTCGAGCTGGTTGTTGTAGTTGAGCTTCATGTTGTTTACCACCGATGGCAGCAGGTCGTCGCTGAAGTCGCCTGTCTTGAGCTTGGCGAGCTCACCGAGGAGCAGGTCGCGCACGCTGTCGAGAGTCTGTCCCGGCATCGGCTGGCCGAAGAGGATGAACTCAGAGTATTCGTTCATTCCGTTGCAGAATGCTGCGGAATACTGGCATTTCATCTTCTGGTTCACGTTGAGGTCGAGGATTCCCGCCATGCCGTTTGAGAGCATTTCAGAAATCACGTCGAGGGTGTCAGACTGCAGCGATGCAGCCTTGTCGAACTTCCATCCCAGCATCATGCACGATGCCTCCTGTCCCACGATTGTGGTGTCGCGTGGCGATGTGATGGGAGCCACGGGGGCGTAGGTGGGGAACGAGAGGTTGTCGCTCTTCTTCCATGATCCGAAATACTTGTCTATCTGTGCTATCACCACATCGGGGTCGAAGTCGCCAGCCAGACAGATTGCCACGTTGTTTGGCACGTAGTAGCTGCGGAAGTAGTTCTTGATGTTTGTTATCGAAGGGTTCTGCAGATGCTGCTGGGTGCCGATAGTGGTCTGTGTGCCGTATGGGTGTGTGGGATAGAGCAGCTTGTGGAGCGAGTTCCAGAGCTTGTTGTTGTCCTTTGCCAGTCCTATGTTATACTCCTCATACACAGCCTCGAGCTCTGTGTGGAAACCGCGTATCACCATGTTCTGGAAGCGGTCGCTCTCCACCTTGAGCCAGTTTTCCACCTCGTTTGAGGGGATGTTCTCCACATAGCATGTCACGTCGTTGCTGGTGTAGGCGTTGGTGCCTTCGGCTCCGATTGACGACATGAGCTTGTCGTATTCGTTAGGGATGAAATACTTTGCGGCAATCTGCGAAACGCTGTCGATTTCGTGGTATGCCTGCCGGCGCTGTGCCGGGTCGGTGAGCTTGCGGTAGTGCTCGTAGCGGCGCTCGATGTCGTCGAGGTATGGCTTCTCCTTGGCGGCGTCTACGGTACCGAACTTTGATGTTCCCTTAAACATGAGGTGCTCCAGATAGTGTGCGAGTCCGGTGGTTTCGGCAGGGTCGTTCCTGCTGCCGGTGCGCACTGCGATGTAGGTCTGGATGCGCGGTGTTTCGCTGTTCACCGAGAGATACACCTTCAGTCCGTTGTCGAGGGTGTAGATGCGGGCGTGCATAGGGTCGCCGGGCACCGCCACATACTTGTAATCTTTTGCCTGTGTGCCGATGGAAAACACGGCGAGACAGGCTACAAACATTGACTTTAATTTCATAATATTTATTTTAGGATAATAATTTGTTCTTTCTGTTTTTTTTGTTGTTACTTTGCAACTGAACATCAGCCCCCTCTCGTTCTCAAACCCATCCTAACCTTCCCCAAGGGAAGGGACAGGTTACCCTGCCAATGAACTTCAGCCCCCTCTCGTTCTCAAACCCATCCTAACCTTCCCCAAGGGAAGGGACAAGTTACCCTGCCAATGAACTTCAGCCCCCTCTCGTTCTCAAACCCATCCTAACCTTCCCCAAGGGAAGGGACAGATTACTCAGCCTATGAACATCAGCCCCCTCTCGTTCTCCCCCGTAGGGGAGATGCGGGTTACTCCGAATTGTCAAAGACAGGTTGATGCAGGTTACTCTGTTACTGTCATAGACTGGTGGATGCAGGTTAGTCTTGCTTTATGACAAACCGATGACAGTCAGTCAGCCAATGGTATCTGTCCCTCCCCTACGGGGGAGGTTAGGTGGGGGCTGATGTCATTGGCAGAGTAACCAGTTCCTTCCCTTTGGGAAGGTTAGGATGGGTTAGCGGTTAGGTGGGGGCTGGTGGCAATTAGTCTTTTCATATATAATGATAGACTTACCAAGTCCACCCAATCTGTCCCTCTCTGATTCACGAAGCCGGCTCCTCCTCTTCGAGTTTCGCCAGGAATCCGTTCAGAGTGGCATCGTCCACGTCGCCCAGTTCGTATTCGCGCTCGGCGTCGCGGCGTACCATATCATACCATTCGCGGCGCGCCTCATGACAGCTGTCTATCAGGCGGCGGCGGTCGTCGGCATCCATACTGTTCCATCCGTAGATGGCATCAGCGATGCGCAGCGCCAGTTTCCTGTCGATGTCGGTGTCGAGACTTCCGCCGTCGTAGTAGCGGCATATCTCAGCCATGAGGTCCTCTGTGGTGTCTATGTTTCCGCTGGTGATGGCGTCCACGATGCGCATCACGCTGGCGTTGCTTATCTGCATTCCGCCGAGGTCGGCAAAGAGCGACGCTCCCCTGCTGAGCGGTCTGCCGAAGGTCTGGCTCGCCGGTGTGTCGTCAAACGAGGTGTTGTAGTCCGCCTCCTCGTCAGCCGACTTCAGATGGCGGTTGAGATATAGCTTTATGGCGAGCGTGTATAGCGATATTCCCTTTTCGAGCGCCGACCGCTTTATCAGCGACCCGTCGGCGGTCTGATACACTTCTCTGGCCCCCTTCTGGTCGCGCAGGGCTTCGAGCGTCACCTTCGCCTCCACCACCTTGGTCATCGTTGAGGGGTTGAGCCACTCGGTGTCCACCATGCTCCGACGGCTGCCCTGCGGACGCATGTCGCGGCGTGGCCATTTTGCGGTGTCGCGGTAGGTGCCCACGGTGGCGATGTTGCGTGCCGGCACGATGTAGGTGTCGGTGCCGTCGCCGATGACGTATGAGAACGGCAGCGACGAGGTGTCGGGATGTGTGGCAATCTTGCCCATACACATCGTGAAGGCTCCGATATGTGCCGGCCATAGGATGTGGGCGCCGCTCGCCGTCTTGGCTCCGCGCTCCATGATGCCATAGTGGATGGGTCCCATCTTGTAGGCGTGGTTGCTGAAGTTGGTTCCCGAACCGGCGTTGTAGAAGGAGTACATACCTCCGATGAGCAGCGTTGACTTGTGGTGGCTCACGCTGAACGGTCCGCAGAATGCGGCGCATGCCTCTCCGTTGGCCATGTATGAGTTGGCGAAGAAGAGGCTGTCGGTGGCTGAGAATCCGTCGGTCAGCGTGGAGTTCTCGCCGATGAAGCAGTTTTTGGCTATCGCATTGTTGCTCACCGACGAGCCGAGGGTGACGATGCATCCGTCGATTATCGCTCCGGCTCCCACAAACACGCTGTTGTCCCGTCGGCTCCACAGCGTGGTCTCGCTGATGCGCTGCGCTCCCCTCACCTCTGTCCATTGGGTTATCCAGGAGTTGGTGATTTCTATTGTGTCGGTGATGCGCACGTTGTCTTCTATCAGCGTGCGCTTCGGCATCCGGCTCATCACCTCCTCCATCACCATTCTCCTCACGGCGTCTTTAGCCTGGCGTCGGGCTTCTATGGTGGCGTCGGCGTCGTCATACTGTTCGCCCAAGCATGGCGGCAGCACTGTGAGGGCTGCTATCTGACTTGTGAGTCCGGAATAGAGCACCACGTTTCCCTCTCCCGCCTCGTTCATCACGCTGATGGTGTTTCCCTGTCCGAAGGTGGTGCCTTCGGTGGTCTGTATCACGCTCACGTTGTTGACGATGCAGTTGTCGCCGATGTCGGCGTTGCAGATGAATGCGCTCACGTTCTCCACGAGGGTGTTGTCTCCGATGGTGGAGTTTATGATGCGTGCGTGTCGAATTCCGGTGGGCAGTTCGTATCCCATGTCCGTGGTCACGGTGTCGCTGTTAGACCCTATGCTGCATTCTCCTATGAACTGCACGTCGTAGAGCCTGTCGGCAGAGAAGTTCTCTCCCACGGTGATTTTCTGCCAGTCTTCAGCGTGGCAGCGGTTCTCTTCGAGCCGCTTTATCTCTGATGGTGTGAGTGTGCGCATGATGTGTGTGTGGTGTATGGGGTTCTTTTTAATTTTGTTCTTCCTCGCTGTAGTCCTGATACAGGAAGTCGTTATAAGGGTATTTCTGCACGTGCAGCTCTCTCACTCTCTTGTATATCACGTCTCTCATCTCCTGAATGTTTATCTTCTCGCGTGCCGAGATGAAGAGGCAGTCGTCTCCCATCTTCGCCATCCAGGTCTTCTTCAGGTCGTCGAGGGTCATGTTCTCCTTTGTGGCAGGCGTGAGGTCGTCGGCCTCTTTCTCCACCCATGTGTATGCGTCTATCTTGTTGAAGATTATCATCGACGGCTTGTCGGCGCATCCCAGGTCGGCGAGAGTCTTGTCCACCACCTTTATCTGCTCCTCGAAGTCGGGGTGGCTGATGTCCACCACATGCAGCAGCAGGTCGGCCTCGCGCACCTCGTCGAGGGTGCTCTTGAAGGAGTCAACGAGGTCTGTGGGCAGCTTGCGTATGAATCCCACGGTGTCGGCGAGCAGGAACGGCAGGTTCTCCACCACCACTTTTCTCACCGTGGTGTCGAGTGTGGCGAAGAGTTTGTTCTCTGCAAACACCTCGCTCTTCGACATGAGGTTCATGAGCGTAGACTTTCCCACGTTGGTATATCCCACGAGTGCCACGCGGATGAGGCGGCCGCGGTTTTTGCGCTGTGTGGTCTTCTGCTTGTCAATCTCGGCGAGTCGCTCCTTGAGCAGCGACATACGCTGCAGGATGATTCGGCGGTCCATCTCGAGCTGCGTCTCACCCGGTCCGCGCAGTCCCACGCTTCCCTTTCCGCCTCCCGAACCAGATCCTCCTCCCTGTCGTTCGAGGTGGGTCCATAGTCGCTGCAGTCGTGGCAGCATGTAGCGGTATTGCGCCAGCTCCACCTGCGTCTTGGCGTTGGCGGTCTGTGCGCGCATGGCGAAGATGTCGAGGATGAGGGATGTGCGGTCGAGGATTTTCACCTTCAGCTCGTTTTCGATGTTGCGAATCTGCTTTGCCGAGAGCTCATCGTCGAATATCACCATACCGATTTCTCTCTCTGCGTCTTCCTCGTCGAGTATATATTGCTTTATCTCCTCGAGCTTTCCCTTGCCCACGTATGTAGTCTGGTTGGGACCGTTCACTCTCTGCGTGAATCTCTTCACGGTGACGGCGCCGGCGGTGTCGGCAAGGAATTCCAGTTCGTCGAGATACTCCTTGGTCTTGGCCTCGTCCTGTTCCTTCGTGATGAGTCCCACGAGTACGGCTGTTTCGGCCTTGACTTCTGATATTACGAATTCTTTCATCTATGTCGTTGTCTTATGATATGCTAATATGAAGAAATTATATGCAATAGTAAAATATATGCAAAGATAGTGCAAACCGAATGCAAAATATCAAACTTGTTTGAATAATTTGCTGAGGTGCAGCCTATCTTATGCAAAGATAATGCAAGGCGAGAGGAGAACGAAATGAATTCATTCATTTCTTATTCCGAGCCGCAGCTTATCTTATGCAAAGATAATGCAAGGCGAGAGCAGAATGAAATAAATGTATTTATTTCTTATGCCGAGCCGAAGCTTATCTTATGCAAAGATAAACTAAAAAGCTGATTCAACATATATATTATGGTGAAAAATCTCTTTTGCGACGGGCAATAGCGAATATACAACACAGATATTGTAATTGCGTGTTACTCACAGATATTGTAATTGCGTGTTACTCACAGATATTGTAATTGCGTGTTACTCACAGATAAATTTATTCCGTGTTGCCGTTGTGTCCCCAGCCTGCGGCAGGGGCACAAATAAAAAAAGAAACACGGATACCACGGACTTGACACGGATTGGTCTTTCACGGATCTTTTTTTGATTATATTTTAGTCAATGATTCTTGGATTTAGCTTAAGGATTTATTGGGATTTGCGAGTGCTGGGGCACTCCCTTTCCTGGAATCTTGTCCTCAGATTTTCAGACAAAAACTTAGAGATATAAACCGGCTGCGCAGGAAAGTTGTTATCTATTCGTAATTCTGAACTGTGGGGGAACAATAATTATTACTCCGCATACTGCCATCCAGCCCCCACCTAACCTCCCCCGTAGGGGAGGGACAGATACCATTGTTAGTATTATTGTCGTTAGTAGTTATCTGATTATCATTGGCTTATCAATAGCAATAGTAACTGTCCCTCCCATTCGGGGGAGGTTAGGTGGGGGCTGATGTGATTGGCTGAAATCAGAAGCAGAGTAATCCGCCTTGGGTTTATCTTGGTTTTTGTCTTAAAATCATCAGCCGATGTATTGGCTAAGACAAAGGAGTGCAGACCCACTCCCTTTACTGGCGTTGTCGGTTTTTACGGTTCAAATTACAGATGTCTCCTCATCGCATCCCCCTCAAGACCAGGCAACACAAAAATAATCTACTCCTTATCATTGCATTTCCAATCAAAAACTGTATCTTTGCACGTGGTGGATGCCTTGGCTTCCCCCTCAATACGACTGTAGCATGACGAGGCCATGCGCTCACGCCCCTATGGGCAAGCCGGCGCAAGGCGGAAAAAAGAAAATCAAAGACACATAATATTATAAAAACAAAACATTATGGCAACAAAACCAGATTTCAAGTATGCTCCTATGTTCCAGATGGGCAAGGACAATACTGAATACTATCTGCTCACCAAAGAGGGTGTGTCGGTAGGAGAGTTCGAAGGAAAGAAAATCCTGAAGGTGACAAAAGAGGCGCTCACAGCCCTGGCACAGCAGTCTTTCCACGACGTGGAGTTCATGCTCCGCAGAGAGCACAACCTGCAGGTGGCCAAGATCCTCAGCGACCCGGAGGCTTCAGAAAACGACAAGTATGTGGCTCTGCAGTTCCTGCGCAACGCCGAAACGGCAGCTAAGGGAATTCTCCCGTTCTGCCAGGACACCGGTACTGCCATCATCCACGGAGAGAAGGGACAGCGCGTGTGGACAGACTTCGAGGATGAGGAGGCTCTCTCTCGCGGTGTCTACAACACCTTCACCGAGGACAACCTGCGCTACTCCCAGAACGCACCGCTCAACATGTATGACGAGGTGAACACACGCTGCAACCTGCCGGCACAGATTGACATCGAGGCTACAGAGGGCGACGAATACCGCTTCGTGTGCGTGGCAAAGGGTGGCGGTTCTGCCAACAAGACATACTTCTATCCGATGACAAAGGCCACGATACAGAACGAGGGCACACTGCTCCCATTCCTCGTGGAGAAAATGAAGAGTCTCGGAACGGCAGCTTGTCCGCCATACCACATCGCATTCGTTATCGGCGGTACATCGGCTGAGAAGAACCTGCTCACCGTGAAGCTCGCCTCTATAAAATACTACGACTCGCTGCCTACTACCGGCGACGAGACAGGACGCGCCTTCCGCGACATCGACCTGGAGAACAAACTCCTGGAGGAGGCACACAAGATCGGACTCGGAGCACAGTTCGGAGGCAAATACCTGGCTCACGATATCCGCGTGATCCGTCTGCCACGCCACGGTGCAAGCTGCCCAATCGGTATGGGAGTGAGCTGCTCGGCTGACCGCAACATCAAGGCAAAGATCAACGCTGACGGTATCTGGATCGAGAAGATGGACAGCAACCCGTCGGAGCTGATTCCTGAGGAATACCGCAAGCCGGGCGAGGGAGCAAAGGGTATCGAGATTGACCTCGACAAGGGTATCGACGCAGTGCGCGCCGAACTCACAAAATATCCTGTCAGCACCCGCGTCAACCTGAAGGGCACCATCATCGTGGCGCGCGACATCGCTCATGCCAAGCTCAAGGCGCGTCTCGACGCAGGAGAGGAGATGCCGGCATACTTCAAGGATCATCCTATCCTTTACGCCGGACCGGCAAAGACTCCGGAGGGATATCCTTGCGGATCTATGGGACCTACCACTGCCAACCGCATGGACCCATACGTAGACGAGTTCCAGTCACACGGAGCATCGCTCGTGATGATTGCCAAGGGCAACCGCGGACAGGTGGTCACCGACGCATGCCAGAAGCACGGCGGTTTCTATCTCGGCACCATCGGAGGTGTGGCTGCAGTGCTCTCACAGAGCTCTATCAAGAGCATCGAGTGTGTGGAATATCCGGAGCTGGGCATGGAGGCAATATGGAAGATCACCGTTGAGGACTTCCCTGCATTCATCCTCGTTGACGACAAGGGCAACGATTTCTTCAAGCAGCTCAAGCCTTGGTGTCCTAACTGCAAGTAAGTTTAAACCCAAAACGCCCTAATGACCGATTGGGGTTAAACCCAAAACGGTCATTAGGCCGTTTATTGTATTTTATATTTACTGCTTGCAGTCTTTTGTTTTTTATAAGGCGTCTTTTGCTTGTTTTTAATTCGTAATAGCTCGCTATTACTCATTAAAAGCCAAACAAAATCCACTCTTCTAAAAGAACAAAATCCAGGCAAGCCCTAATGACCGATTTGGGTTAAAACAAAGGCATTATAATAATCCGGCAGAAACGTTGACCAGCGTGTCGCGTTCCTGCCGGATTTTTTCGTCCGTTTCCTCACGAAATGTGAGAGAAACCTATTGCATTCCCTCATAAAATGTGTATATTTGCAGCGTTATTCCCTCACGAAATGTGTATGAAACGGCATTTATTCCCTCACGAAATGTGTGAGTAATGGTGTTCGTTCCCTCACGAAATGTGTATGGAATGATGCTTGAATAGTTGCTAAGTACTTGAGACTTAGTATGTTCAGTATGTTTATTGTGGATTAAAAGTATAAGGTATGGAAAGGACGGCAATCAAAGAACTCCAGGAATGGAAGGCGAAGGCATATCGTAAACCTCTTATAGTGGAGGGGGCGCGACAGGTGGGAAAGACCTGGCTCGTGAAGGAGTTTGCACGCCGAAACTACAGGCAGCTGGCTTATGTCAACTTTGAGGAGATGAAGATATTGCGCAATCTCTTTGAACAGGATTTCGATATTCCGAGGATTCTCACGGCTATAGGTGCCGTGACGGGTGTGACGTGCAGTGAGGGCGACACGCTGATTTTCCTCGATGAGATACAGGCTGCTCCGCATGCCGTCACTTCGCTGAAATATTTTGCAGAGAATGCTCCCGGATATCATGTTATCGCTGCCGGATCTCTGCTCGGGATAGAGCTGCATCGCGGAGAGTCGTTCCCCGTGGGAAAAGTGGATTTCCTCACCCTTCATCCGATGAGCTTCGTGGAGTTCGTGATGGCGATGGGAGAGGAGAACCTGTCTGAAGTGCTGATGGCAGGCGACTGGAATATGATGGCGATGCTCTCGCCCAAGTTTCAGGAGCTGCTCAGGTATTATTATTTTGTAGGCGGAATGCCCGAGGCGGTGTTGAGCTTCAGTCGCAACCGGGACTGGAAGGAGGTGAGGGCGCTGCAAACGGCGATACTCAGCAGTTATCAGAGGGATATGTCGAAGCATGCCCCTTCAGAAATTGTGCCGCGCATCGTGGACTTGTGGAAATCGCTTCCGGCACAGTTGAGCAAGGAGAACAGGAAGTTTGTGTATGGAGTAGTGCGAGAGGGAGCAAGGGCGCGTGAGTATGAGATAGCCCTGCAGTGGCTTCAGGATGCCGGACTGATATACAAGGTGTGTAACGTGAAGGCTCCCCGGTTGCCGCTTGTGAGTTATGAAGACAGGGCGGCGTTCAAGATTTTCGTGCTCGATGTGGGGCTGCTTGGCGCCATGTCCAGTCTGAAGCCCACTACTATAGTGGCTGGTAACAGTATCTTCACCGAATTCAAGGGAGCGCTGACCGAACAGTATGTGTTCCAGCAGCTCATCCTCAGATACTCGCCATATTATTATTCAAAGGCGGCCAGCACACAGGAGATAGACTTCCTGCTTCAGGATGACGAAGATGCCATCGTGCCGCTGGAGGTAAAGGCAGAGACGAACGTCAGGGCGAAAAGCCTGCGCCAGTTCGTTGCCGACAATCAGTCGCCCAAGGCATTCCGCATCTCGATGAACGACTACAAGGAGGAGGAATGGGTCACCAATGTTCCTCTGTATGCCGTGGACGGATTCGTGTTTTAGGGACGGATTTGTCATGATATATATGAACCGCCTTCCGACATCAGCCCCCACCTAACCTCCCCCGAAGGATAACCCATCCTAGCCTTCCCCCAATGGGCAACCCATCCTAACCTTCCCAAAGGGAAGGAACAAATTACTCCGCATACCGACTTCAGCCCCCACCTATCCTCCCCCGTAGGATAACCCATCCTGACCTTCCCAAAGGGAAGGAACTAGTTACTCAGCATATAATCATCAGCCCCCACCTAGCCTCCCCCGTAGGGGAGGGACAGATACCCTAGACTGTCTTATTGTAGCTTGTAGCTACTTGACTGTCAATGGCTTTTCGTTAACAATGCTAACCAGCATCTCCCCTACGGGGGAGACCGAGAGGGGGCTGAAGTTCATTGGCAGGGTAACCTGTTCCTTCCCTTCGGGAAGG
>ENA-UPTB01001601-UPTB01001601.1-human-gut-metagenome-genome-assembly--contig:-NODE-1601-length-18732-cov-3.173680_pt1 | contig 18732 bp, 13 predicted proteins | sample MGYA00250046_ERZ773369 | MGnify/ENA primary metagenome ERZ773369 (study PRJEB29103, sample SAMN06111938) | human gut metagenome | biome: human gut; feature: ankylosing spondylitis patient; material...
CGTCGGCCCGGCAGGTTTGGTTCCGTTGTGGTGATGCGGGCGAAGAGTGTTCCGGCGAATCGTGCGGTCGTGTATCCGATGATTTCGACGAGGATGATCAGTAGCGCGCCGCCTGCGTCTCCGGTCCATGGAATGGTGGCGTGGTCTCCTGATCCGAGGTTGAGGGCCATGAATTCCATGATGGCGGTGCCCCATGAGGCGAGGCTGGCGAATATGAACCCGAGGCTTGGCAGTAACCATGTTCAGATTCAGCATGGAATGGAGTAGACCGGCAGTTCTGTTTCGATAAGCACTTGGATCGGCAGGGTGAAGAGTTGCGCGGCGATGGTCATGGCCATGGTTTGCGCGATGAATGCCGGCATGATCGGTGTGAGCCATGTGCCTAACGGTCCTGCGAACAGTACGATGCCAAGTACGGCGGCGCATGACAATGCGAATCCGAAACTGCGTGACATGTGCGGATTGACCATGAGCATGCCCAACGTGGTCCAGCTGAGGGTTGACAGAGCTTGCGTTCTTCGGCCGAGGAACAGGAAGCCCGCTCCCGCCAAACCCATGAGCAGGGCGCGCGACACCGATTCGGATGGGAACACGCACATCGCCAGCATGATGTACGACGCGCCGATGGCGATGGCCGTGACGCGTTTGGGCAGCAGCAGGAACGAGCAGACGGCGCGCACCAGGGTGGCGACGACCGCAAGATGCCCGCCGCTGACCGCCATCAGATGCAGTATGCCCGAACGTTGGAAGGCGTTTTCAAGCAGATTGGCGTATGTGGAATCAATACCCGTGCCCGTCTGGCCATTGCCACTATCTGGAGGAACGTAATCCTGCCCAAGAATACCTAAGGTCAGGCCGGGAACGAGCACTTTCCCTTGGTCGGAAAGCCGTGACGTCTGTTCGAAGAACGCCTGCTGCATCATGCCGATCGTGCGCAATGCGAGGTTCGGTCCCCGTATGCGTTCCACGGAGGCGATGTCCGTCAGCCATAGCGGCATGGCACCGTATTGCGATATGGCGAGCGTGCCCCGCATCCGGTATTCGCCGCCTTGTTTGAGCGTGCCGCAGTCCGGCCGGTCCGCATAGACGCGCACCCGCATCATGCTTGGCTGCGTGACTTGGCTTGCCGTGATCGTTGAGATCGTCGCATCAATCTGGCAATCGTTTGCACGTCTGTTCGAATTCACTGCGGGAGATGTCGTACGTACCAGCGTGACAACGTCGCTTTCGCCGTTTCTGGCCGCGTACGAGGCCGCATCTCTCCATTGCAATACGTCGTAGGTCAACGCGGAAGACGCGCATGCCATCGCCGCGACCACGCATACGATAATGCTGAAATGCCATGCCGAGACCGCCCGCCGCACGCCAACCGGCACTCGCAGCATAGGCGATCGCAGGAACGGCAATCCCAATAATTCCAATAATGCCAGCAACGGTACCGCCAATGCCACAACGAGCGGCAGCATGCCGAACCGACCATCCCGTTCGACGCAATAGTCGAATCCCATATGCGTGGCCAAGCTCGCCGCCCACCCGCATAGGGCGGCCGGCAGCAGACGCCAATCCCTGCTCCCCTGCTCCCCATCCCGCCATTCGAACGTGTTTCCTCTCATCGTGCGCACACTTGGTCTCGGAATTTCGCCAGCGTTTTCTCGCCGATGCCTTTGACTTCCAACAGTTGGTCGACATTGTCGAAACGGCCGATCTGATTGCGATAGTCGATGATGCGTTGCGCGGTCACGGGGCCGACGCCTTTCAAGGTCTGCAGTTCGTCGGATCCTGCGGTGTTGATGTTCAGCAGACCGTCAGCCGGATCGGCGGGCTCCGCTGGTCCGGATGTTGGTTCGCTCTGGCTGTCGGGTTCCGTGGATGGCTGCTGGCTTGGTGTTGTTTGCGTGGACGCCGTCTTGTCTTTCTCGGTTCCGTTCGCCTTCGATTGTTCGGATTGGGTGATCTGCGATTGTTGGAGCGCACTGTAGTGGACGGCCTGTTGGATGAGCATGGTCAGGCTTGCGCAGAGCGCGCACGACAGGGTGAGTATGGCGATGACCGCGTGGATTGGTTGGAAGACGAGTCGTGGACGGTCGCGTTTGGGCCGGTCCTGTTCAGTCGGTTTGTCGGAAGGCTTGACGCCGGCCAGATCCCGCAATGTGGGTTTTGCGGGTTCAGGCGATTGTTCAGTTGTCGCGATTGCAGTGGACGTTTCAGCCGCTGCGGAAATCTCGGATATTGAGGTTGTTTCGGATATCGCGGGAACAGCATGTTCGTTGCGAACGTTCTGCCCGCGCGCGTTCTTTCCACGTGTTTCGGGCATGCCAAGTCCGCGCAGCCGTTGCGCGGACTGCGATGCGGTTTCGGCTTGCCTGTTGCGCCTGCCCGGCGGGGTAACGATAATGCCCATGCATCCAAAGTGGAGGATGCATGGGCATGTTGTCCAGTCGAAACGGCCCCTGTGGTCGAAGGATGGGAGTTATCCACATGTTCGGCGTGTCGCCTTATGCGGAAACGGTTCCCACCCTGTTGGAAGCCTCGTCAAAGGTCTCGCCAGAAGCCGTTGGATCCGTTTTTCGAAATATCATTCCGCAGGAACGATGGACACGATCTTCGGAGCCTTGACGATGACCTTGCGCGGTTCCTTGCCGCCCAGACGATCGGCGACGGCTTCCAACGCCATCTTCTCAAGTTCCTTAGGATCGATGTCGGGCGAGACCTCGAGCTTGGCGCGCACCTTGCCCTTGATCTGCACGACCGCGGTGACGGCGTCCTGGCCGACATAGCGTTCGTCGGCCTTCGGCCATTCGGCGTGGGCCAACGATTCGCCGTGTCCGAGCTTGTTCCACAGTTCCTCGCAGATGTGCGGAGCGATCGGGGAAAGCATCAGAATCAACGGTTCGACGGCCGCGCGCGGCACTTCGTTGAGGCTGGTCAGATGGTTGTTGAGCACGATGAGCTTGGCGATGGCCGTGTTAGGACGCATCGCTTCCATTTCCACGGTCACGTCGGCGATCGTGTTGTTCAGCAGCTTCAGCGTCTTCGTGTCGAGCTTACCATCGGTGACGCGCACTTCGCCGGTGTTCTCGTCGACGACGTTGCGCCACAGGCGCTGCAGGAAGCGCATGGATCCGACCACGTTGCGCGTGTTCCACGGACGGGATTCGGCCAGCGGGCCCATGCCCATCTCATACAGGCGGAAGGTGTCCGCGCCGTAGTTCGCATACATGTCGTCCGGCGTGATGATGTTCTTCAGGCTCTTGCCCATCTTGCCAAACTCGCGGTTGGCGTGCTCTCCGTTCCAGGTGAAGGTCGGCTCTCCGTTGGCGTCGGCCGGGCCTTCCACCACTTCGGCGGCCGGCACGTACTGGCCACGGTCGTCGGTGTAGGCGTATGCCTGGATCATGCCCTGGTTGAACAGCTTGTGGAACGGTTCCGCGGAATCCACGAAGCCGAGGTCGAAGAGCACCTTGTGCCAGAAGCGGGAGTACAGCAAGTGCAGCACGGCGTGCTCCACGCCACCGATGTACAGGTCCACGCCGCCGGACTTGCCAGTGGTCTCGTTGTGGTTCGGGCCCATCCAGTAGTCGAACTCGCTCTTCTCCACCATGTGTTCGGCGTCGGTCGGGTCGAGGTAGCGCATGTAGTACCAGCAGGATCCGGCCCAGTTCGGCATGGTGTTGGTGTCGCGGTAGTAGGTCTTCTTGCCGTCGCCCAAGTCGAGTTCGACCTTCACCCAATCCTCGTTGCGGCTCAGCGGCGCTTCAGGATTGGATTCGGCGTCTTCCGGATCGAAAGTCTTCGGGCTGTAGTCCGGCACGTCCGGCAGGTTGATCGGCAGCTGGTCGTCCGGCAACAGATGCGGGGTGCCATCTTCGCCGTAGACGATCGGGAACGGCTCGCCCCAGTAACGCTGGCGGCTGAACAGCCAGTCGCGCAGACGGTAGCTGACCGTGCCCTTGCCGACACCAGCCTCTTCCAGCCATGCGTTCACCTTGTCGATGGCTTCGTCCACGCGCAGTCCATTGAGGCTCAACGCGTCGCCCTTGGCACGGGTGGCGTCCACAGCGGAGTTGATGACGATGCCGTCGTGGGAGACGAACGGAGCCTTGCCCTCATAGTTGGCCAGATCGTCGCCGGATTCCGGCAGCGGCTGCACGGTGTAGGTGACCGGCAGACCGAACTTGACCGCGAAATCGTAATCACGCTGGTCGCCACCCGGCACGGCCATGATAGCGCCGGTGCCGTAATCCATAAGCACATAGTCTGCGGTGAACAGCGGCAGCTTGGCTCCGGTGATCGGGTTGATGGCGTACAGGCCGGTGAACAGGCCGGTCTTCTCGCCCGCCTCGTCCACACGGTCCTTGGCGGTCTTGGATTCCGCGGCCATACGGTAGGCCTTCACAGCCTCGACCGGAGTGGCGTAGCCGCCCTTCCAGTCTTCCGGAGTCTCGGACGGCCATTCGGCGGGAACATCCTCGAGCAGATGATGCTCCGGGGAGACCACGGCGAACGTGGTGCCGAACAGGGTATCGGGACGGGTGGTGTAGATCTCCATGTCCTTGACGCCGTTCGGGGTTTCGACGTCGAAATGCACGGAAGCGCCTTGGGATTCGCCGATCCAGTTGCGCTGCATGAGCTTGACCTTTTCCGGCCAGTCGATGCCGTCAAGATCTTCGATCAGACGGTGGCCGTATGCGGTGATGCGCATGGACCACTGGCGCAGCTCACGCTGGAACACCGGGAAGTTACCGCGTTCGGACTTGCCTTCGGCGGTGACCTCCTCATTGGCGAGCACCGTGCCCAGGCCCGGGCACCAGTTCACCGGAGACTTGGAGATGTATGCCAGGCGGAAGTCGTTGAGCACGTCGGCCTGCTCGGCTTCGGTCAGATCATTCCACTGCTTGCCTGCGAATCCCGGAATCTCACGCTCGCCGGATTCGAACTGCTCCACCAGCGTGCTGATCGGGCGTGCGCAGCCCTTGGAGCCAGACGGGTTGGTGGCATCCTCGTCGTACCAGGAATCGTAGATGCGGGAGAAGATCCACTGGGTCCAACGCACATAGCCCGGGTCAATGGTGGCGAAGGAGCGGCGGTTGTCGAAGCTCAGGCCCATACGATGCAGCTGGCGGCGCATGTTGGCGATGTTCTGCTCGGTGGTGATGCGCGGATGCTGGCCGGTCTGGACTGCATATTGCTCAGCCGGCAGACCGAAGGCGTCGTAGCCCATGGCGTGCAACACGTTCTCGCCCTTCATGCGGTGGTAGCGGCTGACCACATCGGTGGCGAGGTAGCCGAGCGGATGGCCCACATGCAGGCCCTTGCCCGACGGGTACGGGAACATATCCATGGCGAAGTACGACGGGCGTCCTTCGGCGTTGCGACCCTTGCCGTCCCTCAGATCGCCATTGACGTTGGCGGCCCAGAAGGTGCCTTCGTCATCCCAAATCTTCTGCCATTTTTCCTCAATGCCCTGAGCCAAATCCGCGTTGTAACGGAACGACGGTTCGGCTGGTTCGTTCGACTGCGTCTGCGCGCTTTTCTCAATGTCACTCATAATGCATGAAACTAGCCGCGCAACTGGACACTTCGCAAGGCGTCAATCATTATGCAAGAAGCGTTTTGCAAAGCGTCACGCAAGGCGGGGGCCGTCAGCCTTCCGACGCTGCCGAGAGCGTTATCGCGGGAGGGTTGAGCGACATGTCGGGAACGTAGCCGATCGACTGTTTCATCTTGTCTATGGCCTGCTTCCACGAGCCGTCGTCCATCATGGACTGCAATGCTGCGTCGATCTGTTTGGCCAGCGTGGATTGGCCGGATTTGACCGCGATCGCGTACGAACGTTCGCCGAACGTTTCGCCTACGACCTTGAGATATCCGCCTCCCCTGTTGGATGCGAGGCCCGCCGCTATGGCGTCATCTGCCGCGATGGCGTCCGCCTGCCCGATCATCAATGCCGTTTCGCATTGCGGATACGTGTCGCGTTCGCTCACGGTCACATCTTCCGCAAGATTTCGCACGCTGTAGGAGGGTATTCCTCCTTTGGCCACGCATACCGTCCTTCCGGCAAGATCATCGGTTCCGGTGATGGTTCCCGCACTGTCGGAACGTACCAACAATGCCGCATGCACAGTCAGATACGGTCCTGCAAGCTCAACCTCACCATCCTGAACGTCATCAGCGGCGAAAGCATCGACCACCATGTCCACGGTGCCGTCTTCAAGTGACGAAACACGCGTCGACGGCAGCACCTGTTTGAACACGATCTGTTTTTTCGCGAATCCCAGCGTGTTCGCCACATATTGCGCCACGGAAATATCGAAACCCGAATACTCTCCCCCATGCAGAAAACCCAAACCAGGCTGGTCCGCGGCCACGCCAATCGCAATGGTCGGCCCCTGCGCGAGACCATTGGTCACTACGGAAATGGAAGTGCCGCACGCGCTCGTGCCCAATACGGTCGAAGCGGCGCATACCAGCGCCGCGATATTTCGTGACAGACGTGACAGACGTAGCATACGCGCGATTCTACGCGATTCTACTTGAACATGCGCGAACGCGTCAGGAACCAGGTGACAATGGCCGAAACGACCAGCGAGATTCCGATGATCACGGCGAAGCCCCACGGCTTGTCCGTCAACGGCATGCCTAGCATGCCCTCCTGGAAGTTCATGCCGTACATTGAGAAGATCAATGTCGGAATCGACAGCGTGATGGAGATGATCGTGAAGATGCGCATCACGTTGTTCAGATTGTTCGACACGATCGACGCGAACGCGTCGGTCATGTTGGCAAGAACGCCGCTGTAGATGTTGGCCATCTCGATTGCCTGCTTGTTTTCGGTGATGACGTCGTCGAGCAGATCCTCGTCTTCCGGATACTGCTTGATGCGCGGCAGCGTGGTCAGCTTTTCCATCACGATTTCGTTCGATTTGAGCGACGTGGTGAAGTAGACCAACGTTTTGCTCAGTTCGAGCAGCATGAGAATCTCACGATTCTGCATGGAATGGCGCAGTTTGAGTTCGAGCTTGTCGCTTTCGCGGTCGATGATACGCAGATACCGCAGATACATGGTGGCGTTGCGGTACAGGATCTGCAGGATGAAACGCGTTTTCATATACGTGTTGAAACCGCGGATCGTACCTTCCATGAACGGGTGCAACACCGGAGTGTCCTGCATGCAGACGGTGATGATGGCCGACTGCGTGATGATGATCGACAACGGGATGGTCTCGTACCAGTCTCGCCCGCCGCGCTCTTCGACGGTTGGAATGTCGACGATGATCATCGTGTAATCGTCTTCCACGTCCACGCGGGAGCGTTCTTCGTCATCAAGCGGGGCGCGCAGGTCGGCGAGATCAACGCCGGTTTCCATGGAAACGTTGGCGAGTTCCACATCCGTCGGATCCGAAAGGCATAACCAAGATCCGTTTTCGGGTTTTTGGATCTGCTCCACCTGGCCGTTAATCGTTCTGAACATTCTCAACATGTCTCTCACCCGCCTTTCGCGCTTTCCGACGTTCTATCGCTGTACGGCAGCCCGAATCCAACATCTCCGGCGATCGGTCTCTTGCGATCGATCTGGAACATTCGGGCAAACAACCTTATTTAGGATAGTCCCACCTTGAGAGTTGGCCGGCCGCGTGCCTGAGATTTCATCGAGAATTCATGTTCGACGCATGCGTCCGCGGCAGGCGACAGTCACTGCAGATCGTTGCGGTTACTGCGGATCACTGCACGATGGGCTTCCACAATGGCATGTTGGGGCCTCGCAATTCCTTCGGCCCATTCTCCCAATCGGTAAGCGCGGCGATGGCGGGACCTTGGTTGAAGGCGTCGAGCTTCCACTGCCATGTGTCGGGATCCGCAGGACCGTTGGAACCGCCTGTGTTGACGCTCATGCTCGTCCAGAAGGCGTTGCGCATGGCTCCGAGATTGTTGAGGTCGTCCGGATCCATGTCGAGCAGCACGGCGACGGTGGCCACGATCCACGATCCATGGCCGACTGCGAGCAGCGTGGTGGCCGTCGGATCATCGGCATGTTCGGCGATGATGCTTCGTATGGCTTGGGAGCCACGCTGGCCGGTATGCCTGCGGCTTTCGACGCCATGCTTGGTTTCGCCTCCGGTGTGGGCACGCCATGAATGGTAGTCGTCGGCGTACTGTTCGAGGATTTCCTCGCGGGTCATGCCTTCCCATTCGCCGAAGCTGCGTTCGCGCAGGCGTGGGTCGAGGGCTACGTCAAGTCCGAGAAGGTCGGCGATGGCGTGAGCGGTCTGTTGGGCGCGGAAAAGGTCGGATGATACGACGACCATGCGTCGGCTCGCGGCCGGTGCCTCGTTGATTTCGTTAAGATCGGCGAGATACGCGCCCTCGTACGCGGGTTGGGCGAGTTCATCATTATGGTCGGCGATGTGCGCGACTTTCGCCCAATAGTATGTTTTGGCGAGTTCATAAGCGCTTTGGTCGGCCTGCCACCTGCCGACGATGTCGAGGGGAATGTCGATTTGGCCTTGCAGTCGTCTTGCGAGATTGTATGCGGTGCGTCCGTGGCGCAGGAAGAGTACTTCGTCGATCATGCATTTCATTGTAGCTATGCCGTGCGAGTGTGGCGAGGGTCGCCCAGATGGCTGTGAGCGCGAATGCCGTGGTGGAGAGGGTTCCGTCGGTGAGGCATCCTGTTTCTGGCGGGCATTCGTCGTGGTTGGGGACGCGCGTTCCTGTGATGAGAAGCCGGTGGGTGTTGATGCCGTATGGGGTGCAGGTCATAAGGGTGGCCTGATCGGCGCTGGCGTCGTGTTTGTTTATCCAGATGAAATCGTCGGGGGTGATGGTGCGGATTGTTTGCACTTGATAGGTGAGGGTTTCGCCGAGGGTGGTGATGGTGAATTCGTCACCTTCTCGGGCTTGGTCGAGTTTGGTGAACATGAGTTTGTCGGCGAGGCCCCGGTGTGCGGTGATGACGGTATGGGTTCCCGCTCCCCCGATTGGCAGGGATGTGCCTTCCCAATGCCCTGCGCCGATGGCGAGCGTCTGTTCGCTTGTTCCGTGGCGTATGGGTAGGCTGATGCCGAGTTTCGGGTAGTTGATGGTTGCCATGACGTCGCTGGGTGGGATGACGAGTTGCCGATTGTATTCGTCGGGATTTTGCGTTGCGGGTTCGCCGTCTGTTTGGTTGCTGGTTTGGTTTGCGAGGCGCGCGTTGTAGAGTTTCGCCTGCCGTTTGCTTTCTTGGATTGCCTTGTTTGCGGTGTTGGTGATGGTGGCTGCATACGCTTTGACGTTGGCTGCTTGTTGGATGTTGTCTTCGGCGCGCATGATCAGGGGGATGCTGATGATGAGTGCCGTTGCGGTGAGCATGGCGGTTCCCACGCACCATCGGATGATGCTGCGTTTGTTGGGCGCTTTTTTGTGCCGTGGTTTGCTATGCGGGGGAATCGCCATGTGTTGCCTATTGTCGGATGTTGGCTAGTCGTTGCTTGATCGGCACATACGCAGCATGACGATGCCTCCTATGAAGAGGAGTGCCGCGATGCTGAAGAGCATGGTGAGGCCTGCCGCACCAGTCAACGGTATTTCGGTGATGGTACGGATGTTGGTGACGACCACGGTGTGGCTGTCGCCTTTTTTGATGAGGTTGTTGGGGTCGGATTTGACGTCGAGGCTCCACGTCATGTTGGTGTCGTCAACGTTGACGGTGACGACTGCGCTGGGCAGCATGAGCGACGAGTAGTCCTGGGGTGCTTGTGTTTCGGTGATGGTGTATTCGCCTTTGAGTCCTTGGATTTTGGTTTCGCCGGCTTCGAATGTGGTGGTTGTGGTGGTATCGCCGCTGGTGGCGAGGCGGTAGGTGCCGTTGCCGAGGGCCACGAGTTTCAAAGGCGTTTTGTCGCTGGCGCCTTGGGCGATGGTGAATTTCGCGCCGGTGAGCTTTTGGTTTTTGGCGTCGACCTTGCGTAATGCGATTTCACCGGTGCAGACTTTAACCTCGTTGCCGGGCTGGTTGTTGTGGTCCTGCCATGCGTTGGGATTGTGGGAGTATTCCAAGTCGATGGAGTTGACGTTGCAGGGGCTTCCGATGACCGCATTGCCGTTGAGTCTGGCCTTGTAGGTGACTGTGATCGTCGCGCCGACCGGCAGGGCCGCCTTTGATGCGTCCGAGGCGAGAATGTCTCCGTTGACGCCGAACAGCCAGCTGATGGTTTTGCCGTTGACGTTTTCCTTGTAGAACGTGCTCGCCAATGCTTTGCCGCCGACGGTGATCGAGGTGAGCGAACCATAGTCGAGACCCGCGCCAAGCGTATCGTTCAACGCAAGATAGTAGTGCTCGTAGCCTGTCCAGTTGGGGATTTTCTGCGTCACGCGGTAGGTCAGGTCCTTGCCTATCGCTTCGGATGCGCTGTCTTTCCAGGCACTGCCGACGTTGACTTTTTTGTCTGGCGATTCCACGTTGGATACCTTGTAGATCACTTGCCCGAGGGTCAGGGTCGTGCCGCCGGCCGTACGTAGTTGGTTGACGCCGTTGACCGCGGTGCCGTTCATCATCATGATGGACGCGGTTGTTTTGATGGCGGTGCCGCTGCTTAGTGTGGTTGTCGCCGGTGTACGGTCCACGATGGCGTAGATTCCCGGTACGAGTGCGTTGCCGGTCGACATGGTGGCTTTGTCTTGGCTGAGTGTGGAAACCGCCGTTCCATCCTGCTTGGCGAAGTTGGTTTGTTTGGCGAGGCTGTTGCAGAAGTTGCGTAGCTTTCCGCTCCATGGATCGCTGCGCGAGTCGGTCAGGTTCTTCACCACCCACACCATCGGATCGTTTTTGCCGTTGACGGTAAGGTTCGTATCGGTGGCTCCAGCCGCTTTGGCTGCCGCGGTGATGTCGGATGCCAATGCCGTGTTCGTGGTCAGATCGTAGCCGACGATCGTGTTGCCGTCCACGCTTGCGGCGGTATATGTGGCGAGCTGGATGGCGCGGAGGTCCTTGCCTTCGAGGCTTTCCCCGTTGCTTGCCTTCACGCTCATGGACTGCTTGACGCCTAGATCGCCGAGTTGCGGCGTGGCTTGGGCCGTGCCCGGCATGGCAAGAGCCGCGATCATGCCCAGCGCAAGCATGGAGGTCCATCGGCGACGTATGGTGTGTTGTGTCATGGTTCACCTTCTTTGGTTGTTGGTTGTCGCATAGGCGTCTTCGCTTATGCGTGCAGACCAGCATGACAGAAACCAATATTCGCCCGCCACCTCTTTAAGAAAATCTGTGGATAAGTGGATGAGCGAACACTTATCCACACTTATCCACAACCCATGCATGCAACTGCCGTATAGGAATCCATGATCGAATCGCCGCGAACGATATGCTGCAGATTCGCGATCTTCCGTTCCGATAACAGCGAACCGCAGACCGGACATACAGTCCCGTCTGCGGTTCTCCGATATTGTCGTTTCGACTGGTTCAGTATGGAACCGATCAGTCCTTGACGATGGTTTTGCCTGCCGTAGCGCCCGGAGTGAGATCCTGAATTTCCGTGATCTCCAAAACCGGAATGGTCATCGGCTTTTTCGTGCCGCGTTCTTCGGCGACTTTGACCTGTTCGTCATAGATGGCGTCATCGGAATGCAGCACGACGTTGCCGCGGAAACGGTATCCCTTCTTCTGTTCGAGGTTGGCGACCGCGACGACCAGATCACTGCCGTCAAGCAGGTTACGGTATGTCTGGCCCGCGGTGCGCTCGTGGTAGCCGATATGGTTGTTGTCGATGATGAACATGCTCATCTTCGGACCGAGATCGACCTGGCCTTCTTTGCTGATGGTGGCCACCCATGCGAGGTTGCTGTTGAGGAATCCCTTCATCTCATCGGTGAGATCTGCCATGATGCCGTCCTTTCGTCTATATGCCCATGGAATGCGGGCATACTTTCAGACTACGACAAGAAACCCCACAACGCATGTTCGCCCAACGTGAATAACATCACATACGCGCTCCATCTGAAACCGAATTTAGGAGAGATAACACCTGTTTCGCACTTTGCTGAGGCGTCAGACCACGATCATCCGCTATCCAATCAATCATGGAAAAGAAAGGATTGATTTTGGGTTGGCATCAGCGGTATCTGCTGGACGATATGCACGTCGAGTTGATTCGCAATGGGTTCAAAGACAAAGCCTGCAGCATGCCGATATCCGCACTTGGTTTAGATATTGTGTGTGAATCCCTTTATTCCATTGATGGTTTTTCCCTCAAAAGAATTTATGCAGATTCAGACATTTCCGATTTAGCCTGGGCTTTTTGCGATGTGGCAATTCTTGTTTGCTGGCTTAGATATGTCAGACAGTATCTGCCAGAGAAAGCACAAAGGCATTTTATTCCATCCCCCATTCTCGCTTTGCTTGTATGCGCGTACGCAACGCCTCGGAGGCCCTGAATCTGAGAGGGCGTCTTCCTGTGAACTCGATGAGGCTCTCGCCCGCCAGCTCATCCACGTATTTGCGGATCGTCTGTTTCGTCAGCATGAGGTCGCCGCCTGCATCTTCGAGCGTCATGGACTTGGTGGTGTCGAACAGCTCCTCCTGCATGACTGCGTAGAGAAGCAGGGTCGCGTTCGTGGACAGTGCATGTTCCCTCCGTAGCTCGTCACGCAGGACGGTCGCCTTGTCGAGCTGGTCGATTTTGATGCCGAGCTCCTCGATCAGGGATTCCTGCGCCCGTTCGATGAGTCCGAGGATGGTGTATACGAAGAACGTGAGTTCCCCGCTGTTGAGTTTGTCCTCGGCCTCAGTGAACGCCTTGTAGTATTCGTTCTTGTTCTCCGCGATCGTCCTGGGGAGGGACAGCACGGTGGGCAGAGTGAGGTCGTGGCTGAGGTAGAGCGCGAGCAGATACCTGCCGGTCCTGCCGTTGCCGTCGTAGAACGGGTGGATGTATTCGAACAGGAAGTGGCTGGCTATCGCCCGCTGCAGGAACGGTATGGTATCCGACCGGACGAGGTCCATCATCTGTGCGAGCAGCGCTGATATCCGCGCCTCGCTGCTGACGCCGCTGTGGATGACGGTGCCGTGCGGTCCTTGGACCTCGCCATCGCCTTTCCTGAACAGCTCCCCGTCGGGCCTGTCCTTGTCGTCGATCTCGTCGAGGGCTATCTTGTCGTAGATGTCCCTGATGTCCTCGAGAGTCTTGGGCAGTTCAACGTCGCGATTGGTGAGGTTGAGATACAGTTTCGCGAACTCGCCGAACCTGGCCTTCTCCATGTCGCCCTCGGTCCTGGCCTGCCGGGCTGCGGCCACGGCGGCTTCCGTCTCCTTCCGCGTCGACCTGACCCCCTCCATCTCGTTGGTGGCGAGCAATTCCTCGGATATGGCGTGGTAGATGTAGTTCCACCGCATGACTTCTGGGATGCTCCGCCACATGGCCGATACCCGGCGTTCGGCGAGGAGCACCTTCTGTGTGAGCATGCACACGCAGCGCGGCGTGGCGATGAACAGTTCGCCCAAGGGTGTGCCGATTCCGGTTGTGAATGTGGAGTCCGCTTCGAGGCGTTGTCTGACGAGCCGGTCGTGGTTGGCGTAGGAGTCCATGCTCCTGTCGGCGTGGAACAGCCGCGCCAAAGTCCTATATTCCATGCTCATGACGGTCACTGCTTTCAAAAAGTCATTTATATTTTATGAGAATTAAAAATTAGAAGCACTCAGAAGACAAGACAAAGCATCTATGAATGAAAATTAACAATAAGCCCATGTCGGCTCTACCGTCCGTCGCCGACGCCCCTGCCGACGCGGATCGTTCATGCGTCTGCCCGTTCGGCTTGTATACAACCTTGCCGAAGGTTCTCCGCGTCGTCGTGGAAGGCCTGTTTCTTTACCACCTTCGTACCACCTTATAACCGGTTTCTATCACCTTGAACCGTTTTTGAGGTTCGGCAAGCACGTCCGCGAAACAGCGTCGTTTCAACAAAAAGGGCCACCCCTTACGGAGTGGCCATCGATAATCGTGGAGCTAAGGGGACTCCCGCAGTGTATTGGTATTCCGCCGTTTTCTCGGCGTTTCGTAACTGTGGGTACCTCGCTGGGTACCTTACGTGGCTTTTTTCTTCTTCGCCAAGGAGCACGAAACGACGAATAAGTCTATCTATCAAAAGAATGCCCGCCGCCCACAGGAGCGACGGACATTATCGGTCGCTAATAACCGATAACTTCAGTCTCGACTGTCGAAATCACATCCGCAGGAATGTCATTCACATCAAGCCGATACACAATATTCATACGCGGATTGTACACACCGAGGTATTTCACATTCTCATATTCAGGATGAATAGAATGAAGTCCCATACGCCAATACATAAGCAACTGGAGGGTGTACTTGTTTTGAAGTTTCTGCTTTGACACCTTGAAATCCCAAAGCGTGTCATTCGTCAGAAAATCGCCGTCACCAGTAGCGACGTAGCCGGTGTATCCACCTTCAAAAGTCAGACCATCCATCACTTTCGGACCGTACTGATTGAAAAATCTCAACGAGCGTTCGACCATAGTGCGGATATTTTCAACCGTGTCGCCATCAGGCTCAATGTCTTCCACGGGGCGGTATGCCATGACGCCAGCTCTGTATGCAGAATCAAATCCAGATAGCTTTACGGCGGCTACAATGGAATCGTCATCCAATCCATACACATTCGACAACAGCTTCTTGAACAATCTCCGCTGTCGGACAACATGAGCGCCCAGCTTGGAAACCTTAAATGCTTCCTCTACCGATGTTCCAGACATGAATCGAGTGAGATAATCCACCGCAATGCCGACCAAGCTCGGGGATACATTTTCCTCTGGATGCAGTTCATCAATGCCGCCCCCGTCGAGCATCGTTTGCTCAAATTCTTTGGGTTTGATATAGCCGCCTCTCGGCTGCTTTATCTTGCTGATACGCTGCGTCACCGAACACATCCATCCGTTCGCAGCAATATCCTGCGGCGTCAGTTCGCCGCTCCTAAGCTTCTCTATCACGTCTTCTCTTGTCAACATAGATTCCACTCCTTCCAAATCAGTTTTCCGAATGTTCCTGAATCCATTCGTGGATAATCGCAGCAATCGTCGTTTCTTGCTCCTTGGCGAAGAAGAAAATCCGCGACGCGGGATGCGAGATTCACATAAAGAAGTTCTTAAAGGAGACTAAAATGACCATCACCATCCATTACCATGGGAATCTCCTCCTATAGTGGCAGACCCATCTGGGTTGATGTTGTCCTTGGTGAAGGGAGCGAAACCCCCTCCCACAGAGTCCTTAGCATTCTTCCAATCCCAAGCGCCACCATTGGACGAGCCACTGCTGGCGGAACCTCCTGAAGAGGAGCCGGTATTCGAATACGATGGGGCGGACTGGCTCGCCCCTCCGGAATACGAGCCGCCTACGTTCGAATATGCGTAACCGGAATAACCGCCTGACGGGGTGCCTACAGACTGGGCCTGGGCCTGAGCCTGTTGCGCCTGTTCCTGAGCCTGCTTCTGCGCGTCGGCCTGAGCCTTGGCGTTCTTGGAATCGTTCACGGATTTCACGGCCTTGGAGAGCGCATCATTGGCGGCGGTCAACGATTTCACGTCAGCCTTCTTATCGCCACTGGACTTCTTGACGTTGTCGATGGCGGTTTTCAGGCTTTCACGGGTCTTGTCGTCCTGCACCTTGCCCTCGGAATCCTTATACAGGCTTTCAGCCGACTCCACCGTCTTGTCGAGAGCATCCTTCGCATCCTTGACCTGCTTGGCTGTCTTAGACGCCTCCACCTTGCCCATGGCCTTGCCGATGGCCTTGATGGAATCGTTGGCTTCGGTCATGTCATTGGAGACACTGGCGTTGGCCTTGGATACGCTCCACAGATTCCACTTGACGGCATGCGCTGAAACGGGAACGCCCTTCCGGGATTCCCCAACCTTAAGGCTCTTGCTCAACGAGTCCAACACGGCCTTGTCAAGCACGTCCGACTCCTTCGTGGCCTTGACAAGGGATTGCGCTTCCGCAATCTTCTTCACAAGCTTCGAATCAGACTCCTTGGCCGACTCAACCCGAGACGCGTAGGAATCATATGCCGCATTGGACGCATACGCGTAGCCACCAACACCAGCGAGGACTACGATTGCCGCGATGGTGCTGGCAATGATGATTGTCTTTTTGCTTGGCTTTTTCTTCTTGTTCTCGTTTTCCTCATCCAAGTCAAGTGGGGAGATGGTCTGGGTCTCCTCAAGGTCTTCGCTCTTTTCCATTGTTTTTGCTCCTTAATCTCCTGTGTTCGATTTTTCCAAGAGGAACGTGTTCTCTCAATTGTTTTTCACGTCTTTTTTACATTCTTTTTTCGATTTTTTACATTTTGGTCACATTCATGTTTTTTGTGAAGAGGGTGTGAAGATGTGTTTTTTCTTGTTTTGGCTATTTTCCGCCGTTTTCTTGTGTGGACAATCCCAGTATGACGTTAAGAATCGTTGGAATTCCAACGTTTTTGTGTTTCCGACTGTTTTTGTGTGGACAATCCCAGTATTGTGGTATACTAACAAAAGTTATTTCTATACCTCCAAGCGTGTGAGCTACTATTTAAGTGTCCCAATCGGACGGGCTACCGTTCCGGCTGGTGACACTGAAACCGCCTCGCTATCGCGGCGGCTCTCATAACTAAATAGTGATAGCTCGATGTTCCAAGGAGGAACATATGGCACGCAAAAATGGAGGCTACACCGATTTTTCGCCGATTTCGGTGAATGGCGCGACGTTGGCTTCCCAACTGCTCGCGGAAGACGTGAGCGTGGTCGAGGCTTACGACGAAGAGACGAAAACTCGCTCTCCGAAAATGAAAGACGGTCTAACTCAATACGAGCTTCAGACGCTTTTCCTTCCGTTCGAGGGCGATGAACGTCACACCGTTGCAATCGTTCCGGTGAAGATTTGGGCCAAAACTAAGCCGGTCATCAAGACGAACGCTCCCGTAGCGTTTGTGAACTTGAAGGTCACGCCGTGGGCGATGAACGGTCAAACCGGCCTTTCCTACAGCGCCGACGGCTTCAAACAGGATTAATCATGAAAGAACCGATGGTGAGTCGCACGGTGCTCATGCCGATTGATTTGTATCGTCGCGTTGACACTTTCGCGAAATCAAAAGAGATTTCATGGTCTGCCGCCGTTCGCCGATTGACGGAAGCTCAACTGCCGGTCGAAGAGGCTTTCCCTTTTGATGGGGTGCCGCTTGACTGAGAAGTGGAAGATTCTGTTCGCGGCAGTTTTGGCGCTCGGCCTTCTGGCGACGGGGTTTTTCGTCGGCGTGGGAATGGCTTCGTCGCCATCGTCCACGGTGTATTCGACTGACCCCCAGCAATGTCCCACGGATGCGACTTTTTGTGAGTCCGTGAACGTGTGGAGGCGTTCGGACGCGGCTGAATATCAGCCAAACGCTCTAAATAAAAATAGGTCAAGCTCCCTAATAGGAGCCTGACCAGCTCTTTTGTTTCATCCTCAAACGGGGGTGGGGTTGCCGCTCCACTCCCGTTTTTTGTTTGAAAGGAAAAAACATGGAAATCTACAATACATTAACAAAACGAAAAGAAGAATTTAAGCCGCTTGAGCCGGGAAAGGTAAAAATGTATGTCTGCGGTCCTACAGTATACAATTATATTCATATTGGAAATGCACGCCCGATGATCGTATTTGATACTGTGCGACGCTATATGGAATACAAGGGCTATGACGTAAATTATGTTTCAAATTTTACTGATGTAGATGATAAGATTATCAAAAAGGCAAATGAGGAAGGTGTTGAGGCATCTGTTATCTCTGAGCGTTTCATAAAGGAGTGCAAGCAGGATATGGCTGCTATGAATGTAAAGCCGGCGACAACTCATCCGCTTGCAACACAGGAAATCGATGGAATGATCGATATGATCAGTACCTTGATCGAAAAAGGTCATGCTTATGAGAAGAATGGCACTGTTTATTTCCGTACTGCAAGTTTTAAGGATTATGGTAAGCTTTCTCATAAGAACCTTGATGATCTTCAGTCAGGTTTTCGTGATTTAAAGGTAAGTGGCGAGGAAGACAAGGAAAGCCCGCTTGATTTTGTTTTGTGGAAGCCAAAGAAGGAAGGAGAGCCATACTGGGAATCTCCGTGGAGCGAAGGACGTCCGGGATGGCATATTGAGTGCTCTGTTATGTCAAAGAAATACTTAGGCGAGCAGATTGATATTCATGCCGGTGGTGAGGATTTAATTTTCCCACATCATGAAAATGAGATTGCACAAAGCGAGGCATGCAACGGAAAAGAGTTTTCTCATTATTGGATGCACAATGCGTTCTTAAAAACGGCAGCACACAGGTGCTGAACTGCATCTATCTGCTGAATATCGGTCAAGAGCCTCCTAAAAATCATAACCTGACACGAAACAACCATTATCAGATATACGCCACCATTACCGGTATGGGTGCAATGGGGTTATATGCGGAAATAGTGGCAATGGAGGAACATGATATCACCATCAACTGGAAACCTATCGACGGACTGGTCATAGTGAGTGACAAGGCAGCAGATTATGACGCGGTTGCCGATACATCCAGAAATGTGAATATCTGGAATGATGTCAGCGTTTATTCAGCTATACTGAAAGCATATCATTCGGAGACGGGATATAAGGATGTATTGTTCAAATATGGCAGCCTGATAGCCGTGCACAGCGGCACAAGTGCGGGTGAGGGTTTTATAGCTCCTACCAATGCCAGTGCATTGAAC
>ENA-UPTB01001605-UPTB01001605.1-human-gut-metagenome-genome-assembly--contig:-NODE-1605-length-18691-cov-17.793274_pt1 | contig 18691 bp, 16 predicted proteins | sample MGYA00250046_ERZ773369 | MGnify/ENA primary metagenome ERZ773369 (study PRJEB29103, sample SAMN06111938) | human gut metagenome | biome: human gut; feature: ankylosing spondylitis patient; material...
AGTTTATCGTCCCCCACAAACAACAAAATCCCCGCTGTGCAGCTGCACAGCGGGGATTTTTTGCGATACGATGTTATGCGCCATGACCAAACAGCATGGCGCGGAAGGTGCAGAAGATGATCTTCCAGTCCACCAGGAAGCTGCGCTCGTGGACATACTTGATGTCCAGGTCCATCCACTCTTCAAAGCTCAGCTGGTCGCGATGGGGTGCGATCTGCCAGTAGCAGCTCAGGCCGGGGGTCACATACAGCCGCTGCCACTCATAGGCGGTATACTGTGTGACCTCACGGGGCAGTGCCGGGCGTGGGCCGACGATGCTCATTTCGCCCTTCAGCACATTGAAGAGCTGGGGCAGCTCGTCGATGCTGGTCTTGCGCAGGAACTTGCCCACCCGGGTGATGCGGGGGTCGTTCTTCATCTTGAACACAGGGCCGTCCTTCTCATTGTGCTCCATCAGGTCCTTGAGCTTCTGTTCTGCCTCCGGGCACATGGTGCGGAACTTGTACATCTTGAACAGCTTGCCGTTGCGTCCTACCCGCTGCTGGGTGAAAATGGGGCTGGCACCGGGGCTGTCGATCCAGATGGCCGCATAGGTGATCAGCAGCAGCGGCGAAAGCGCCACCAACGCCAGCGAGGACAAAAGAATATCCTGTGCCCGGCGCACCGCCCAGTAGACCCGATCCTCGTGGGAGACTTCGGAAAGATCCAGCGTCAGAGGCCGACGGATCGTGTCGACGCTGGGAACGTCATACCCGACCGCCATGGGGTAGGAGGCCGGTTTTACCATCAGATCTGTTTTCTTCCAATATTCCGTTGAATCATGAACCCGCAGAGTTGCCATACGAATCCCCTCCTGAATGTGTGCGAAAAATCAAGACGGACAAAGTGCAACAATCATTTGATACACCGCAACAGAAGTGCACTCTGTTTTTTCTTTCATTTTAGCACGAAACAGACGCTATTGCAACAAAAATGTCACTAAAAGTGTTACGTTTTTTGTTGCAAATAATGACGAAAGGGATCGTACCGCAACAAAAAACGGACGAAGCAGAATGCTTCGTCCGTGAAGGACCGGGAACCGGTCAGCCGAACAGGCTTTTGGTGTTGTGACTGTAGACCGAGAGCACCAGTCCGACGCAGATGTACAGCATCAGCACCGAACTGCCGCCGGCGGAGTAGAAGGGCAGCGTGACGCCGATGACCGGCAGCAGGCGCAGGTTCATGCCCACGTTCACCGCGATCTGAGCCATCAGGGCTCCGCCGATGCCGGCGCAGATGTAACTGCCCAGCAGGTCTTCGCTGCGGGCACCGGTGGCAAAGGTCTTGACCACCAGCGCGAACAGCACGCCCAGCACCACGCAGCAGCCCACAAAACCGGCAGAGTTGCCGATCCAGCTCAGGATAAAGTCGTTGTGGGCATTTGGTACACTGTAGTACCGGCCGCCGAACAGCCCGTTGCCGAAGATGCCGCCGGAGCCGATGGCGATCTCGCCGCGCTGCTGCTGGTAGATGATGTTCTTCCACACTGCTTCGCTGGGGGCCCAGCCGGTGGTGTTCTCCGGGTCAATAACGGCCAGGATGCGGTACCACTGGTAGCCCTTGCCGATCTTGTCACTGAAAAAGGCGAAGGCCGCCGCTACCGCTGCACCGGCCGCTGCGGCGGCACCCAGGATATACTTCCAGCTCAGGCCTGCGGCAAACATCATGCAGCAGCCGATGATGCCGTAGATGATGGCGGTGCCGTCGTCGCCCTGCACATGGATGATGGCAATGGGCACCAGCAGGTGCAGCAGCAGCTTGGCCAGTTCCTTGGGCTCATTGATGCGGCTGCGCACGTTGTTCAGATGCATGGCAAAGGTGAGGATGAAGCTGATCTTGGCCAGCTCTGTGGGCTGGAAGGTAAAGCCGCCCAGCTTGTACCAGGAGTAGTTGTCGGTATCACCGGCGTTGTAGCCGATGGTGAGCGGGCCGACCGAAACGTTGCGGATGAACAGGGTGGGCAGAACCAGGCCCCAGGTCAGCACCACATGCACCGGCCACACCTTGACAAGGCTGCGGTAGTCGATGCAGGACAGCAGCAGAGCGATGACCAGACCGATGCCGGCCGCACCGGCCTGCACCAGCGCACGGCGGTAGTCGCCGATGCCGGTGATCTGGCCGGTGACCGCGTCGGTGGCAAACCCGTTGCCCTGTTTGGCGGCCCAGGACGCCAGTGCCAGCACCGCCATGGTGCTGCTGAAGATGCACAGCAGCAGGTAGACCTTGTCAGTCCGTTTCCAATATTGTCGAATGCTTTCCAATGAAGCACATCCTTTCTGATCAGCAGATGACACCGGAACTCACACAGCACCGAGCAATATGACCCCAGTTTATCCTTATTATACACACTCTGCCCGGCCATTGCAAGAAACAGGGTGTGACAGCTTTGCAAAATCGGGTGCGGACGCTTGACAAAGGGCGGGGGAGCTTCTACAATGAAGGTGGCAGAAGTGGGGGTTTGCCGCCTGTGCCGGCCGCGCCCGAAGCGGCGGACGAGAAGGCAGCACTTGTGCCGGGAACGGGGCGCACGGAGGATGTGTGCAGCTCCTGAAGGATGGGAAAATGATGAAACAACAAACGATGCCCCGCCGCCTGCTCTGCGCGGTGTGCGCCGTGGTGCTGCTGGTATCGGCAGTGCCGGCCGCATGGGCTGCAGAGCCGGACGCGGATACTGCCGCACCGGTGCAGAGCCTGACCGCTTCGGAAGCGACCGAGATGCAGCAGGCAGACGCCGCCGTTACCGCCCTGACCGACAGTGCGGACTACGCCGCCATGTCGGCGGCGGACCGCAAGGCAGCGGCGCTGGAACAGCTGGACGACCTGGTGCAGCAGGGGCTGGTGGCAAAGGGCTCCATTTATGCCGACGAGGAAAACGGCATGGTGAGCTTCTCCTACAGCTGCGGCGCGCTGGGCGGCATCCTGCTGGAGGACCCGGATGAGGAAAATACCGCTGCTGACCTGCAGCTGGCAGAGGCAGCACAGCAGACCGCGCAGAACGGCACCTATGGGACCGCGATGCTGTACTATGCCTTTGACGACACGGTCAACAGCAGCCGCTACCCCAACTACGCCTATATGCAGAACTACTGGACCTCGGTGGGGCTGGATACTAAACTGGACACGACGGTGACTGTGGCCGATCTGCGCCGCATGAACAACTACGACCTGTGCGTACTGAGCACTCACGGTGCCTATTATACTTACGAGTACGGCTGGCTGTGGAAGCGCACGGCCACCGCGCCTGTGCTGCTGCTGACCGAGAAATCCACCTTCTGGAACGATCTGCGCTACGGCATGGACCTGCTGAACCACCGCATCATCAAGGTGAACGGGGCCTATGCCGTCACGGCGGGGTTCTTCCGGGCGGCTTATCGCAGCGGTGCGCTGAAGGACACGATCATTCTGTCGGAGACCTGTGAGTTCTACGGCAAGAGCGGGCATCTGGACACTTCCATGGCGGATGCGCTGCTGTCCGGCGGTGCGGCCTGTGTGGTGGGCTATGTGAACAATGTGTACACGGTGTACTCCCGCAGCATGCTGTGGGCGACTGTGAACCGCCTGCTGGCGGGAGATACGGTGCGCGAAGCCGTGGACTTCGGCCTGAACCTGTACGGTGCGGATGATATCATCTGGTACAACAATCAGGGCGGGCGGCGGCCCCACGCGGTGGCGTCTTTCCCGGTATTGAGCGGCGATCAGGATGCCCGGCTGCGGGCCGTGCAGGCTGCGGCCGACAGCACACAGCGGGCTGCCTGAGCAAAGCTGGCATTGCGCTTTTGCAAAAAGTATACTATACTAAGGGATGGCAGAGCACTGCCATCCTTTTTTGATGATTGGGAGGGAAACTCCATGGCAGAATACATCACCCATTCCCGCGCCGAGACGGTGGCGCTGGGCAAGCGCATGGCGGCTGTGCTGCAGCCCGGGGCACTCATTGCCTTTACCGGGGGGCTGGGCGCAGGCAAAACGGCCTTTACCGAGGGTCTGGCCGAGGGCCTGGGCTGCACCGACCCGGTGAGCAGCCCCACCTTTGCCATCGTGAACTATTACCGCGGGCCGCGGCCGCTGGCCCACTTTGACCTGTACCGCATTTCCACCGAGAACGATCTGTGCGCGGCCGGGTTCTATGACTATCTGGATCAGGGGGCCATCGTGGCGGCAGAGTGGAGCGAGAATTTTGCCGACCTGCTGGCACTGGAACAGCCGATCCATGTGAACATTGAGCGGGTGGATGAGAATACCCGCAAGATCACCATCGAGGGGGTAGAGGTATGAACATTCTGGCCGTGGACACCGCCGGAAAGACGGCGGGCGTGGCCCTGCTGCAGGATGACCGCCTGCTGTACGAGGTCTATCTGGACGCGGGCATGACCCACAGCGAGACGCTGATGCCGATGATCGACACCTGCCTGAAAACCTGCGGCATGACCTGCGCCGACATCGACCTGTATGGCGTGAACGCCGGCCCCGGCAGCTTTACCGGCCTGCGCATCGGTCTGGCCGCTGTCAAAGGCCTGGCCTTCCCCCGGGAGACGCTGTGCGCGCCGGTTTCCACGCTGGAAGCACTGGCAGCAGCCCACACCGGCGAGGGCACGGTGCTCTGTGCACTGGATGCCCGCCGCGCGCAGGTGTACAGCGCTGCGTTTGATCTGGCCACCCACCAGCGCCTGCTGGAGGACGATGCCCGCGCCGTGGCGGACCTTGCCCAATTTGTAGAAAATTGCAAAAAACCCCTGTTTTTTGTTGGTGATGGCGCATCTCTGTGCTATAATAAATACAGCAGTGTGCCGGGTGTGCTCGAAACGCCCCCGGCCCTGCGGGGCGGCCGGGCCGCTGCCGTGGCACTGGTGGCCAAGCAGATGGCCGAAGCCGGACAGGCAGTTCTGCCGGAGGCTCTGCTGCCGGATTACCACCGCCTGAGCCAGGCCGAGCGGGAGCGCGCCGAGCGCCTTGCCGCCGAGGCTGCCGCAAAAGCATAACGTCGTATCCGATAGAAATGGATCTATTGAAAATAAGGAGCGTGTTTTTATGACCCCGATGATCGTTGAGCATCCGCTGTTGCAGCACAAGATCAGCATCCTGCGCAACAAACAGACCGGCACCAAGGAGTTCCGTGACCTTGTTGGCGAAATCGCGACTCTGCTGTGCTACGAAGCCACCCGTGACCTGCCTCTGGAGGAAGTGGAGATCGAAACTCCCATCACCATGGCAAAGACCAAGGTCCTGGCAGGCCGTAAGCTGGCTCTGGTGCCCATCCTGCGCGCCGGCATGGGCATGCTGGACGGCATGCTGACCCTGCTGCCCGCCGCAAAGGTCGGCTTCATCGGCCTGTACCGCGACGAGGAGACCCTGCAGCCCGTGGAGTACTTCTGCAAGCTGCCCAAGGACATTGCAGAGCGCGACGTTCTGGTCCTGGACCCGATGCTGGCAACCGGCGGCAGCGCCATTGACGCCATCACCCAGATCAAGAAGCACGGTGCAAAGCGCATCAAGTTCATCGGCCTGATCGCAGCTCCGGAAGGCATCAAGGCTCTGCACGAGGCACACCCCGATGTGGACATCTACCTCGGTGCACAGGACGACCACCTGAACGAGAACGGCTACATCGTTCCCGGTCTGGGCGATGCCGGCGACCGTATCTACGGCACCAAGTAAATTTGATTGCACACATAACACAAAAGGAGCGGCTCCGCGCGGAGCCGCTCCTTTTGTGTTGTATGAAACCCTCTCAGTCAAAGCCTGATGGCACCGAAGGTGACTGAGAGGGTTCGTCTTTTTCAAATCTCGGCCAGAATGGCGTCGCCCATGGCGGTGCAGCCCAGGCAGGTGCAGCCCTCGCTCATGTTGTCGGCGGTGCGCAGGCCCTTGTCCAGCACCTTGTTCACGGCATTCTCGATGGCATCGGCCTCCTCGGTCATGCCGAAGGAGTAGCGCAGCATCATGGCAGCCGACAGGATGCAGGCGGTGGGGTTGACGATGTCCTTGCCGGCAATGTCGGGGGCGGAGCCGTGGATGGGCTCGTACAGGCCGCGGGTGCCGTCGCCCAGGCTGGAGGACGGGATCATGCCGATGGAACCGGTGATCATGGAAGCCTCGTCGGACAGGATGTCGCCGAACATGTTCTCGGTGACGATGACGTCGAACTGGGCAGGATTCTTCACGATCTGCATGGCGCAGTTGTCCACGAACATCTCGCTGTATTCCACGTCGGGGTACTCGGCCTGCAGGCGGTGCATCACGCTGCGCCACAGGCGGCTGGTGTCCAGCACGTTTGCCTTGTCCACGCAGCACAGCTTCTTGCGGCGCTTCTGGGCGGTCTCAAAGCCGATGCGGCCGATGCGCTCGATCTCGTGCTCGGAGTAGGGCATGGAGTCGATGGCCTGCTTCTCGCCGTTTTCCAGCGTGTGGGTCTCGTGATTGCCGAAGTACACGCCGCCGATGAGCTCACGCACGATGATAAAGTCGATGCCCTGCGCCACGATCTCCGGCTTCAGGGGGCTGGCCGGGGCCAGCTGGGGCCAGATCTTGGCCGGGCGGTTGTTGGAGTACAGGCCCATGCCGGCGCGCAGACGCAGCAGGCCCTTTTCCGGGCGCTGCTCCCCGGGCAGGCCCTCCCACTTGGGGCCGCCCACGGCACCCAGCAGCACGCTGTCGGCGGCCAGGCACTTGTCCAGCTCGTGCTGGGGCAGGGGGTCGCCGTATTTGTCGATGGCTTCACCGCCCATGGCGGCGTCGGTGTAGTGGAAGGTGTGGCCGTACTTTTCGGCCACCTTGTCAAGCACGCGGATGGTCTGCTTGACGATCTCCGGGCTGGAGCAGTCGCCCCAGATGACAGCAATGTTTTTTTCCATTGGTTGTTCCTCTTACTTCTTATTCTTGATGGACTTCATCAGTCCACCGGCGGAGATGATCTCCTGAATGAACGGCGGGAAGGGCTCGGCATGGAACACCTTGCCGTTGGTCTCGTCGGTGATCACGCCGGTGTCAAAATCGACGCTGACGGTGTCGCCCGCATTGATGGCATCCACAGCCTCCGGGCACTCCATGATGGGCAGACCGATGTTGATGCTGTTGCGGTAGAAGATGCGGGCAAAGCTCTTGGCAATGACCACCGAGATACCGGCGGTTTTGATGCACAGCGGTGCGTGCTCACGGGAGGAGCCGCAGCCGAAGTTCCAGCCGCCCACCATGATGTCGCCGTCCTTCACCTTCTTGACGAAGTCCTTGTCAATGTCCTCCATGCAGTGGCTGGCCAGCTCTTTGGCATCCTGCGTGTTCAGGTGGCGGGCCGGGATGATGACATCGGTATCCACGTTATCCGGGTATTTGAAAACAGAACCTTTTGCGTTCATTGTTGTGCTCCTTTCCGATCAGACCGTGCGGGGGTCGGTGATGCAGCCGGTTAGTGCGCTGGCAGCGGCGGTGGCGGGAGAAGCAAGGTAGACCTCGCTCTTTACATGGCCCATGCGGCCCACAAAGTTGCGGTTGGTGGTGGAAACGCAGCGCTCGCCCTCGGCCAGAATGCCCATGTAGCCGCCCAGACAGGGGCCGCAGGTGGGGGTGGACACGATGCAGCCTGCATCAATAAAGGCAGTGGTCCAGCCGCGCAGGATGCATTCCTTGTAAACGGCCATGGTGGCGGGGATGATGATGCCGCGCACGCCCTTGGCAATGTGCTTGCCCTTGAGCACGTTGTAGGCGGCTTCCATGTCCTCCAGACGGCCGTTGGTGCAGCTGCCGATCACAACCTGATCGATCTTGATGTCCTTGCCCTCGCTGGCAAGGTGGGTGTTCTCGGGCAGGTGGGGGTAGCTGACGGTGGGTTCCAGCTTGTCCAGATCGATCTCAATGGTCTTTTCGTACTCGGCATCCGGGTCGGCCTCAAAGAACACCGGCTCACGCTGGCTGCGGCCCTTGAGGTAAGCCTTGGTCACATCGTCTACGGGGAAGATGCCGTTCTTGGCACCGGCCTCGATGGCCATGTTGCAGATGCACAGGCGGTCGTCCATCGTCAGGCTGGCAACGCCCGGGCCGGTGAACTCCATGGATTTGTACAGCGCACCGTCCACACCGATCATGCCGATGATGTGCAGGATCAGGTCTTTGCCGGAGACGCGGGGGCCGAACTTGCCCTTGAGCACGAACTTGATGGCAGAGGGTACCTTGAACCATGCCATGCCGGTGGCCATGCCTGCGGCCATATCGGTGGAGCCGACGCCGGTGGAGAAGGCACCCAGTGCACCATAGGTGCAGGTGTGGCTGTCTGCACCGATCACGCAGTCACCTGCGGTCACAATGCCTTTTTCCGGCAGCAGGGCGTGCTCAATGCCCATCTGGCCCACATCATAGAAGTTGAGGATGTCGTATTTGTTGGCGAACTCGCGGCACTGCTTGGACTGGGTGGCGCTCTTGATGTCCTTGTTGGGCACAAAGTGGTCCAGCACGATGGCAATGTGCTCTTTGTCGAACACACCGTCAAAACCGGCCTTTTCAAACTCGTTGATGGCAACCGGGGTGGTGATGTCGTTGCCCAGCACGATGTCCAGCTTTGCATTGATGAGCTGGCCTGCCTTGACCTCGGCAAGACCGGCATGTGCGGCAAGAATTTTCTGCGTCAGGGTCATTCCCATGATGGTACTCTCCTTTTATATTTATAGGCGGCTCGCCCTCTCCGTCTGCTCCCGCTGGTCGCATCCACCTCCCCCAAAGTGGGAGGCCTTGGCAGTCCACGCAAAGTTACCGGTTTCGCCAGAGGCTCTCCCTTTGGGAGAGCTGTCACCGCAGGTGACTGAGAGGGCGAGGATGTTACTTATTATTGATCGCGCTCACCAGTGCCTTGATACCGGCCACGATGATATCGGTGTCGGTGCCGGCACCCCAGGTGACGGTGTTATCGCCCCAGACAAGGCCGACGTAGGAGGCGGCGCGGGAGGTGGAGCCTTCGTCCAGACTGTGCTCGGAGTAGGTCTCGAGGTGGAACTCCATGCCGGTGGCGCTCTGGATGGCGTTTGCCACAGCGTCCAGACGGCCATTGCCCACCGAGGTGACCACCTTGCGCTGACCGTTCAGCTCCAGCGTGACGGTGGCGGTGATGCCGCTCACCTGTGCAAAGTGGGCTTCCAGAACGTTGAGCGGCTTGCAGCGGTTGAGGAAGGCATCCTCGAAGATGTGCAGCACCTCGTTTGCGCTCAGCTCCTTGTGGCTGTGGTCGGAAACGCTCTTGACCTTGTAGCCCAGCGCCTCGCGCATTTTGGGCGGCAGGTTGTAGCCGTAGTTCTGTTCCAGCACAAAGCCGATGCCGCCCTTGCCGCTCTGGCTGTTGATGCGGATAACATCGGCATCGTAGGTGCGTCCGATGTCGTGGGGGTCAACGGGGATGTAGGGGCAGGTCCAGCGGTGTTCGCCATGCTCCTTGCGGAAAGCCATGCCCTTTGCAATGGCATCCTGATGGCTGCCGGAGAAGGCGGCAAACACCAGCTGACCGGCGTAGGGGGTGCGCTCGTAAATGTGCATCCGGGTCACCCGCTCGTAGGTGGCGCAGATGTCCGGCATATCGGAGAAGTCCAGCTTGGGGTCCACGCCGTGGCTGTACATGTTCATTGCCAGCGTCACGGCATCCACGTTGCCGGTGCGCTCGCCGTTGCCGAACAGGCAGCACTCCACGCGCTGTGCACCGGCCAGCACGGCCAGCTCTGCGCAGGCCACGCCGGTGCCGCGGTCGTTGTGGGGATGGGTGGAGATGATCACGCTGTCGCGGTATTTCAGGTGCTTGTCGCAGTACTCGATCTGGTTTGCGTAGACGTGCGGCATGCTCATTTCCACGGTAACGGGCAGGTTGATGATCATGGGGCGGTCCGGGGTGGGCTGCATGATGTCCAGCACGGCGTTGCACACATCCACCGCATAGTCCACCTCGGTGCCGGTAAAGCTCTCGGGGCTGTACTCGAACAGGAAGTTGCCCTCATACTCCTCGCTCAGCTGCTTGACCAGCTTTGCGCCGTCGGTGGCGATCTGCTTGATCTCCTCCTTGCTCTTGTGGAACACCTGCTCGCGCTGGGCCACAGAGGTGGAATTGTAGAAGTGGATCACCGCGCGGGGTGCGCCCTTGACGGCCTCGAAGGTCTTGCGGATGATGTGGTCACGGCACTGGGTCAGCACCTGCACGGTGACATCCTCGGGGATCATGTTCTTTTCGATCAGGGTGCGCAGGAACTCATACTCGGTGTCGCTGGCGGCAGGAAAGCCCACCTCGATCTCCTTGAAGCCGATCTTTACCAGCATCTGGAAGAACTCCAGCTTTTCCTCAAGGCTCATGGGCACGATCAGGGCCTGATTGCCGTCGCGCAGGTCCACACTGCACCATGCGGGGGCTTTTTCAATGTGATCCTTCTTTACCCAGCTGTCATAGCCTGCGGGTACCGGGTAGTAACCCGGAGCGTACTTGGTTGCGTCCATCATAATGTGCGTCCTCCTAAACGATTTACACTTCTTGCTCCATGCTCTTTGTGAGCGTCCTCGCCCTCTCAGTCTCACATTCGTTCGACAGCTCCCCCAAAGGGGGGAGCCCTTGGCAAAACCGAAAACTTTGCCGTACTGCCAAGGCCTCTCACTTTGGGAGAGGTGGCACGGCGTAAGCCGTGACGGAGAGGGCAAGCCTGCTTCCAAAAGGCAGATATACGAAAAGGCTCTCGTCTTTCAAGGCGAAAACCTTGAGAGACGAGAGCCTGTAAAGTTCAAACTACAGGGCACCCGTGGTACCACTCTCTTTGCTGCGCCTTTGGGCACAGCCGCTTTGCACGATCGGCTTTTTGCGGCGAATCGCTGTCCTTGTAACGGTGGACATCCGTCAGAGCCTACTTGTGTGTTCAGCCCTGCCGCTCAGGGGCCAGTAACCGAAACCCTCTGCACCCGCCTTGCACCACCCGGCGGCTCTCTGTACGCAGAAGAAATTCGTTTTTTCCCCGTCAACGCATTTGTGCTTTTTTCAAAGTGGACTAAGTTTAGCATGATTCGCGGGCAGTGTCAAGCAATCTGGCTCATTCTCAAAATGAAACAATTTCACAAAAGAAGGGGCAGAATTTCCCAAAATTGTGCACGGGTCGATTCGATGCATTTTTCGGTCGATTCGTGTCAAACGAATGCCCGGGGGGAGCTACGGGTGTATGATAGGATCAAAGATAGAACAGAGGAGGTACACCCTACATGAAACTACGTACCCGTAAATTCCTTGCCGGGCTGCTGAGCCTTGGCCTGCTGCTGCAGGCGGCAAGCCCCCTCAGCGCACTGGCGGCAGAGGATGCTCCCGTGGCGACGCATACTCTGACCGTTACGGTGGGCAATACTACTTACAACCTGACGGCGAATGGTGGAACTGTCAGCTCTGACGAGACATGGCCTTTAGGTTATCCCGCCGTGTCTTATGACGATGGCTTTGCGTTTGAAGGCGGCTTTAATGGCGATGTAACCCTTAACGGTGGAGAAAACGTCACCATCAAGGGTGAATCTTACGCCGTGAATGGTAGCCTGAATGCAACTGTCAATGATCTGACCGTCACAAAATCCGATTCCGGCACTGATGCTGCGATTCGCGGTGATGCAACGATTACTAGCGCTGGTGATGTGAGAATCAGCGGCAACCTTGACTATAATAACATCAGCTTGGTAAATCAGGCTGTTGAAGGCAAGCTGACTGTGAACAGCGCACAGGATGTGAGCATTGACGGCATCCTCAACGGCGGTGCAGATATCAACTGTCAGACCCTTTCTCTGAATTGCGGAAACGGCTCGACCGTCAGCGGAACCCTGACCGTGCACAATGCGCAAAAAATTCAGGCTACCGCTTTTGCTATTTATGGCGTAATCGGCGACAGGGGTAAAGCAGGCAAGCTGGTACTTGATCACTGCACTGGTGCGGTCACGCTTTGCAATACCTACGGTTATGAGGCAGTTCAGGCAGGCACGGTGGAGGTAAGGAATCTGCCGACTGGTTACGTTGCCCGCTATTATGCAGGCAGCTCCGAGGCCGAGAGCACTGAGACCCAGGACGCGAATGATTGTGCAAGATACTCTTATTTCAGAATCGAGTATGTGAATCCGAGCAACAAGACGCTCACGCTGACGAATGCCAAGGCTTACACGGATGCAGCGTACACCACGGAGCTGATCAATGCAACGAGCGCAAACGGCACTTCTACCTATCATGTGGACGAGGGCAAGACAGTCTACGTCAAGGCTGTTGCACCGGGCGAAGGCCAGTGGAAGTTTGGTGGCTGGATAGACCGTGAAGAAACCAGCGAAAAAATCACTGTTACCGTGACCGAAGATATGACCCTGACTGCTAAATGGGTAGAACGGACCACCCATACTCTTACCCTGAAGTATGCCGAAGCCTATGAGGGCGAAACCAAGTTGGTTGGCACTGCTGGTGAAAATGGCACCACTACTTATAAGGTGGAAAACGGCAAAGAACTGACCATCAAGGCTGTTGCACCGGGCGAAGGCCAGTGGACGTTTAAGGGCTGGACTGGCAGCGAAGAGACCAGCGAAAATATCACCGTTACTGTGAACAAAAACATGACCCTGACTGCTAACTGGGTCAAGGAAATCCCTGAACCTGATGAAGGGGTCAACTACGGCATCAAAGTCACGATAGGCAATAATCCTCCCATTGAAGTGACCAGCGAAAACTGCGGGCACATTCTTGAAGTCGGAAACGACAAGCTCACCTATGACCCGGATACCCACACCCTGACCGGTACCGGCAGCTTTGGCAAGATGAAGGTCGAGATCACTGACGATCTCGAGGATAAGGTGGATGTGGTACTGAGCAATGCGAACGGTGCTGTGGTAAATGGCAGCCTGACCGTTACCGGCGCACAGGATGTGAAGGTAACGGGCGTATCCTCCACCGCCCTTATCACGGGGGACGCTACTATTACCTGCGCCGGTGACATCCTGATGGATAATACCGGTTCTGGCAATGTGCTGGGTTATGGTGACCACGGCAATCTCGATGTTCAGAGCGCACAGAATGTGACCATCCATGGTGAGGGCCGTACAAGCACCGATGAAGATGGAAACAGCTATACCATCTATGGCAGAGCCGAGATTGAGTGCAGCGGTAATGTGGAGATCACCAGCCAGAATGGCGGTGCAGTTTGGGACCCGGTCGTGATCACCAAGGCGGCTAATGTGACGATCACTGCAAACCAGCGCGCTGTCTGGGATTCGCGCAGTTACCTCGATTCGTCCATCAATTGCAGTGGTGAAGTGAAGATCACAAGTAAGAATGCTGCGGCACTCCATGATGGCAAGCTGACGATCACTGGCGCAACAGACGTGACCATTTCTGGTAAGCGAGACGAAGGAGCAACCATTGGCGGTGATGCTGAAATCACCTGCTCTGGTGATGTGGTGCTGGAAAACAAGGGCACTGGCGCTGTAGTGGAGAGCAAACTGGTCTACAAACAGAATCCTGCCAAGGGTTATGAGGTGAAGACCGGCGAGAATGCTGAAAGTGCAACGGTTGCTTATACGGACGAAGAAGGCACAACTTCTTACACTGTGCCGAACACTGAGACGAATCCTGAGACGAATCCTGTACCTTCGTACATCTCCATTACCGCTGTGGGCACTCCTCCTGTCGTGCCCGGCGATGACGACTTTACCGGCGGCGATTCCGGCGCAGGCGGCGCTGTTGCAGCCGTTCTGGTGGGCGGCGCAGCAGTCTGGGGCGGCTACGAGATCGCTACCCGGGTGATCCTGCACAACATCCTGCCCGAGGGCGCAGAGATCCCCGCAAACCGCGGCCAGCTGGCACTGCTGGTGTGGAACACCGCAGGCAGACCTGAACCTGTGAACACCCCGGCTTTTGCGGATGTGGCAGATGCCGACACCGCCAAGGCAGCCCAGTGGTGCGTGGAGCAGGGCCTGCTGGATGCCAAGAGCGAGAGCACCTTCAAGCCGGAAGGCTGGATGCCCAAGTTCAAGACCATTGAAGTGTGGGAAAAGGCATTCCCAAAACAGTAAACCCATGCTGAACCAAAGAGAGCAGCTTCGGCTGCTCTCTTTTTGTATGCAGAGGGGACCTTTGTTAACAAACTGCTAAGTTTTTGGAAAGTTCTGCTCGAATTGCTGTTGCGCCCGGTTTTACTGTGCTATACTACTTGCATCAGGAACCAAAGGAGGAATTGCCACATGAAAGAAGTCAAACCTTCCAAAAAGCCGCTGGCGATCTACTACGCCATCGTGCTGGCGGTCCTGCTGCTGCTCAACCTTGTGCTGCTGCCGTGGATGAGCGAGCGTCAGGTGGAGGAAGTGGACTATGGTACCTTTATGACCATGACCGAGGAAAAGAACATCGGCCGTGTGGATATCGAATCCAACCAGATCATTTTTACCGATAAAGAGGAAAAGCAGGTCTACAAGACCGGCCTGATGAACGACCCGGAGCTTACCCAGCGCCTGTATGATGCTGGAGCGCAGTTTTCCAGCGAGATCGTGGAGCAGGGCTCGCCGGTGCTCAATTTCCTGATCTGGTTCCTGCTGCCCATCCTGTTGTTCAGCTTCATCGGCAACCAGATGAACAAAAAGCTGATGGAAAAGGCCGGCGGCGGCCCGGGGTCTATGATGTTCGGCGGCGTGGGCAAGTCCAACGCCAAGGTCTATGTGCAGTCCACCCACGGCATCCGCTTTGCGGATGTGGCCGGTGAGGATGAAGCCAAGGAAAACCTGCAGGAAATCGTGGATTACCTGCACGACCCCGGCAAGTACGAGAGCATTGGCGCATCCATGCCCAAGGGCATCCTGCTGGTTGGCCCTCCGGGCACCGGCAAGACCATGCTGGCCAAGGCCGTGGCAGGCGAATCCAACGTGCCCTTCTTCTCCATTTCCGGTTCCGAATTCGTGGAGATGTTCGTGGGCATGGGTGCATCCAAGGTGCGCGACCTGTTCCGGCAGGCCAAGGAAAAGGCCCCCTGCATCGTGTTCATCGATGAGATCGATGCCATCGGTCAGAAGCGCAACAGCGGCAATCTCGGCGGCAACGACGAGCGTGAGCAGACTTTGAACCAGCTGCTCACCGAGATGGACGGCTTTGAGGGCAACACCGGTGTCATCATTCTGGCGGCCACCAACCGCCCGGATTCTCTGGACCCGGCCCTGACCCGTCCCGGACGCTTTGACCGCCGCGTGCCTGTGGAGCTGCCCGACCTCAAGGGCCGCGAAGAGATTTTGAAAGTGCACGCCAAAAAGGTGTCGCTGGCCCCGGGCATCGACTTCAACACCGTGGCCCGCATGGCCTCCGGCGCCTCCGGTGCGGAACTTGCCAACATCGTCAACGAAGCAGCTCTGCGCGCTGTGCGTGCAGGCCGCAAGAGCGTGACGCAGGCCGATCTGGAAGAGAGCATCGAGGTGGTCATTGCAGGCTACCAGAAGAAGAACTCCATCCTCACCGATAAGGAAAAGTGCATCGTGGCCTACCACGAGATCGGCCATGCACTGGTGGCGGCTAAGCAATCCAACTCTGCCCCTGTGCAGAAGATCACCATTATCCCCCGCACCTCCGGCGCACTGGGCTACACCATGCAGGTGGACGAGGGCAACCACTACCTGATGAGCAGGGAAGAGCTGGAAAACAAGATTGCCACCCTCACCGGCGGACGCGCCGCCGAGGAAGTGGTGTTCCAGTCCATTACCACCGGTGCCTCCAACGATATCGAGCAGGCCACCAAGCTTGCCCGCGCCATGCTTACCCGCTACGGCATGAGCAAGGACTTTGACATGGTGGCGCTGGAGACCGTGAACAACCAGTATCTGGGCGGCGACACCTCGCTGGCCTGCTCGGCCCAGACCCAGCGCGAGATCGACCAGAAGGTGGTGGAGCTGGTCAAGGCCCAGCACGAAAAGGCTGTCCAGATTTTGACCGATAACCGCGCCAAGCTGGACGAGCTGGCACAGTATCTGTACCAGAAGGAGACCATCACCGGCGAGGAATTCATGGAGATCCTGAACCGGGAACCGGCACAGGCCCAGTGACCCCGGCAGCAGAGCTTCCAAAAAATTTTTATAGCCTGCTGCAATAATCCCGCCGCCGCATCCGTTTATAAGACAGATGCGGCGGTTTTGTATTACACCGCATGGCAGACCATGGTTTTCCACAAAACAAAAATGTGCGGTGCAAAACCGCCGTCAACGGAGGTATTCCAAATGAAACTGAACCATAAATTTGTCCGTACCGTCACCACCACCGCTGCAGTGCTGGGCGCTGCCGCCATGCTGAGCGTGGGCGCATTTGCCGCAGAGGCAGACATCAACGACCCTGCTGCCGCAGGCTATCTGCCCCCGCAGGAGCAGATGGTGCAGGGGGATATCGCCCTGCACAGCGCCGATGTGGCGATCGGCGAAAAGGACCCCACCTACGGCGGATACGGCGCACCGGAGGGGAACCCCATTCAGGGCAACATCATGCTGATCTCCGGCGATGAGCTGGCCGCCCCGTCCGCAGATGAAACGGCGAAAAAGAGCGAGGCCCGCTACACCGTCAAGGGCCTGTTCGGCAGAGAAGTGCTGTACACTGCCCGCCAGAAGGACAGTGTGCTGACGCTGGATGTGCCCGCCGGTTCTGCTACCTTCCGCACCACCGTGCAGGACATGCAGACCCTGCTGAACGAGGGTGTGAGCACGCTGGTGGTCCAGACTGAGAAGGGCTCCACCACCCTGAACCTGTCCCTGCTGGTGGAGGGCCAGAAGGGCACCGACCGCGTGGTGCTGCGCCGACTGGGCGAAAACACCTTCCTCACCGTGGGCCTGCGCTGCCGCCGCGATTTGATCGTGGGGCGCTGACCGCTGAGATCAAATGATGAAAGGGCTGCTGCACGCAGGGATGTGCAGCGGCCCTTTTTGCGCTTTTCTGTTAAGTTTTTGAAAATTTGCGCAGATGTCTTTGCAAAGTCTGCCGGGAGATGTTATAGTTAAATTGAAACAGTATGTATTCCCGATAGAAAGGAAAAAACGCCATGGAGCATTTTGTGGAGTTTGAGGACGTTTGCAAATATTATCAGACCGGCAGTGTGAAGATCGCCGCCGCAGACCACCTGAATTTTTATGTGGACAAAGGCGAGTTCTGCATCATCGTGGGGCCCTCCGGCGCAGGCAAGACCACCCTGCTGAACATCCTTGGCGGCATGGACAGCTGCGACGAGGGCAACGTCTGGCTGGACGGCCAGAACGTGAGCCATTTTACCGCCAGAGAGCTGACCACCTACCGCCGGTACGATGTGGGCTTTGTGTTCCAGTTCTACAACCTTGTGCAGAACCTGACCGCACTGGAGAACGTGGAGCTGGCCAGCGAGATCTGCCGCGACCCGCTGGACCCCAAAGAGACCCTGCGCAGCGTGGGTCTGGGAGAGCGGCTGAACAACTTCCCGGCCCAGCTTTCCGGCGGCGAGCAGCAGCTGCATGTAAAGGTGCTGCAGAGATCCTGCTGGGTGGTGTCATGCATAAGGCTGTCACCTTGATGACTCCTAAGGGAATCCTGCTTACACTGGAACTGAAAGACATCCGGATTGAAGGAAATCAGGTGACCTGTGCAATTCAGAAGGATGCAGGAGATGATCCTGATACTACAAACGGAATCCTAGTCTATGCCACAGTGCAGAAGACAAAAGAACCGGGAATCATCCTCGACGGAGGTGTTGGTGTGGGAAGGGTAACAAAAGCCGGACTTTCCCAGAAAATCGGGGAAGCAGCTATTAATCCTGTGCCAAAGGCCATGATTTTGCGTGAAGCCACAGAAATCGCTGAGAAATATGATTATGAGGGTGGTCTAAAGATTATCATCTCCGTTCCTGAAGGTGTAGAGATTGCAAAGAAAACCTTTAATCCCCGTCTGGGAATTGTGGGAGGAATCTCCATTCTGGGAACTTCCGGGATCGTAGAACCTATGAGTGAAGCTGCTCTTGTACAGAGTATCAATGTAGAGATGAAGCAGCATTTTTCCCAGGGAGAAGAATATCTTCTGGTAACACCGGGAAATTACGGGGCAGATTATCTGCGGGAGCATATGGATCTCCCTTATGAAAAAAATATTAAATGCAGCAATTATGTAGGTGAGACCATTGACATGGCAATTGATATGGGAGTTAAGGGAATCCTTTTCATCGCCCATATTGGAAAGTTTGTAAAAGTTGCAGCAGGGATCATGAATACCCATTCCCACAGTGCAGATGCCAGGATGGAAGTGCTGGCATCCAATGCGATCCGGGCAGGAGCATCGTTGGAGTGTGCAAAGGAAATCCTGAATGCATCTACTACAGATGAAGCAATAGACATTCTGGAAAAATATCAGATACTTCAGAAGACCATGAAAGAGATCCTGGACAGGATCCAGTTTTATTTAAATCACAGATCCTATGAGCAGATCCTTCTGGGGGCAGTGATTTTTAATAATACTTATGGGTATCTGGGGCAGACTGCAGATGCAGAGAAGCTGATAAAGCTGATTAATGCACAGAATGATGAGGCACAGTAAAGATCCTATCGCAAAGGCGATTTTAACCGAATCAAGTAAGTCCCCTGCTTCAATTGCGAAAAGCAATAAGCAGTGGGTGGGGACTTGCTTGTATCAGGAGGAGTGCAAGCTCCTTCTGATAAA
>ENA-UPTB01001606-UPTB01001606.1-human-gut-metagenome-genome-assembly--contig:-NODE-1606-length-18689-cov-2.865356_pt1 | contig 18689 bp, 13 predicted proteins | sample MGYA00250046_ERZ773369 | MGnify/ENA primary metagenome ERZ773369 (study PRJEB29103, sample SAMN06111938) | human gut metagenome | biome: human gut; feature: ankylosing spondylitis patient; material...
AACCTGGCTGCTTTTATCAATGTAGGATACGATGCGGTAAAGTCCGTCTTCGACGATGCCATTGTCATCGTCCATCTGGACAATGGATATGACAACGAATTGTATACCTGGTTCTTTGATGAACTGAGAGCCAATGGCGGTAAGTGGGATATGATAGGCATGTCGCTCTATCCTTACTGGACGATGCTCGAGCACAAGGAATATACAGCTGATAGAACTATCACCGAGTGTATTGCCAATATTAATAGTGTAGCCCGGAAATACAACTGTGACGTGATGGTGGTGGAAACCGGCATGGAGTGTGCCGACGACAAAGGGAATCTGGCAAGTGCTTCCGTGCTGGCAGAAGGGAAACGCCAACTGGCACGTATCCTGAAAGAGTGCAAGGAGAATACCGGCGGACGCTGCAAGGGCGTGTTCTACTGGGAACCGGAATGCAGGCCGAACCAATATCGGCTGGGGGCATTCACTGAAGACGGCCGCCCCACTGTGATAATGGATGCTTTTAAATAATTATATTAACAAAATCTTTTAAAGAAGAATGAGAAAGACAATACTTATCTTTTCCTGCTGCGCTTTTTTTGCCTTGGCGGCAATGGCGCAGCGTACAGAAGCATTGTTGGAAAAGAACTGGAAGTTCACCAAGGGAGATGTTCCCGAAGCAACACAAACAAATTTAGACGACAGTAAGTGGGAAACAGTGACCATTCCTCATGATTGGGCCATCTTTGGTCCGTTCGACCGCAACAACGATTTGCAGGAGGTAGCGGTTACGCAAGACCTTGAAAAACAAGCTTCCGTAAAGACCGGGCGTACCGGAGGGTTGCCTTATGTGGGTGTCGGTTGGTATCGTACGGCTTTTGATGCTTCTGCAGACAAGCAGGTCACTCTGGTTTTCGATGGTGCTATGAGTGAGGCTCGGGTCTATGTCAATGGGAAAGAAGCTTGTTTCTGGCCTTTCGGGTATAACTCTTTTCATTGCGATGTTACCGGTTTGCTGAATGCCGACGGTAAAAACAATGTGCTGGCTGTCCGTCTGGAAAACAGACCCCAGTCCTCCCGTTGGTATCCGGGGGCGGGATTGTATCGCAATGTCCGCCTAGTTACTACGGAACGTGTTCATGTTCCGGTTTGGGGTACACAGCTCACCACACCGCATGTTTCTGCTGAATACGCTTCCGTGCGTCTGCGTACTACAATACGGAATGCCGGTGATGCGGATGTTCGTATTTCTACTGATATTATTGCGCCGGACGGTAAGATAGTAGCCCGTAAGGATAATAGCCGGAAAATTAATCACGGACAGCCATTTGAGCAGAATTTTCTGATAAATGCTCCGTCTCTGTGGTCCCCTGAGACACCTTATTTATATAAGGCAGTATCTAAGATTTATGTAGATGGCAAACAGACTGACGAATATACCACGCGTTTTGGTATCCGCAGCATTGAGATTATAGCTGATAAGGGATTCTTCCTGAATGGTAAGCACCGTAAATTCCAGGGGGTATGCAATCACCACGATTTGGGCCCGTTGGGTGCGGCTGTCAATGTGGCTGCTCTTCGCCGTCAGTTGACATTATTGAAGGATATGGGATGTGATGCAGTCCGTACCTCCCACAATATGCCTACACCCGAATTGGTGGAACTCTGTGACGAGATGGGCTTTATGATGATGTTGGAACCTTTCGATGAATGGGATATTGCCAAATGTGAGAATGGTTATCACCGCTATTTCAACGAATGGGCAGAAAAGGATATGGTAAACATGCTGCATCATTATCGGAACAATCCTTGTGTGGTAATGTGGAGTATAGGAAATGAGGTTCCTACCCAATGTAGTCCCGAGGGCTACAAAGTGGCTTCTTTCCTGCAGGATATTTGCCATCGCGAAGACCCTACACGCCCCGTTACTTGCGGTATGGACCAGGTAACTTGCGTGCTTGCCAACGGGTTTGCGGCAATGATTGATGTACCCGGTCTTAATTATCGGGCTCACCGTTATGTGGAGTCTTATGAGACTCTTCCACAGAATATTGTGCTCGGTTCGGAGACGGCTTCCACTGTAAGTTCTCGTGGTGTCTATAAATTTCCCGTACAGAAGGGTGCCAGTGTGATGTATGATGACCATCAGTGCTCCGGTTATGATGTGGAGTGTTGTTCCTGGTCGAATCTTCCCGATGAGGATTTTGCTTTGTCTGATGATTATGACTGGACAATCGGACAGTTCGTCTGGACGGGCTTTGATTATTTGGGTGAGCCTTCTCCTTATAGTACGGATTCCTGGCCCAGCCACAGCTCCGTTTTCGGTACCATAGACTTGGCAAGCCTCCCCAAAGACCGTTTCTATCTGTACCGCAGCCTATGGAACAAGCAGGCAAATACCTTGCATGTCCTTCCGCACTGGACGTGGCCGGGCAGGGAAGGGGAGAATACTCCGGTTTTTGTTTACACCAGCTATCCCAGTGCCGAACTGTTCGTCAACGGAAAGAGTTATGGCAAACAACGGAAACTTACTGCTGATGAAAGCCGTGCTTTGGAAGGTCAGGACTCCCTTGCTTTGCAGCGTCGCTATCGCTTGATGTGGATGGATGTTCCTTATGAACCGGGCGAAGTGAAAGTGGTGGCTTATGATGTTTCCGGCAATCCTGCAGAAGAAAAGGTGATTCGTACCGCTGGCAAGCCCCATCATCTGGAGCTGGTTGCCGACCGCACGCACTTGTCTGCCGATGGTAAGGACCTGGCATATATCACAGTCCGTGTCGTGGATAAGGACGGTAACCTTTGTCCGGCAGACAGCCGCATGGTAAACTTCTCGGTGAAGGGTGCCGGAAAATATCGCGCTGCTGCCAATGGAGATGCTACCAGCCTCGATTTGTTCCATCTGCCCAAGATGCCGGCTTTCAGCGGTCAGCTGACGGCTATTGTGCAGAGTGGCGAGCAAGCCGGTGAGATTGTGTTTGAGGCAAGGGCTAAAGGATTGAAGTCCGGAAAGCTGGTACTTTATACTTCAGAGAAATAAATAGCACTATTTGCTTCCACTCTACCACACCTGCTCTGTAACCCTTTGTTCATCGGTGTTTGAGGTGCGGTGGAAGCAACAGAAAAAGGTGGAAGCAAATTTTGCTTCCACCTCTGTTTTTAGGGCCGATATGATGTTAACTTGTTGTAATGTAACAAGTTAATATCATGTCGGCCATTTTGTTAATATCGTGTTAATGGCATATTAATATTGTGCAGACACGTTATTCATATCCTGAAAGTATGTTGCTTGGTTCATACATGCATGGCATTTCTTCAGTAAAAGCTTTGTGTTTCTTTTGTTTTGTCTTGATGTTGTGTAGTACTTAACGGTCGTAAAGCGATTTGTTGACGGCCGTAAAGCGATCTGTCAACGGCCATCGACAAATCGCCTAACGGCCGTTAGGCGGTGAAAATCTCTGTACTTTAGCAGAATAAACATATATGTTATGTGCAAGAATGCCACATGTAGAGTGGAGAGAAGCGCTGTATTATGATATATCAAGTGATTTTTCTATCTTGTGCAACCGCATGCAATCGTTTGCACTGTTCGTTTTCCACATTTTACACTCTCTTTATACTTTACTAAAGTAATAAAGCATATTTTTGTTGCGTCATGCTTTAGGTACTTGAAAGACGTTAGAAAGCGAAAGTACGAAAATTATTTTTCGAATAATATATATAGGTAATTAATATTGTTAACTTTAATTTATTAAATGCATGAAGCAAGTTAATCTTAGAATCTGTCAAACGATTCTTACCCTAATGTTAGGGTTATTCTTGTCTGTAGGCGCTTATGCACAGAACATCACCGTGAAAGGGCATGTAAAAGATGCTTTGGGAGGAGTGATAGGCGCAAATGTAGTGGAAAAAGGAAATTCCACGAATGGTACAATCACTGACCTTGATGGTAATTTTACATTGACAGTTCCTCAGGGAGCTACGTTGGTCGTGTCTTTTATCGGATACAAGACGCAAGAAGTAGCTGCTGCTCCTTCAGTAATTATTACATTACAAGATGATGCGGAATTGTTGGGCGAGGTGGTCGTAATTGGTTACGGTACAGCCAAAAAGAATGATTTGACTGGGTCTGTTACGGCTATTAGTGCAGATAAAATGGTAAAAGGTGCTGTTACATCTGCTACTGATATGTTGGTTGGTAAAGCTGCCGGTGTAAGTGTGATTACTGACGGTGGTGCTCCGGGAGCTGGTGCTACAATTCGTGTGCGTGGCGGTTCTTCTATGTCTGCATCCAATAATCCGTTGATTGTTATTGACGGTGTGCCTGTAGATGACGGTGGTATTAATGGTATGTCAAATCCTTTGGCTACTGTCCATCCCAATGATATTGAGACTTTTACTATTTTGAAAGATGCTTCTGCAACAGCCATTTATGGTTCTCGTGCATCTAACGGTGTTATTATTATTAATACTAAAAAAGGAAAGTCTGGACGTGTACAAGTTGGTTATAGCGGTACATTCTCTATTAATACAAGACCCAATAAAGTAGATGTAATGTCTGCAAATGAATTTAGAGAATTTGTGACTTCTAAATTCGGTGAATCAAGTGCTCAGTTTAAAGCATTAGGTCAGGCAAATACTGATTGGCAGGATGAAATATTCAAAACCTCTTTCAGTACAGACCACAATGTTAATGTTTCTGGTGCTATACCACACATGCCCTATCGTGTATCAGTTTCTTATACCAATGAAAATGGTATATTGAAGACTTCTAATATGGAGCGTTTGACTGGTGCTATTAGCTTGAATCCTAATTTCTTTGATAAGAAATTGAATATTCAGTTGAATGTGAAAGGTATTTATAATACAAACCGTTTTGCAGATACTGGTGCAATAGGTATGGCGACGCAATATGATCCGACACAGCCTATTTACATGGATGGAAATCCCTATGGTAACGGCTACTTTATGTATATGAAAAGTGGCAATAATCCTACACCGGTTGATATTGGTTTGGCTAATCCCGTTTCTATTTTAGATTCAAAGCATGACGAATCAACTGTTTATAGAAGTATTGGTAATGCACAAATTGACTATAAGTTTCATTTCCTGCCCGAATTGAGAGCAAACTTGAATTTAGGTTACGACGTGTCTAAGAGTGAAGGTGATGTTATTATAGAAGATAATGCTCCTATGACTTGGTGCCAAGGTAACTATAAAACTGGTTTTGGGGAAAATAGCAGCTATTATCAATTGAAGCGGAATACATTGCTGGATTTCTATTTGAATTATGCTAAAGAGTTTGGTGCACATCATGTCGATGTTATGGGCGGTTATTCTTGGCAGCATTTCTATAATTCTACATGGACCAAATATCCTTATTCTACAGTAAAAGCTGAAGAAACTGGTAAGGAATTCTATAAGGATATGGAAGATTATTCAACTGAAAACTATCTTGTTTCTTTCTTTGGGCGTTTGAATTATACATTATTGAATCGTTATTTGGTGACATTTACCTTGCGTAATGATGGTTCTTCACGTTTCAATAAAGACAATCGTTGGGGATTATTTCCTTCAGTTGCTTTGGCATGGAAGATGAAAGAAGAGAATTTCTTGAAGGGAGTGGATTGGCTTTCTGATTTGAAGTTGCGTTTGGGCTATGGTATTACTGGTCAGCAAAACCTGAATAATGGTGACTATCCTTATATGGCTCGCTATATGTATTCCAAAGCTGGAGCAAATTATTATTTTGGTAATAACAAGTATTCATTGATTGCTCCTCAAGCTTATGATGAAAACTTGAAATGGGAAGAAACTACAACTTACAATATTGGATTGGATTTCGGTGTATTGAACAACAAATTGACAGGTACTCTTGATTTGTATTATCGTAAAACTGATGATTTGCTGAATACGGTTACAGCTCCTGCCGGTACAAACTTTAGTAACCAGTTGTTGACGAATGTAGGTACATTGGAGAATAAAGGTATTGAACTTACTTTGACGGCTCATCCTATCACGACAAAAGATTGGGACTGGACATTGAGTTATAACATCTCTTATAATAAAAATGAAATTACCAAATTGACATTTAATGATGACCCGGCTTATAAAGGTGTGATTCATACTGGTATTGATGGAGCAACCGGTTATAATATCATGATAAATGCTGTTGATCATCCTTATAATTCATTCTATGTATGGGAACAACTTTATGATAAGGCTGGAAATCCGATAGAAGGTGCTTATGTTGATCAAAATGGGGATAATAAAATAGACGAAGAAGATTTGGTCGCTTACAAAAAGTCTGCTCCTGACGTATTTATGGGATTAACTTCTCAATTGTCTTATAAGAATTGGGATTTGTCATTTGCTTTGCGTGCAAGTATTGGAAACTATGCTTATAACAATGTACAATCCAATCGTGAGGCTTGGGATGGTTCACAAATGTATGACCAAACTGGTTTCTTGAAAAATCGTTTGACTTCTGCATGGAAAACAAATTTCAAGACAGGGCAATATCGTTCTAGTTACTATGTTCAGAATGCTTCTTTTGTACGGATGGACAATATTTCATTAGGATACACTTTTAACAAGCTGTTCAATGATAAACAAAGTGCACGTGTTTATGTCACGGTACAGAATCCGTTTGTTATTACCAAATATGATGGTTTTGATCCTGAAATTAGCGGTAGTGGAGTTGATAATAATATCTATCCTCGCCCTCGTGTATTTATGTTAGGCTTGAATCTTAATTTTTAATCAATGAAGTTATGAAAATATTAAAATATAAATATATATTGTCGGCAGCCCTTTTGAGTACGATGTTAGGGGTTACCTCTTGTGTGAACGATCTGGATACGGTTCCATTGGATAAGGATGAATTGGTTTCGGATGTCGTTTTTGGAAAGGAGATAGGAGCTTATGAACAAAGTTTGGCTAAAATATATGCAGGTTTGGTAATAGGTGGTAATGCAGGTGGAGACTCAGGCTTCATTTATTCGCGTATTGTGGAATATGCAGGAATTGGCTTCTGATATCGCTCATTGTTGCTGGAATGATCCTGGTATTCCAGACTTCAATCATATTTCTTGGGCTGCTTCAAGTCCATGGATCAAAGGATCATATTATCGTTTGTATTATCAGATTAACTTGTCAAATGCGTTTTTACGTGAAACAACTGATGATAAACTTGCCTCACGAGGTTGTTCAGAGCAAGTAAAGGCTTCTATTAAAACTTTCCGTGCAGAAGCTCGTTTTATGCGTGCTTTGATGTATCTGTATGCTTTGGATTTGTATCGTAATGTTCCGTTTGTAGATGAAAACAGCCCTATTGGTAGCGTTCGTCCACAACAAATTATGAAAGATCAATTATTTGAATACATTGAAAGTGAAATGTTGGCATGTGAAAGTGATATGCTTGATCCTGTAGTTGGATTTAATGATAATTATGGACATGCGAATAAAGCTGCTCGGTGGGCTGCATTGTCTCGCTTGTATTTGAATGCAGACACGTATGTAGGTGTAAATAAATATACTGAATGTGTGACTTATTCTAAAAAGATTATTTCAGCAGTTTACCAATTGGAACCCGTTTATGGCGATATGTTCAAAGCTGATAATGACCAATCCAAAGAGATGATTTTCCCATTGAGATATGAAGGTGAAGATACAATGACCTGGGGAGGTATGACAGCTTTGTTATGCTGGGGTTCTGCTGATTTTCAAGAAGAAACGAATGCAAAGGGAGGTTGGCAAGGTGTTAGAGCTAAGTCGTCTTTATATAATATCTTTGAAAAAGAGGATAGCAGTGATAAGGATACTCGTAAAGCAATGTTGCGTACAGAAGCTACCACAAATATTGAGATCACAAATGAAGCTGATTTTGTCAATAATGGCATTCCCGTTACCAAGTTTTATAATGTGAATAAAGATGGAAGTAAACCTGCATCTGCGGAAGCTTGGACAGATTATCCATTATTCCGTTTAGGTGAAATCTATTTGAATTTAGCAGAAGCTGTTCTTCGTGGCGGACAAGGAGCAACAAAAACAGAGGCTTTGGGATATGTAAATGATTTGCGTAAACGTGCATATTCAGACAAGGCGTCCGCACCTATTTCCGATAGTGATTTTACTTTGGACTTTATGATGGATGAACGCGCACGTGAGCTATTCTACGAAGCTCAAAGACGTACAGATTTGATTCGCTTCGGTAAATATACTTCTGCTGATTATGTTTGGCCATGGAAGGGTGGAGTTGCGGCAGGAAAATCTGTTGAAAGCTTTTATCAAGTGTTCCCCTTGCCTTCAGACGATGTTGGTTCTAATCAGAACCTGGTACAGAATGAAGGATACTAATATTAATGATTAAACATGAATGATATGAAGACAAAATATATTTATTTACTTTTGGCTGGAATCTTCGCATTGATGTCTTGTGAGGAGGATGCTACCCCCATATTGGAATTGAAGACTGCTGCTGCATTGCATGCGCTTTCCCAAACAGACATTACTATTACTAAAGACAATAAGGATGCGCAATTTCCGGAAATAGCTTGGGATAAGGCAGATTATGGAGTTTCTGCAGTAGTTAATTATGTTGTAACTCTAACAAATACTTCTACCAATAAGAGTATTGTAATAGGAGAAACAGGGGATGCAAAACTGGCATTTACAAATAGTGAAATGAATTCTTTATTGGCTAAGGTAGGAGCATATCCGGGGCAAACGTATGATTTTACTGTTTCTTTGGTTTCTGAGGCATATGATGCTTATACTGATGCAGCTAGTAACTCAATAACTTTTAAGGCTACACCTTATGACCCTAATGTAGATAATATTACATGGAAGTATGCTTATGTAGCTGTTGGCTATCCTGATTGGGACTACACTACTGCCTATTTGATAGGTGACCCTGACGGTGATGGCATTTATAGTGGTTATGCCAATTTTGATGGTGCTGCTTCTTATGCAATCATTGATGGTGCAGACCTTACGAAAGTATTGGCTAAAGACCAGCAAGTTACTGCTGATGGTAAAGGTTTCATTGAAATTACTTTAGATGCAGAAGGTAAGGTAACCCAATCAGAGAAAGGGCTGGTTTGGGGAGTAATTGGAGATGCTACGTCTAGTGGTTGGGACAAAGATACCCAGATGGAATACGATACCACTACTCGTCTTTGGACAGTGGTTACTCCGTTGCTCGATAAGGAATTCAAATTTAGAGCCAATAATGACTGGGGATTCAATTATGGAGCAGAAGAAGGTAAACTTTCTGAGTTGGCCGGTAACTTGGTTGCTGGAGGTCAAAATTTCAAAGTGGTAAAGGCAAGTCCCTATATTATTACTTTAAATTTGACTAATGCAGGAAAATATACTTATAGTATGGAAGAAACAACGATTGAGCTTTCTAGCTCTGCAATGACATTGCCTGGTAGCTATCAGAGTGGTGATGGTTGGAAGCCGGAAGCTGATGATTGCTATAAGGTAGAATCTGCAGCTCGTGATTTCAAATATACTGGCACTCACTATTTCCCTGCCGATACAGAATTCAAGTTCTATGATTCTGGTACGTGGATTGGTGTTGTTGGAGATATTACTTGGAATGAGGCTAAGACATCAACTACGTTTGTTATCGGTGATGGCGGTAATGTTAAGATTGAGGCTGCCGGTTATTATCGAGTAGGTGCCGATACTAAGAAGATGGTTGCTACTTTGGATAAGACAGGTTGGGAGATTATTGGTGATGCTACTCCTGGTGGATGGGATAAAGGCACTTTAATGGATTATGATGCTGAAACGCAAAAGTGGTCGGTGACTGTTACATTAGGTGATGGTGAAATGAAATTCAGATGGGATGCAGCTTGGACTATAAACTTTGGTGGTAGTTTAGGTGCGCTGACGCAGGATGGTGGAAATATTAAAGTTTCAGCTGGAACATACACGATTGTATTGGATCCAGAAGCTAAGAATGCTACAATGACAGCCAATTAAGGCTCTCTTATTTATAGAAAAAGGATTAAGGGGGGGACCTTTAATCCTTTTTTATTTGTCAGACCAATGAATTGTAAATAGATGAGGAATTTATTTTATACTATACTTGTATTATTGACAGTGTATGCTTGTGCCGGAAAACGCGAGATAGTTACTGAACAAAAGCAAGTATTACCTGCTGTAGAAGACGTTGTGATGTACGAAATCAATCCACGTGTTTTTGCTCTGAAGAATGCATTTAATGTCATATCAAAACATCTTGATTCTATTCAGTTTTTGGGTGTTAATGTTGTTTGGTTTATGCCAATCTATGAGATTGGTGAGGTAAATACGGTGAATTCTCCTTATTGTATCAAAGATTATAAAAGAATAAATCCTGAATTTGGAACAGTAGAAGAATTTAAGCGTTTAGTGGAATTATGCCATGAAAAAGGAATAAGTGTAATTTTAGATTGGGTTGCTAATCATACATCTTGGGACCATGCTTGGATTAAAGAACATAAAGAGTGGTATACTCAGGATAGTATCGGAAATATAATTTCTCCTGCAGGAACGGGATGGAATGATGTGGCAGATTTGAACTACGATAATGCAGATATGTGCCTTGCAATGATTGATGCTATGAAATATTGGATACAAGAAGTTGGTGTAGATGGTTTTCGCTGTGATGCTGCTGATTATGTTCCATATACTTTCTGGAAGCAAGCTGTTGATTCTCTGAGGGCTATTCCAAATCGGAAATTGTTAATGTTGGCAGAAGGTAAGCGCAAAGATCATTTTGATGCAGGATTTGATATGAACTATGCTTGGGATTTGATGGAGGCGATGCGGGATGTTTTCGTTAATGATAGTAGTGCGGCACGCTTGTTGGAGGTGGATTGGAGCGAGTATGACTCAATTCCGGCAGGAAAAATGAAATTACGTTTTATTACCAATCATGATGAGGCTTCTAAAATGTCGCCAATTGTGGAGTTAGGAAGTTAAAGGGCAGCTATGGCTGCTTTTGTTGGAACAGTTTTTTTGCATGGTGGAGCATTGATTTATAGTTCACAAGAAATTGGACATGAGGCTCCTATTAATTTTTTTGCATATACATCCGTGGATTGGTCCGAATGTTCGGATATTTATCAAGAATATGGGTGTTTAATGGGATTGTATAATAAATATCCTGCACTTCGGAAAGGAATATTAACTGGGTATCCTGCTTCAGACGTCTTGATGTATCAGAAAAGTGATGGTAAAGATGCTTTTATGATATTGGTTAATGTGCGTAATAGAGATGTTTCTGTTATCTTACCGGAGGGTTGGAAGCATCATGTAGCTACTGATATTTACGAAAATAAACCTCTGGAATTGATGAATGAAATTAAACTGAATGCATTAGAGTATAGAATAATTAGATTCTGACGGCTGGATTTTAATAAAAGAGGAGACCCTATACTATTATATTGTGTAAGGTCTCCTCTTTCTGTTTGATATGCAAACGTTTTCGTGATATTGTTCTCGTTTTCCTTTACGTTAATTGATTTGCCCTTTCTTTTCCGGTTATATTTGTGAAGTGATAACTTTAAATACTTCATATTATGAAAATTATCGTTCAACGTGAGAATCTTGTTTTATGGCATTTGATATGCTTCAGCGTGCTGCTGGCATTCACGGCATGTAGTGACAACAAAGAGGAGTTTCAGGAATATTTGACTCCTGCCTCCGGTAGTGAAGCTATTTTTGAACAAGGTTTTAGCTTTGCTGAAGCTGCTTCTTCACAAAGTGTCAGTTTTGAGGCCGGATATCAATGGACTGCTGAGCTGAGTGGTGAGGATATTGGCTGGTGCAGTATCAATCCGGCAAAAGGCTTGTCAGGAAAAGCTACGATTATGGTTTCTGTTGCTAAAAATGAAACTGGAATAGCGCGTACAGCACAATTGAATATTATATCCGGTTCAAAAAGGGAAGAAATATCCGTCACTCAAGCTGCCAATGCAATTGCAATTCCTGCTGGTCTGAGTTATACACCGGTGGTACCAGATGCTGATCAGTCTCTTGTCATTACGTTTAAAGCGGATACAAAGTCTGCCCTCTATGAGTATAAAGGAGATGTGTATGTACATATTGGTGTTGTCAGTGAAGGTCGTTGGCAATTCGTGCCTGCAGAGTGGGCAGAAAACAAAGATAAATGTAAGATGACTTTATCTGAGGCTAATATTTGGAGTATTACATTGAGTCCGAATATCCGGGAGTGGTTTGGGAGTGGAAAGACACCGGTGAACCAACTTGGAATAGTGATTCGTAGTGCGGATGGTAGTAAAAAAGGAATAGATACTGATTCCTTTATAGCGGTAACTGATACAAAATATGAAGGATTTGTACCCGGTGAGATTAAAACTGCCGCTGTACCGGCTGATATGGTCGAAGGTATCAACATAATGGATAATTCTACAGTGACACTGGTACTTTATGATAAAGATGTGAATGGAAATCATAAGGATTTTGCACATGTTGTGGGTGACTTTAACAATTGGACCTTAAGTAATGACGAAAAGTCGCAGATGTATCGTGATGATGCTTCCGGATGTTGGTGGATTACGTTGGCGGGGTTAGATGCTGGTAAAGAGTATGCTTTCCAATACTATGTGGGTACAAAGGAAGGTGAAGTAATTCATTTGGCAGATGCTTATACTGAAAAAATACTGGATCCTGATAATGATAAAGATATTTCAGCTTCTACCTATAATGAAAACCTGGTTTATCCTAAGGGAGGGGTAGGAATCGTTTCGACCTTCAAGATACAGAAAGATAGTTATAACTGGAAGTATAATGATTTTAAAATAGCAAATCCTGAGCAATTAGTGATATATGAATTGCACTTGCGCGACTTTACGGCTACGAGTGACATTAACGGTGCGATGGGAAAGCTTTCTTACTTGAAAGAAATGGGTGTCAACGCTATTGAGTTGATGCCGGTGCAGGAGTTTGACGGCAATGACAGTTGGGGGTATAATCCTTGTTTTTTCTTTGCGATGGATAAAGCTTATGGGACAAAAACAATGTATAAGCAGTTCATTGATGCTTGTCATGAGGCTGGTATGGCAGTTATTCTGGATGTGGTTTATAATCATGCTACAGGAAATAATCCGCTGGCTAAACTCTATTGGGATGGTGATAAGACTGCAAAGAATAATCCATACTTCAATGTGGAAGCACCTCATCCTTATAGCGTGTTCCATGATTTCAATCATGAAAGCCCATTGGTGCGTAAGTTTGTGAAGCGTAATCTGCAATTCTTGTTGAAGGAATATAAGGTGGATGGCTTTCGTTTTGATTTGACGAAAGGGTTCACACAAACCTCTTGCACTGAAAGTACAGCATCCAATTACGATGCGGGTCGCATTGCCGTCCTAAAGGATTATAATGCGGCCATCAAGGAAGTGAAAAAGGACTCTTATGTTATCTTGGAGCATTTCTGTGATTCAAAGGAAGAAAATGAACTGGCAGCTGATGGTATGCACTTATGGCGTAACTTGAATAATGCCTATTGTCAGTCGGCTATGGGGTATGCTGAAAATAGTTCTTTTAGTAGCCTTTATGAGAAAAACACTGCATGGGTAGGTTTTATGGAAAGCCATGATGAAGAACGCACAGCTTACAAACAGTCGCAATGGGGTGATGGTGTGCTGAAAACCGATCTTGATGCCCGTATGAATCAGTTGGCACTAAATACAACTTTCTTCCTTACCGTTCCTGGTCCTAAGATGGTTTGGCAGTTCGGAGAGATGGGATATGACATCTCTATTGAAGAGAATGGCCGTACCGGTAGGAAGCCTTTGCATTGGGAATATTTAGATAACGCCGATCGTAAAGGGCTGCACGATGTTTATGCAGGTTTGATGAAGCTGCGCAATGCTCATCCGGAGTTGTTTGATGCAAATGCAACTTTGACATGGAAGGTGGGAGCTTCTGATTGGGACAATGGTCGTACATTATTGGTAAAAAGTATAACGGGTAAGCAACTGGTGGTGGTGGGTAACTTTACACATACCGCTACTGATATTGTTTTCCCTGCCACTCCTGGTAACTGGACCAATTACTTTACAGGAAAAAGTGAAACCGTAAATAAACAGGTTAATGTACCGGCTCATGGATATGTGGTCTACACTAATTTCTGATTTCGGTAAGAATCATTCATACATCTTTATCAGCACCCGATTCAGCCAGTTCCAACGGAAACGGAACCAGCGTCGGGTGCTGCTTTGTTTTCCTCCAAAGCGGAGAACGAACTCACGGTAGCCATGTTTACGGAAGGGAAGTCCCACGTCCATGAACTCTAAGTGGCGGTATCCGCGTTGTTTGGCATCATCCAGTGCTTTCCATACGGCAAGAATCCCCGGATATTGCAGGGCATAAGTCTTGCGCATGCCACCTGAGAACCATAGATAGGCGCTATCATCTGAATAAATGCATGCGCTGCCACCGATAATCTTCTCCTTATAAATGACGATGAAGATTTTGCTTTGCTGCCCTTTTGTCAACTGGTTTTCGAGATGCTGAAAGAACTTGATGCTGGGGAAGTGGCGCCGTATCTTGGAAGAATATACGTGGCGCAACATCTGGGCAAAACAGAGAATCTCCTCTTTGGTACGTGCTTCCCGTACTTGGGCGCCGTTTTTGAGCCCTTTCTTTATTTGCCGGATACGTGACGGGCTGAAACGCTCTTCCACCTTTTCGACGCTGTGCAGCGAGTTGCGTACCCGCAGCCAATTGATGGCGATGTATTGGTTGTCTCGGAAAGATTTGTATCCGAACATGGCATTTTCCAGGTTGCGGAACTCGATGAGAAAAGAATCGCGCAATGCTTCATTGGTAAGCCTTTGCAGCATGTCACTGAAGATAATCTCTTTGTCTGCCTCGTTATTGAAATATTCTCCCGTACCGTACACCTCACATCTTTTGATGATGCCGGGTGGAAACATGCGGACACTTTTACGTATGGCGGCAAGCAGTTTCGCAACGGGCTTGTCATCTTCGGATGCCACAATGAGTATGGGGGTATACCCCGGAGTTTCCTCGTAGATTCGGAACAACTCTGTGGAATGGAAGGTGTTGGTGCCTGGCAGGTCAGGAACCTTGCTCCCACGGTAATATGTAGTGAGTTTGAGGGGCATTGCTTGCAAACTTAACAAAAAAACTGAAATTTCGGTTGGCATGGGTAGGCTTTTTTATTAAATTTGTCACTATAGCTGAAGTCTTACATAAAAAGAATGGATATGATTTTTAAGAAAAAGAAAACGGTTCTCGAAGAACAGCCGCTGTGCTACTGGGAAGAGTCCTCTTATATGATGGCAGTGCCTAAGGGGGGTGGAATGGATTTGTCGGTACGGCTTTTTGAGCGCGTGGCTGCTATCTCTGGAGTGGAATTGTTGAAAAAACGTTTGCCTGATGAAGACGAACCGGGATATATGGAAGTAGGATATGATGGCGAAGTGTATGAAATAGGTTTCTATGAAGGTGATTTTTCAATGCCTGATATGTTTAATCGTCGGGATTATTATTTCACTGACGAAGAACTATATGCTATTGGCAGAGCCGATAGGGCACTTACGGTGTTCATGAAGTTCGGCGTTGACGGGCAGAAGTCCTACCATCTGCAACTGAAGATTGCTGTAGCTATGGTGCCCGACCTGCTTGCCATTGTGGACGAAAGTGCCGAGAAACTGGTTTGTGCTCGGTGGGCCACTCTGGCTGCCGACTCGGCGGTAGTTCCCGGAACGAGTGTTTTGTTCACGGTACATGCTGTGACCGATGAAGGAGGCGAGGTGTGGTTGCATACGCACGGATTGAACCGATGCGGTTTGTATGCACTTGAGATTCTGAAATCAGACAAGGAGAATTACAACAACCATTATTACTTGATTTCCGCCCTTGCTAGTCATCTGCTCGATAAAGACGATAGGACTTCCGAACCTGGTGTTGGCGTATATATCGGGATGTTGAATGACCGTTTGGCGATAGTGGCCACCTACGCTTCGTGGACAAAGGCGGTGGATGAGTACCGAAGCCTCGGTCTTGGCAGTGCGGACGGCCGTGTGGAGGGAAACGACCCTTGTGCAGCTATACGTGTGAGGACGACGAGAAGAAAGGCAGACTGCGGAAGGTGTCCGAATACGATAGCATGTGGGGTGAGAATCCGCTATTCTTTATTAGTACCCGTGAAACCAATCGCATGAGTGCGTTGGCTCGCGAGCGTTTCGGTCTTGTGAAATACATGGCAAAGAAGGACGAAGACTCTATCTTGCTTAAAATTGGCTTGAAGACAGACAGTGCCGAGCAGGCTGACGACCGCGAACATATTTGGTTTAAGCTGTTGGAGTTTGATGGAGAGCGTTTCAAGGGACAGCTTATACAAGAACCTTACGACGTCAGCCACATGCACGAGGGTGATGAAGGGTGGTTTACGGTAGAGGATGTGACCGACTGGATAATCTATTTAGAGGAATTTTCGGTTGCTCCGGATACCGCCTATCTGCTTGTCTGATACAAAAGGAAGCGGGGAGAAGATTGTAAGGGCTTTTATTCGCCATTCCCGGATATTTTATCTAAATTTGCCTTCGCTAAACACGAATATGTTATGGAAAGTTTCAGTGAATTGATAAAAGCACGCCGCAGCATGCGGAAGTTTACAGAAGAAGAATTGACACAAGAACAAGTCGTCACTTTGATGAAAGCTGCTTTGATGGCACCCACGTCGAAGCGTAGCAATGCATGGCAGTTCATAGTGGTGGACGAGAAGGATAAATTGAAGGAATTGTCCTATTGCAAGGAGCAGGCATCGCAGTTTATTGCCGATGCGGCACTGGCAGTAGTGGTTGTTGCCGACCCGCTGGCAAGCGATGTGTGGATAGAAGATGCCTCCATTGCTTCCATCTACCTGCAACTTCAGGCCGAAGATATGGGGCTGGGAAGCTGCTGGGTGCAGGTGCGCGAACGTTTTACGGCTTCCGGTATGCCTTCCGGCGAGTATGTGCACGAGGTGTTGGATATTCCTTTGCAGTTGCAGGTGCTTAGTGTTATTGCTATCGGCCATAAGGGGATGGAGCGCAAGCCTTTCAACGAAGACAATCTGCAGTGGGAAAAGATACATATCAATAAGTACGGAGGAAAGTAACAGTGAGTGCAGCAAAAGCAAACAATAACCGTGATACATATAAGGCCACTGCCATCACACTGATTGTATTCGGCATTCTTTACTTGGTGGACAAATTGGTGCATTTTTCTGCAATCGGCTTGCCGTGGGTGATGAATAAGGATAATTTTCTATTGTATACCGCAGTGATTTTTCTGCTGTTCAAGCATGACAAGTCAGTGGGATTGGTATTGATAGGTTTGTGGCTGATATTGAACTTCGGGTTGATAACTGCCTTACTCGGTACGATGTCCGCTTATCTGCTGCCGTTGGCGTTGCTGGCATTAGGGGCTATTCTGTATTGGTTGGCAACAAGATAAGCGTATGGCAGGAAGAAGTATAGAAGATATGTCCATTGCCTTTATCGGTGCCGGAAATCTAGCTACTAATCTGGCAAAAGCTCTTTATCGGAAAGGGTTTCGTATTGTGCAGGTCTACAGCCGTACAAAAGAATCGGCGCAGGGATTGGCACAGACGGTGGAAGCTGCATATACCACGGAGCTGCAGGCGGTTACGAAGGAGGCGCAGCTTTATATCGTTTCGCTGAAGGACGCGGCTTTTGTAGAATTATTACCCCAGATTGTTTCTGGAAAGGAGAATGCTTTATGGGTGCATACAGCCGGCAGTATTCCTATGAATATTTGGCAGGGGCATGTTGCGCGTTATGGAGTGCTTTATCCGATGCAGACTTTCAGTAAGCAGCGTGAAGTGGATTTTGGACAGATACCGTGTTTTGTGGAAAGCAACTCGGAAGAGGATGTGCAGCTTCTGAAGGACATTGCTTCCGCCCTATCGGAAAAAGTGTATGAAGCAAGTTCTGAGCAGCGCAAAAGTTTGCATCTGGCGGCTGTGTTTACGTGCAATTTTACCAATCACATGTATGTGTTGGCTGCTGAACTGCTGAAAAAGTACGGGTTGCCGTTCGAGGCAATGCTCCCCTTGATAGACGAGACGGCCCGCAAGGTGCATGAGCTGGAACCGCTTGCCGCACAGACAGGACCGGCTGTGCGCTATGATGAGAATGTCATTGACGAGCATCTGCGGATGCTTGCCGATGAGCCGCAAATGCTGGAACTATATCGGGAGATTAGCGAGAATATACATCGGTTGGCAATAAGATAACCGGATGCCGATGCTTGCCTCTTTTGAACTAATGTTTTGCTGCATATAGGTATATTATAATGAACAAGAAAAAAGTGCAATGAGTACCATAAACTATGATTTGAAAAAGATAAAAGCCCTTGTTTTTGATGTGGACGGTGTGCTGAGTGCCAATGTTATCCCTATGAGTTCGGAGGGTGAACCTCTGCGTACGGTCAACATAAAGGATGGTTATTCCCTGCATCTGGCCGCTAAGCAAGGTGTGTTGCTGGGTATAATTACGGGTGGACGTACAGAAGCAGTCCGCAAGCGTTTTACTTCTTTAGGTTTTGAGGATGGAAATATCTATATGGGTTCTTCTGTGTATAGGCGTTTAGAGCTTACAAAAACTTCACATAGAATATCAAACTGGTTGATTTTCAACAGAAGTGTTACAAGT